>JAANMX010001044.1_pt1 | contig 33439 bp, 31 predicted proteins | sample 7279681 | NCBI WGS metagenome assembly JAANMX01 (sample SAMN14094542, study PRJNA606508) | bioreactor metagenome | isolation source: A lab-scale SPAN reactor treating ammonium-rich wastewater day 351 | place: Ireland: Galway | collected 2018-01-01 | reverse complement strand
CCTCGCAATAGCCAAGCTATTGCTGTGGTTTGCGCCTCGCAACCCATCCCGAACCGCATCCCCCACACCTTCATTCGAGATCATGAACACGTTCTTAGCCAAGCGGTGTCTTGGCGGGGGAGTCATTGCAGTCCATTGCGCCGGGCCAGTTCGGCAAACAAGCCGCTGTGGTCGAGCTGGTCAAAGCCATGCTCCACGGCGCTGGTGTAGAGCTGGGCGAAAAAATCGGTAATCGGCACCTCTAGCCCCACTTCTGCCGCAGTCGTTTGCGCATTGCGCAGGTCTTTGAGCTGCACGCCCATGCGGGCCCCAGGGGCAAAGTTGCGCTGCACCATGCGCTGGCCGTGCAGTTGCAGGATGCGGCTGTCGGCAAAGCCGCCGGTGATGGCTTCGCGCACTTTGGCCGGATCGGCCCCGCCTTGTTCGCACAGCAGCAGGGCTTCGGCCACGGCGCCGATGGTGATGCCCACAATCATTTGGTTGGCCAGCTTGGCCAGTTGCCCGCTGCCGTGGGGGCCCACATGCGTGGCACGGCCTAAAACATTAAAAATAGGAGCTGCTTGCGCTGCATCTTCAACATCTCCACCGACCATGATTGCCAAAGTGCCCGCCTCTGCACCGACAGTGCCTCCTGAAACAGGAGCATCCAGGTGCCGCACGCCTTGCGCCTGCAGGCGTTGGGCGTGCGCACGGGCTTGGCGCGGCTGGATGGAGGCCATGTCGATCACCAGGCTGCCGCTGGCCAGGCCGTGGCAGGCGCTGTCCGCGCCCAGGCCAAACAGCACCTGCTCGACCACATCGCCGTTTTCCAGCAGGCTGAGCGTGATGTCGGCCCCGGTGCAAGCTTGGCGCGGGGTGGCGCAAATGACGGCTCCATCTGCGGCCAAGACTTCGGCCTTGGCCTGGGTGCGGTTCCAGACGCGCACCGGGTAACCGGCTTGGGCCAAGCGCCGGGCCATGGGCAGGCCCATGTTGCCGGTGCCCAGCAGGCACAGGGTCAGAGGGGAGGGGGGCAAGGTGGCGAGGGTGGGCATGGTGTGTAAGGTGTTGTGGGTGTGCAAGGTGGTTGTGGTTTAAGTGGACTGTTGTTGCAGGGCCCACATGCTGGCGTAGCGGCCATTCAGTGCCAGCAGTTGCTGGTGGTTACCGCGCTCGACAATCTGGCCGGCATCGAGCACCAGAATTTCGTGGGCATCGACAACGGTGGACAGGCGGTGGGCAATCACCAAGGTGGTTTTGCCCTGGGCAGCGGCTCGCAGCTCGGCCTGGATGGCGCGTTCGTTGGCGGAATCGAGGGCGCTGGTGGCTTCGTCAAAAATCAAAATGGGCGGGTCTTTGAGCAGGGTGCGGGCAATGGCCACGCGCTGCTTTTCGCCGCCAGACAGTTTCAGGCCGCGCTCGCCCACCGTGGTGGCATAGCCCTGGGGCTGGGCAGCGATGAAGTTGTGAATGTGCGCGGCGCGGGCGGCCTGCTCGATCTCTTCTTGGCTGGCATCGGTGCGGCCATAGGCGATGTTGAAGGCGATGCTGTCGTTGAACAGCACCGTATCCTGCGGCACGATGCCAATGGCGCGGCGCAGGCTGGCTTGCGTGACCTGGCGAATGTCTTGCCCGGCGATGGTGATGCGCCCCTCTTGCACATCGTAAAAACGGTAAAGCAGGCGGCTTAAGGTGGATTTGCCCGCGCCCGAGGGGCCGACCACGGCCACGGTTTTGCCCGCTGGAATCTCAAAACTCAGGCCGTGCAGGATGGGGCGCTCGGCTTCGTAGGCAAAACGCACGTTTTCAAAGCGCACGGTGGGCGTGGCCAGATCGGTCAGCGTGGTGGCATCGGGGCGGTCTTGCACCTCTTGCGGGCGGTCCATCAGGGTGAACATCTTGTCCAGATCGACCAGGTTTTGCTTGATTTCGCGGTAGATCACGCCCAGAAAATTGAGCGGGATGTAAATCTGAATCATGAAGGCATTCACCATGACCAGATCGCCCAGGCTCAAACGCCCATCCACCACCCCTTGCGTGGCCCGCCACAGCATGGCCACCAGCCCGATGGCAATGATCAGCTGCTGCCCGCCGTTGAGCAGCGACAGGCTGGTGCGGCTTTTGAGCTGGGCGCTGCGCAGTTGCTGCAAGCTGGTGTCGTAGCGTTGGGCCTCAAAGGCTTCGTTGTTGAAGTATTTGACCGTTTCGTAATTGAGCAGGGAATCGACCGCCTTGGTGTTGGCCGCCGAATCAAACTGGTTGGCCTGGCGGCGAAACTGGATGCGCCATTCGGTCACCGCCACGGTAAAAATCACATACACCACCAGGGCGGCCAGGGTGATCAGGGCAAAGCCGATGTCCAGCTTGTTGCCCAGCACCGTGAGCACCAGCAGCACCTCGACCAAGGTGGCCACGATGTTGAAAAACGCAAACGACACCAGCGATTCAATGCCGCGCACGCCGCGCTCGATGTCGCGGGTCATGCCGCCAGTTTGCCGCTCCAGGTGAAAGCGCAGGCTCAAGCGGTGCAGGTGCTCAAACGTGGCCAGCGCAATCGAGCGGGCCGCGCCGTGGGTGGCTTTGGAGAAAACAAATTCACGCAGCTCATTGAACAAAGAGTTGGCAAAGCGCAAGGCCCCGTAGGCCACGAGCAGGCCCACGGGCACCACCAGCAGCGCCTGGGCGCTGCCAGCGGGCACGTCCATGGCATCAATCAACTGTTTCAGGAGCAGGGGCACGCCCACGTTGGCGCTTTTGGCGGCCACCATGCAGGCAATGGCAATCATGACGCGCCACTTGTACTCCCATAAATAGGGCAGCAGGCGGGCAATGGTGCGCCAGTCGCCGGGGCGGTGGCTGGCCGCACTGGAATCAAAGGATGGGGGCATAGGAGAGAATTGGGCGTTTTAAGATGAAGGAATTGTCCCCCATGAATCTGGATAAGTTCACCCTGCAAGCGCCGCCCGCTGACCGCGAGCTGGTATTGAAAGTGATTCCCATGCCTGCTGATTGCAACGCCAATGGCGATATTTTTGGCGGCTGGCTGATGTCGCAGGTCGATTTGGCCGGCTGCATCTTGCCCATGCGCTTGAGCCAGGGGCGCATGGCGACGGTGGCGGTGAAAGAGTTTTTATTCACCCAGCCGGTGCGCGTGGGCGATTTGCTCTCGTTCTACGCCAAGATTGAGCGCGTGGGCACGACCTCGGTCACGGTGGAAGTGCAGGTGCTGGCCCAGCGCCTGGCCACGCAAAACGCCTATGTGCAAGTGGCGCACGCCATCCTGACCTATGTGGCCATTGACGACGAAGGCCGCCCGCGCCCGGTGGCACCCGCGGCCGTGCATTGAGCCGACGGCGGGGGCGGCACGGGCGCTTTAACGCTACTTAACGCTGCTCGTACACCTGGGTGCCTTTCTCTGTGCTAATGGTGTATTTGGCTGAAAACGCTTTGCTGGATTGCGCTGCAAGCTCTTGTTCCCATAGCACAAAGCCTGGCTGGCCATTCCATTCGGTGCTGGTGGCGTTGGGGCTAAAGCTGGTTTGCACCCGAATGGCGGCGTTTTTGGCCACCGGGGCTGCCTCTAGCACTTGCAGCACGATGGGCTGCGGTGGCGGTTTTCGACGCTGAAGCGGTGCTCGATGCTGCGTTCGCTGCGGCCCTGCATAAAGCCTGCGGTATCGGTCAGCTCTTTGACCGGTTCGGTGCGCACCACGATGCGATCGTCGCGGCCAAAGGACAGGCCCAGGCGCTCGAAATCGCTCGATTGCGGGTCAAACCGGGTTTGGCCCACGTTGGCTTGGTCCCGCTCCAAGGCCATGGGGCCCGCGGGCCAATCGCCGGACAGTTTGGGCAATTGGGCCACCAGCCAGGCGTGGGGCTCGCGCATGGGGGTGGTGCGGGCCACCAGCACCGCAGGCACTTGTTCGGCACTGAGCGACAAGGTGACGCGCTCCCCGCCCGAGGGGATGCTCACCTTTTGCGGCAGGGCAAACTGGGTGGCGTAGGCCCCCTCGGTGGCTACGGCCTCAAAGCTGGGCAGGGGGGCTGCATCGGCGCTGGCGGCTTTGCGCAGCGCTGGCGCTGGTGCCGACAGGGCCACCATGGGGGCGCCGGCCATGTTCATTTCGGCTTGCGCCGTGGGCGGTGGGGGCACATCCAGCGTCCAGGGGCGCGGCAGTGGCCCTTGGCTGGCGGCCAGCGGCTGGCCGGTGGACAGGGTCAGCGCCACACCGCGCCAATCTTCGCCGGTGGTTTGTGCCACCAGGGCCAGGCGCTCCAGCTCCACGGTGGCGGTCTCGGTATTGAGCCGGGCGCGGTAGCTGGGCCCCCAGCTGGGGCCGCGCACTTGGTAGTGCAGGTGGATGTTGGCGGCGCTGGCGCTGGCCAAGGTCACGCGCACCATGGCCACTTGCTCAGATTGCACGCTGCCTTGCTCGGCCTGGATGCGCTCCAGCGCCTGTTGGCGCTCTTCCAAGCTGCGCTGGGCGCGGGCCAGTTGGGTGAGGGTATCGACCGCTGAGCGGCGCAGGGCTTGGGCTTTGGCCCCAATCTGGGGGGGCGGCGGCAGCCCTTGGGTGCCTGGGGCTGCGCCAGCTTGGGTGGTTAGCCAGGTGTGGGCCAGCTCCAGCCCTTGGACCTCGGCTTGGGCGCGGGCCACATCGTCCTGGGCGCTGCGTATGCGCTCGGCCACGGCACTGTCGCAGCCGGTGGCAATGCGCCGCTCCAGGGTTTGCACATTCACTTCGCCAATGCGCACGCTGCGGTCGCTGCGCACTTGCAGGCTGCGGGGATCGAGTTGGGCGGGCAGGCAGGCAAAGACGGCTTGCGTGCTGCCCGCAGGCAGGTGCAAGACGCGCTCGACCGAGGCCACGCCAGGGTAGAGCGTGACCGCGCGGATGGTTGAAGCCGGTGTGGCTGGAGCGCCTGCCGCCAAGGCGGTGGAAGTGATGGCCACCAAGGCGGCGGCACCCCCAGCGTAACGAAAGCAAGACAACAGCATGGTGAGCCTTTCTTGGAAAGCCGCCATGCTAATCAATTGCGCCGGCTTTGCCTTGGCTTATTACGCTTTGGAACGTGCGTTCAGCAGCCGCTGAAGTCGGGGCGGCGTTTCTGCATAAACGCCGAGAACGCTTCTTTGGCCGCTGGGCCGCGCAGCAGTTGGCCAAAGGTGTGGCCTTCTTCCTCGATGCGCTGCAGCGTGGCCGCTTGCTGGCCTTGCTTCATTAGGCGCTTGGTGGCCACCAGCGATGCCAAGGGTTTGGCGGCCAGTTTTTTGGCTTGGGCCTGGGCGTAGGCGTTGCATTCGGTGGGTGGCAGCACGCGATTGACCAGGCCCACCTCGAGTGCGGCCTCGGCCATGAAGGGCTCGCCCAGCAAGAGGGCCTCGGCCGCGCGGTGGTAGCCCAGCATTTGCGGCAGCAGCAGGCTGGAGGCGGCCTCGGGGCACAGGCCCAGGTTCACAAAGGGCAAAGAGAAGGCTGCGTTGTCGCCCGCATAGACCAAATCGCAGTGCAGCAGCAAGGTGGTGCCAATGCCCACGGCCGGGCCGCAAACGGCGGCCAGCATGGGTTTGCTAAAGCCCACCAAGGCCCGCAGGAACTGGAAGACCGGGGCTTCTGCGCCGGCCGGTGGGTTGTTTAAAAAATCACCAATATCGTTGCCCGCGCTAAAGACGGTGACATCGCCCTGAAACACCAACACGCGCGTGGCCGCGTCGGTGTCGGCGGCGGTCAGCGCCTGGGTCAGCTGGGCGTACATGGCCTCGGTGAAAGAGTTTTTCTTCTCGACACGGTTGAAGGTGATGGTGGTGACACCGGCTTCGGTGTGGATGAGGAGGTCTTGGTGCATGGCGCTTTATTCCTTGTAGTAAACGATTTGGTGGCTGGTGGCCAGCAGCTGGCCTTGGGTGTCCCAGATTTGGGCCGTTTGGTCGAAAAATCCGTTGCGCAGCGCCTGCGCGTCGGCCTGGCCCAGCACATGGGCACTGCCCTGGGCGGCCAGCTGGGCGCTGTCGGCGTGAAAGTACACCGTGAACGACACCGTGCCGGCGGGCACGATGCGGGCGCGGCGCAGCCAAACGCGCGGGAAGAAGACATCGCACAGCGCCGCCAGGCTGGCAAAGTCCAGCGGCCGGGGCGGTTCGTCGCGCACCCACAGCTGGCTTTGCGTGGGGTGCAGGCTGTCGTCCCACACGCTGGGCAGGTTGCCGCTGATGGCCCGCCAGTCGTAGCGCTGCAGCCAGGTCATGGCGCGGCGCACGTCCACGCTGGGGCAATCGGCGGCGGCCGGTACGGTGGGGGCCGCCACGGCATCGGCGCTGAAGGTGGCCCGGCGCACGGCGGTGACCACGGTGGCAGTGGTGGTGATTTCCTCTTGCCCGCTGGTATTGGTTTGGCGCAGCTCCACCACCCAATGCTGGGTGGAGCGGTTGGTGCGCACGGCGCGGGGTACCAGGTGCATGGCACCGTCTTGCACCGGGCCGGCAAAGTTCACGGTCAGCGACAGCGGCTGGCCCAGGCAATCGGGGTGTTGCAGCACGCTGTGCAGCAGCAAGGCGGCCGTGGCACCGCCGTAAGGGCCCACCATGTTGGCGTAGCCCGCATGGGTGTGGGCGACAAAGCTGCCGTCCGGCTGGGGCTGAAGCTGCAGCATGGCATCCAGGGGGTGTGGCTGGGGCATTGCAATTCCTAGGGGTGAAAAACTTTAAAAATAGCTGCTAGCGCTTAAATTTAAAGGGTTTCAGATATAAAAACACCTTAAACCCAATGGATTCAAGCGGTACAAGCTCTGGTTAAAGCATTGCATCGTCTGTGTAAAAAAACCCGCCCGGGCAAGCCACAGGCGGGTAAAACGCAATGATCATTCAAAAAATACGCCAGATTTTTGGGGTTTACAGCGCTTCAAAAATCCCGGCAGCGCCTTGGCCAGTGCCGATGCACATGGTCACCATGCCGTACTTGCGCTTGTGGCGGCGCAGTGCGTGGATGGTGGTGGCCGCGCGGATGGCCCCGGTGGCACCCAGCGGGTGGCCCAGGGCGATGGCACCGCCCATGGGGTTTACGTTGGCCGGGTTCAGGCCCAGGGTGTTCACCACCGCCAGGGACTGGGCGGCAAAGGCTTCGTTCAGCTCGTACCAGCCGATGTCGTCCGATTGCAGACCGGCGTAGCGCAGCGCGGCGGGGATGGCTTCGATGGGGCCAATACCCATGATCTCTGGCGGCACACCCCGGGCGGCATAGCTGACAAAACGCGCCAGGGGCGTGAGGCCAAACTGCTTCACGGCCTTTTCGCTGGCCAGGATCAATGCACCTGCGCCATCGCTGGTTTGCGAGCTGTTGCCGGCGGTGACGCTGCCGCGTGCGGCAAACACCGGGCGCAGCTTGGCCAGGCCTTCGAGCGAAGTGTCGGGGCGTGGGCCTTCGTCCAGGCTGACGGTGCGGCGCTTTTCGATCACTTCGCCGGTGGCCAAATTCGGGCTGCGGTCGATGATTTCAAACGGCGTGATCTCGTCGGCAAACTCACCGGCCTGCTGGGCTTTGATGGCCCGCAGGTGCGATTCCAGCGCAAAGGCATCTTGCGCCTCGCGGCTGACTTTCCATTGCTGGGCGACTTTTTCTGCCGTCAGGCCCATGCCGTAGGCAATGCCCACGTCTTCATCGCGGGCGAAGACGGAGGGGTTGAACGAGGGCTTATTGCCGCCCATGGGCACCATGCTCATGGATTCGGCCCCCCCGGCGATCAGCACGTCGGCCTCGCCCACGCGGATGCGGTCGGCGGCCATCTGGATGGCGGTGATGCCCGAGGCGCAAAAGCGGTTCACCGTTACGCCGCCCACCGGGTGGGGAAAGGCCAGGCCCATGACGATGCGCGCCATGTTCATGCCCTGTTCGCCCTCGGGGAAAGAGCAGCCGATGATGCTGTCCTCAATCGCTTTTGGGTCGAGCGTGGGCACCTGGGCCATGGCCCCGCGCACGGCGGCCAGCAGCAGATCGTCCGGACGAGTGTTTTTGAAATAACCGCGTCCCGAGCGCCCGATGGGGGTGCGCGTGGCGGCAACGATGTAGGCTTCTTGAACTTGTTTCATAGTGATTTCTCTCTTTGCCGCATTAGTTGCGCACCGGCTTGCCGGTGTTGAGCATGCCCAAAATGCGCTCGTGCGTTTTAGGTTGGCCGATCAGGTGGCAGAAGGCTTTGCGCTCCAGCGCCAGCAGGTACTCCTCGGTCACCAGGGTGCCGCCATCCACTTCGCCGCCGCAGACCACTTCGGCAATCATGCGGGCGATCTTGAAGTCGTAAGCGCTGATGAAGCCGCCGTCGCGCATGTTCACCAGTTGCGCCTGGATGGTGGCAATGCCGCTGCGCCCGGCTACGGGGAACAGGCGCTTGACCGGGGCCCGCCAGCCGCTGGCGGCCAGGGCCTTGGCTTCGTTGATGGCGGTAAACAGCACCTCGTCCTTGTGCGGCACGATGATGTCGCTATCGAGCAAATAGCCCAGCTTGCGCGATTCGATGGCGCTGGTGCCCACCTTTGCCATGGCGGCGGCGGTGAAGCCTTCGGTCAGGAAGGGCAGCAGGTCTTTGCTGGTGCTTTGCTGCATTTTTTCGGCGGCGCGGCGGGCGATGTAGGTCAGGCCGCCCGCACCGGGGATCAGGCCCACGCCCACTTCCACCAGGCCGATATAGCTTTCCATGTGCGCCACGCGGCGGGCGCTGTACACCGCCAGCTCGCAGCCACCGCCCAGGGCCATGCCGTGGATGGCGCTGACCACGGGCACCTGGGCGTAGCGCAGGCGCATCATCAGGTTTTGCAGCTCGCCCTCGATGCTGTCGATGGCATCCGCCCCGCCGACGACAAAGGCGGGCATGGTCGCTTCCAGGTCGGCACCGACGCTAAACGGCGCATCGCCCGACCAGATGACCATGCCTTGGTAGTTGGCCTCGGCCAGCTCGACGGCTTCCATCAGGCTTTCCATCACTTCGGGGCTGATGGCGTGCATTTTGTTTTTGATGCTGGCGATCACCACCTGATCGTCCAGCGTCCAGGCACGCAGGGCTTTGTTTTCAAACAGCGTGGTACCGGCGGTTTTCCAGTCGGGCAGGCTGTCTTCACCCAGCAGTTTTTCAGGGAAAAGCTGCTTTTCATAGACGGGCAGGACGCGGCGTGCTACAAATTTTTTCTCGGCCGCGTTCCATGAACCTTGGGCTGTGTGTACGCCACCGGCCTGGGCCACCGGGCCTTCAAACACCCAGGCGGGCAGGGGCGCGTTGCACAGGGCTTTGCCTGCGTCGATGTCTTCTTGCACCATTTGGGCCACTTGCAGCCAACCGGCTTCTTGCCACAGCTCGAACGGGCCTTGCTTCATGCCAAAGCCCCAGCGCATGGCCTGGTCCACATCGCGGGCGGACTCGGCAATGTGCTCCAGGTGCAGCGCGGCGTAGTGAAAGCTGTTGCGCAAAATGGCCCACAGGAACTGGCCAGGGGCCCCCTCGGCATTGCGCAGCAGTTGCAGGCGCTCGGCCGCGGGCTTTTTCAGCATGCGGGCGTACACGTCGTCGGCTTTTTGGCCAGCGGGCACGTAGTCTTCGCTCTCCAGCTCAAAGCGCAGAATGTCGCGGCCCACCTTCTTGAAGAAGCCTTTTTTGGTTTTCTGGCCCAGGTGGCCCAGTTCGATCAGCTTGGCCAGCACGGCAGGCGTTTCAAAGCTGCCGTAGAAGGGGTCGGTTTCAAGACTGAGGTTGTCTTGCAGCGTTTTGATGACGTGGGCCATGGTGTCCAGGCCCACCACGTCGGCGGTGCGGAAGGTGCCGCTGCTGGCGCGGCCCAGTTTTTTGCCGGTGAGGTCATCCACCACGTCGTAGGTCAGGCCAAAGTTTTCCACCTCTTTCATGGTGGACAGCATCCCGGCAATGCCGATGCGGTTGGCGATGAAGTTGGGCGTGTCTTTGGCCCGCACCACGCCCTTGCCCAGGCCGCTGGTGACAAAGGCTTCCAGCTGGTCCAGCACCACGGGCTGGGTGGTGGGCGTGGCAATCAACTCCACCAGCGGCATGTAGCGCGGTGGGTTGAAGAAGTGAATGCCGCAAAAGCGCGGTTTGATGGCTTCGGGCAGCACTTCACTGAGTTTGGTGATGGACAGGCCCGAGGTGTTGCTGGCCACGATGGCGTGCTTGGCGACAAACGGGGCGATCTTGGTGTAGAGGTCGAGCTTCCAATCCATGCGCTCGGCGATGGCCTCGATGACCAGATCGCACTCTTTCAGGAGCTTGAGGTGTTCTTCGTAGTTGGCCGCTTGAATCAAATCGGCATCTTCGGCCACGCCAATGGGCGAGGGCTTGAGCTTTTTCAGGTTGGCAATGGCTTTGGTGACGATGCCGTTTTTGTCGCCTTCTTTGGCGGGCAGGTCAAACAGGATGACGGGCACTTTCACGTTCACCAGATGGGCGGCGATCTGCGCCCCCATCACGCCCGCGCCGAGGACGGCGACTTTTTTCACATTGAATCGGGACATAAAACTTCTTTGCTAAAAATTACTGCACACGCACCCAGGTCTGGGTGCGGCCAAAGGGGCCAATCGAGCCGCGCACTTCCAGTTTCTGGCCGCCGTCGATGGGGGTTAGGCGCAGGGTGTAGAACTTGCCGTTTTCGGGGTCGAGAATCTTGCCGCCCTCCCACACGTCTTTGTCAGCCGCTTTCTTCGCGCCCTGGATGATGGGCAGGCCCACCATGGGCTGGTCTTTGAGCGCGTCCTTGCACTCTACGCACAGGGCTTTGGGGTCGGCACCGGGGCGCAGCAATTGCTGCACGCGCCCTTGCAGCACGCCGCCCTGGTCTTCGATGACGATTTGCGACTTGGGCTGGCCGGTTTTCTCGTCCACGCTTTTCCAGGTGCCCACGGGGGTCAGTTGGGCCAGAGCGGGCAGGGCCAGGGCAGATAATGCAATAGCTGTTAGCGCTTGGTATGTCTTCATTTCAAATAACTTTCTATTTAAAAATAAGGCGTAGCAAGCGCTACGCGCTATTTGTTATGGATTAGGCCAGGGCTGCATCCGTATCCATCAGCACCTTGCTGCCAGCACGGGCGGTGCGCATCAAGAGCACGGTCTCGGGGAACAGCTTGGCGAAGTAGAAGCGCGCCGTTTGCAGCTTGGCGGTGTAGAACGGGTCGGTGCTGCCGTTGGCAATGGCACGCAGCGACACTTGCGCCATGCGGGCAAACAAATAGCCAAACACCAGGTGGCCAGCCACGCGCAGGTAATCGACGGCGGCCGCGCCCACTTCGTCGGGGTTTTGCATGCCTTTGAAGCCGATTTCGGTGGTGAACTTGGTCATTTGCTCGCCCAGGATGGCGATGGGGTTGATGAACTCGGCCATCTTCTCGTTCACGCCTTCTTCCTGCACCAGGGCACCGATCAGCTTGCCCAGCTTTTTCAGCGTGGCACCCTGGTTGCCCAGCACTTTGCGGCCCAGCAAATCCAGCGATTGGATGGTGTTGGTGCCTTCGTAGATCATGTTGATGCGGTTGTCGCGCACAAACTGCTCCATGCCCCACTCTTTGATAAAGCCGTGGCCGCCAAACACTTGCATGCAGGCATTGGTGGCGATGTGGCCGTTGTCGGTGACAAAGGCTTTGACGATGGGGGTCAGCAGGGCGACCAGCTCATCGCTGTCGGCACGCACTTTTTCATCGGGGTGGCTGTGCGCCTTGTCCAGCAGCAAGGTGCAAAACACTTGCAGGGCGCGCGCGCCTTCGGCGTAGGCCTTGGCGGTGAGCAGCATCTTGCGCACATCAGGGTGGACGATGATGGGGTCGGCATCCTTGTCCTTGGCTTTGGTGCCGCTCAAGGAGCGCATTTGGATGCGGTCTTTGGCGTAGGCCAGGGCGTTTTGGAAGGCCACTTCGGTCAGGCCCAGCGACTGGTTGCCCACGCCCAGGCGGGCGGCGTTCATCATCACGAACATGGCGGCCAGGCCCTTGTGCGGCTGGCCCACCAGGGTGCCGACCGCGCCGTCAATGGCGATTTGTGCCGTCGAGTTGCCGTGGATGCCCATTTTGTGCTCCAGCCCGGTGCAGAAAATGGGGTTGCGGCTGCCCAGCGAGCCATCGGCATTCACATTGAATTTGGGCACCACAAACAGGCTGATGCCTTTGCTGCCCTTGGGCGCATCGGGCAGGCGGGCCAGCACCAGGTGGACGATGTTTTCCGCCACGTCGTGCTCACCGGCGCTGATGAAGATTTTGTTGCCGGTGATTTTGTAGGTGCCGTCGCCCAGGGGCTCGGCCTTGGTGCGCAGCAAGCCTAAGTCGGTGCCGCAGTGCGGCTCGGTCAGGCACATGGTGCCCGTCCACTGGCCGCTGACCAATTTGGGCAGGTAGGTTTTCTTCTGTTCTTCGGTGCCGTGGGCCAGCAAGGCTTCATAGGCACCGTGCGACAGGCCGGGGTACATCGTCCAGGCCTGGTTGGCGCTGTTGAGCATTTCGTACAGGCACTGGTTTACGGTGTGGGGCAGGCCCTGGCCGCCAAACTCGGGGTCGCACGACAGGGCGGGCCAGCCGCCTTCCACGTAGGTGGCGTAGGCTTCTTTGAAGCCCTTGGGCGTGGTCACGCTGTAGTCTTGCTTGTTGTGCGTGCAGCCCTCGGCATCGCCGCTGATGTTCAGCGGAAAAGCCACTTCGGCGGCGAACTTGCCCGCCTCTTCCAGCACGGCGTTGATGGTGTCGGCATCGGTATCAGCGTGCGCGGGCATGGCCTTGAATTCGGCTTCGACGTTGAACACTTCATGCAGCACAAATTGCATGTCGCGCAGGGGCGGGTTGTAAGTAGGCATAGGAACTCCTTGGCGAAAAAGGATGAGAGATGAGGGGGAAGGGAACCGAAAACAGAAGCCAGCAGATGGCGGCGATGGGGTCAGTCCACCTTGGCACCGTTGCGGCGCAAGATGTTTTCAAACCCGGCCAGGGCGCGCGGCACAGAATCCTTGCGCCCTAAAAAGCGCACGTCGTAGTGCAGCACCAAAATCAAACCGTGAATTTCAAACAGCAGCTGGTAAGGGTCGGCATCGGCGTGCAAATGGCCGGCGGCCTGTGCTTGCTCAATTGCCCGGCGCAACGCGGCGTGCCAGGTGTTGAACGAGGCCACCAGGGCATCGCGCACCGCGCCTTCGCGCTCGCTAAATTCGACGGCGCCGCTGATGTAGATGCAGCCCGAGTCCAATTCGATGGTGGTGCGCTGCATCCAGTTACCGAACATGGCGCGCAGGCGCGGCAGGCCTTTTTCGGCCTGCAAAGCGGGGTAGAACACCTCTTGCTCAAAGCGGTGGTGGTACTCGCGCACCACGGAGATTTGCAGCTCTTCGCGCGAGCCGAAGTGGGCAAACACGCCCGACTTGCTCATGCTGGTGGCTTCGGCCAGGCCGCCGATCGACAGGCTCTCCAGCCCATGGTGGGTGGCGATGTGCAGTGCCGTGTCGATGATGTTGGTTTTCGTCTGCTGCCCCTTGGCCATGGGGCGGGAGCGGCTTGCGCTGGAGGCGCGGGCTAAAGACGGGAGGGTAGGTGTACGTGACATAAGCGATAAACAAAAACGAACGTTCGTTCTATTTATCTTAAGTCACTCCTGCCATTGAAAAGCTAGGGAAAACCCGAAATTGCTTTGTTTTTCTGCGCGCTAAACCAAGATGGCCACGCAGGCATCCCAATGCTCGGTGGGCAAACGCTTAAACCCGGTGCGCACAAAGCGCAGCCAGCGCCCCTGCACAAAGCTCATCAATAAATTGGCCGCCACCTGGGCATCGTGCATGCGGGCCGCCGCATCGGCGGCATCGACCGCCCCGGCTGCTGGGCGCAGGCATTGGCGCAGGGTGGATTCGACCTTGTCGAGCAACTGGTTCATGCGCGCTTGCAGGCGTTCGTTTTCGCCTTGCAGGGCATCGCCCACCATCATGCGCACCATGCCAGGGTTTTTTTCTGCAAACTGCAACAAAACAGAAGCTATCCGCGCAGCACGGGCGCGGCCTTCTTCAAGGGTTAATGTGCCTAATACAGCCTCTTCGCCCGCAATCTGCTGCACTAAACTGAGCACGGTTTGCTCGATAAAGTCCAGCAGCCCCTCAAACATCTGCGCCTTGCTAGCAAAGTGGCGGTACAGCGCGGCCTCGCTGACCTGCAGCCGTTTGGCCAGTGCGGCCGTGGTGATGCGCTCGTTGCCCGGCTCTTGCAGCATGGCGGCCAGGGTTTGCAGAATTTGCGCTCTGCGCTCACCGGGTTTGAGGCGTTTGCGGGTGGGGGTGTCTGAAGAGGGCGCGGTCGTCATAAGAGGCGGGTTGTGTTATTGATTGCAGATCATCGTGCCATAGGCTTGATCGGTCAAAATTTCCAACAGCATGGCGTGCGGCACCCGGCCATCGACGATGTGTACCGCGTGCACGCCGGCCTTGGCCGCGTCAATCGCCCCGGCAATTTTGGGCAGCATGCCGCCGGAGATCGTGCCATCGGCCACCAGCTCGTCAATTTGCCGGGCGGTCAAGGTGGGCAGCAACTGCCCGGCCTTGTTTAAAACGCCCGGAATATTGGTCAGCAGCAGCAGTTTTTCGGCGTGCAAGGTGGTGGCCAAACGGCTAGCCACCACGTCGGCATTGATGTTGTAGCTTTCGTTTTCTTCGCCAAAGCCAATGGGGCTGACCACCGGGATGAAGGCATCGTCCTGCAGCGCTTTGACCACGCTGGGATCAATGGCCACGATGTCGCCCACCTGCCCCACATCGTGCTCCAGGCTGGGGTTTTGCTGGTCGAGCATCTTCAGCTTTTTGGCGCGGATCATGGCACCATCGCGCCCGGTCAAGCCCACGGCCTTGCCGCCCGCTTGGTTGATCAGGCCGACGATGTCTTGCTGCACTTCACCGGCCAGCACCCATTCGACCACCTCCATGGTCTCGGCATCGGTCACGCGCATGCCCTGGATAAAGTGGCCTTCCTTGCCCAGGCGCTTGAGCGCGGTTTCAATCTGCGGCCCGCCGCCGTGTACCACCACGGGGTTGATGCCCACCAGTTTCAGCAGCACCACATCCTCGGCAAATGCGCGTTGCAGCGCCGGATCGGTCATGGCATTGCCACCGTATTTGATGACCATGGTTTTGCCATGGAATTTGCGGATGTAGGGCAGGGCCTGGGCCAGGATGTCGGCCTTGGCATGGGGGGGGATGGCAGGGAGCGTCATGGTGGAAAACAACAAGGTTGGCTGAAAACAAACAGATGCGATTGTGGCTCAGGATGCGCCCACAAAAAATGCCGGCGCTGGCCGCTGCGGGCGCAGTTTTTGGGCCATGGGCCACGCCCAATGGGCTGCGTCACGTGCGCGGGGTCTCCAGGCCCAGCCGCTCGCGCCGGTAGCTGCCATCTTGCACCTGGCGGCACCAGTCCAGGTTGTCCAGGTACCACGCCACGGTCTTGCGCAGGCCGGTGTCAAAAGTCTCTTGCGGTACCCAGCCCAATTCGTGCTGGATTTTTTTGGCATCAATCGCATAGCGCAGGTCGTGGCCGGGGCGGTCGGTGACGAAGGTGATTTGGGTGGCGTAGCTTTGGCCGTCGGCGCGCGGCTGCAGCTCGTCGAGCAGGGCGCACAGGCTGCGCACCACGTCGATGTTGCGCTTTTCGTTGTGGCCGCCGATGTTGTAGGTGGCACCGATGTGGCCCTGGGTAATGACGGTGTAGAGCGCCCGGGCGTGGTCTTCGACGTAGAGCCAATCGCGGATTTGCTCGCCTTGGCCGTACACCGGCAGGGGCTTGCCCTCCAGCGCATTGAGGATGACCAGGGGGATGAGTTTTTCCGGGAAGTGGTAGGGCCCGTAGTTGTTTGAGCAGTTGGTCACCAGCGTGGGCAGGCCATAGGTGCGCTGCCAGGCGCGCACCAGGTGGTCGGAGCTGGCTTTGCTGGCGCTGTACGGGCTGCTGGGCGCGTAGGGGGTGGTTTCGGTGAACAGGTCATCGGTGCCATGCAGGTCGCCATACACCTCGTCGGTGCTGATGTGGTGAAAGCGAAAGGCTGATTTTTTGGCGCTGTCCAAGCCCCCCCAGTAGCTGCGGGCCGCTTCCAGCAGGGTGTAGGTGCCGACGATGTTGGTTTCGATGAAGGCCGCTGGCCCGTCGATGGAGCGATCGACGTGGCTTTCGGCGGCCAGGTGCATGACGGCATCGGGCTGGTGCTGGGCAAAGACGCGGTCCAGCTCGGCGCGGTGGCAAATATCGACCTGCTCAAACGCGTAGCGCGGGCTGGCGCTGCACTCGGCCAGCGAGGCCAGGTTGCCCGCGTAGGTCAGCTTATCGACATTGACGACGCTGTCGCTCGTGTGGCGAATGATGTGGCGCACCAGGGCGGAGCCAATAAAGCCGGCACCGCCGGTAATCAAGAGTTTCATGGTGTTTAAAAAAAGTAGCTGGTAACGCTGTCTTTATAAGCAGAAATGGGTTATTTCTTATAAATTTTTTTAGGATAAATGCGAGCTGATTGTAAACAGTGCCGTACTGGCCTTCGCAGGCCGGGGGGTGCGGGTAAAAGTACGTGCGTGCGAATAATGCCCCCGGCCTTGGCTACACTGGCGCACCGCCCCGCAGGGGCCTTCTTTTTTTTGAATCTTCATGTCTATGCACTCTGCTGTTCTCACTGGCACCGGGCTGTACCAGCCGCCGTTCACGATCACCAATGCCGAGTTGGTCCAAGCCTTCAACCGCTATGTGGATTTGCACAATGCCCGCCATGCCGATGCCATCGCGCGGGGCGAGCAGCAGGCCTTGCAGCATTCGAGCGTGGAGTTCATTGAAAAAGCCTCGGGCATTCAGCAGCGCTTTGTGCTGGAGAAAAGCGGCATTCTCGACCCCGAGCGCATGTACCCCTATTACCCGCAGCGTGGCGATGAGGAGCTGTCGCTGATGGCTGAAATCGCCGTGGCTGCGGCCCAGCAGGCGCTGGCGCAGGCCGGGCGCACCGGGGCGGAGGTGGACATGGTGCTGTGCGCCGCCTCGAACATGCAGCGGGCCTACCCGGCCATGGCGGTGGAAATCCAGCAGGCGCTGGGGGCCGGGGGCTATGGTTTTGACATGAACGTGGCCTGCTCTTCGGCCACGTTTGCGCTGGAGCAGGCGGTGAACGCCGTGCGCTCAGGCAGCAGCCGCTGCGTGCTGGTGGTGAACCCGGAGATCACCTCGGCCCACCAGGAATGGCGCGACCGCGACTGCCACTTTATCTTTGGCGATGTGTGTACCGCCATCCTGATCGAACGGGCCGATACGGCGGTGGCTGCCGAGCGCTGGGAGGTGCTGGGCACCCGGCTGGCCACGCAGTTTTCCAACAACATCCGCAACAACTTCGGTTTTATGAACCGCTGCGAGGATGCCGACCCGCAGGCCCGCGATAAAACCTTCCGTCAAGAAGGGCGCAAGGTATTCAAAGAAGTGGTGCCGATTGCCGCCGCCCATATTGAGGGCCACCTGGCCCAGCTGGCCTTGCAGCCCGACCAGGTGCGCCGGTTTTGGCTGCACCAGGCCAATGAGGGCATGAACCAGCTGGTCATCAAAAAGCTGGTCGGCACGGCCACGGCCGACCGCGCCCCGCTGATTTTGGACACCTTTGCCAACACCGCGTCGGCCGGTTCCATCATCGCCTTTCACCAGCACCGCAGCGATTTGCAAGCGGGCGATGTGGGGGTGATTTGCTCGTTTGGCGCGGGTTATTCGGTGGGCAGCGTGGCGGTGCGCAAGCTTTAGATCGTGACACGTTCTTAGGCGGCGGTCACCACCTCGCCGCGCAGGGTGTAGGTCATGGCCTCGGTGATGCGCACGTCGATCAACTGGCCGATCAGGCGCGGGTTGCCGGGGAAGTTCACCACGCGGTTGCACTCGGTGCGGCCCATCAGCTCGCCGTTGTCGCGCTTGGAGTAGCCCTCCACCAGCAGGCGCTGGGTGGTGCCCACGCGCTCTAGGCTGATGTCTTTGATGTTTTGGTTGATCACCGCTTGCAGCTCTTGCAGGCGGCGCAGTTTGACCTCGTGCGGGGTGTCGTCGTGCAGGTTGGCCGCAGGGGTGCCGGGGCGCGGGCTGAAGATGAAGCTAAAGCTGTTGTCAAAGCGCACGTCATGGATCAGCTTCATCATTTTCTGGAAGTCGTCCTCGGTCTCGCCGGGAAAGCCGACGATGAAATCTGAGCTCATGGCCATATCGGGGCGGATGGCCCGCAGCTTGCGCACCGTGCTCTTGTATTCCATAGCGGTGTAGCCGCGCTTCATGGCCATCAGAATTTTGTCGCTGCCGTGCTGCACGGGCAGGTGCAGGTGGCTGACCAGTTGGGGAATCTTGGCGTAGGCCTCAATCAGGCGCGGCGTGAACTCGTTGGGGTGGCTGGTGGTAAAGCGCAGGCGCTCGATGCCGGGAATCTCGGCCACGTATTCCAGCAGCAGGGCAAAGTCGGCCACCTCGGCGCTATCGCCCATGGGGCCACGGTAGGCGTTCACGTTCTGGCCCAGCAGGGTGATTTCTTTCACGCCCTGGTCGGCCAGGCCGGCAATTTCCACCAGCACATCATCGAGCGGGCGGCTCACTTCCTCGCCGCGCGTGTAGGGCACCACGCAGTAGCTACAGTATTTGGAGCAGCCTTCCATGATGGAGACAAAGGCGCTGGCCCCTTCCACCCGCGCCGGGGGCAGGTGGTCGAATTTTTCGATCTCGGGAAAGCTGATGTCCACCTGCGGCTTGCGGGCGCTTTTGCGGGCATTGAGCAGCTCGGGCAGGCGGTGCAGGGTTTGCGGGCCGAACACCACATCGACAAACGGCGCGCGCTTGATGATCTCTTCCCCCTCTTGGCTGGCCACGCAGCCGCCCACGCCAATGAGCACGCCTTTTTCTTTGAGGTGGCGCACGCGGCCCAGGTCGGAAAAGACTTTTTCTTGCGCTTTTTCGCGCACTGAGCAGGTGTTGAACAGGATCAGGTCGGCTTGCTCGGGGTCGTCGGTGGGTTCGTAACCTTGGGCCGCGCCCAGCACGTCGGCCATCTTGTCCGAGTCGTACTCGTTCATTTGGCAGCCAAAGGTTTTGATAAAGACTTTTTTAGACATAAATTTTAGATAAAAAGTGGCCTTAACGCTTATTCAGTAAGCGCTAGCAGCTATTAAAAATTACAGCAATTGGATTGTTTCGCCCACAGCGGGCGCACGCCAGAGCAGGCCAACGTGGTGGTGACAGCGGGCATGGTGTGTATCCAGGGGCTGAAAACGAGGGGGGCAGAGAGAGAAGGCCGCGATTTTAGGTGCTAGCCTGGGGCTGGCTGGGCTGTGCGGGTATGCCCCCAGGGGCAAACAAGGTGGCGCTGGGGCCACGGCACAGGCCCCACAGGCGCAGCTGGGTCAGCTCGGCCATGCGCACCCCCATGGCCGTGGGGGCGGACAAGGTGGCCAGCGCGGCAATGCCTACGCGGGCGCATTTGCGCACCAGCTCGTGGCTGCCCCGGCTGGACAGCAGCACAAAACCCGGGGCAGCCTGCGGCTCGCGTGGGTTCAGCTGGCCTGTTTGGGCCAGGTGGCCAATGAGTTTGTCCAGGGCGTTGTGGCGGCCCACGTCTTCCATCACGTGCAGCACCTGCCCGCTGGCATCGGCCCAGGCGGCAGCGTGCACGGATTGGCTGGCGTGGTGCAAGGGCTGCTGGTGGTACAGGGCCTGCATGGCGGCCAGCACCGTGGGCGCATCCACCTGGGCCAGCCAAGGGGCGGCGGGCACCGGGGGGCAATCGAGGTCCAGGCCGACAAAGCTTTCCACCCCGCAGACACCGCAGCCGGTGCGCCCGCTCATGCTGCGGCGCTTGCTCTGCAGCCGCGCCATGCAGCGGGCGGCAATCTGCAGATCGACCTGCACCGCGTCTATCCCCTCGGGCAGGCCGACGCATTGGGCGCTCAGGGGTTCGATCTGCAGGTCGTAGCAATCGCTGGCTTGGTCAATGATGCCTTCGGTGAGTAAAAAACCCAGCGCCAGTGCGCCCAGGTCGGCGGGGGTGGCCATCAGCACCGCATGGGCAATGCCGTTGATGACCAGGGCCACCGGCACTTCGGTGGCCAGCACCAGGGTGTGCGGGGCCGCTCCTTGGCTGGCGTGGAACCGGGTGGTGGCCGCCGTGGTGGTACTGGGCAGCGGTGGCAAGGGGGGCAGGGAGGGCAAGGGGGCATCCATCATGGGGCAGATGATAGGGGCAAGCGCTGGGGCCTAGGCCGGGGCGGCCTAGCGCACCAAGGCCACGCCTTTGATGTGGGCGAACACGGTTTGCCCTGGGGCCAGTGCCAGTTGCCGGGCCGAGCGCTGGCTGATGTGGGCGAGCAATTGGCTCTGGCCCACGGCCAAGGCGGCCAGCACCTGGCCTGGGCCATCCTCGCGCAGGCCGGTGATGGTGGCGGGCAGGCTGTTGAGCAGGCTGGTGTGGGCCAGTGGCTGCAGGCTCAGGCTCACATCGCGGGCAGCAATGGTCAAGCGCACGGCGCTGCCCAGGGGGCGGCTGGCCAGGGCGGGCGTGGTTGGCAGCAGCAGCTGGCCCCCGGCAAAGCCCAGTGCGCTCAGGTGGTCTTGCGCATGGTGCGCCAGCAGCTGCCCTTGCAGCACGGCGGTGGCGTTGCCAGCGGCAAAGCCCTGGTCCAGCTGGTTAAAAAGGGTGGCCGCATCGCCTTGGCGCACGACCTGGCCGTGCGCCAACTGCACGATGTGCTGGGCCAGGCGCAGCACTTCTTCTTGGGCGTGGCTGACGTAGAGGATGGGGATGGCCAGCTCGCGCGGCAGGGCCTCCAGGTAGGGCAGCACCTCGGCCTTGCGGGCGGCATCCAGGGCGGACAGGGGCTCGTCCATCAGCAAGAGTTGCGGGCTGGTGGCCAGCGCCCGGGCAATGGCCACGCGCTGGCGCTCGCCGCCGGACAAGGTGGCGCAGGGGCGTTGCAGCAAATGGCCAATGCCCAGCAAATCGACCACCTTGTCCAAGGCCACCTTGCGCCGCGCCACCGGGGTGCGCTGCAGGCCAAAGTGCAAATTGCCCTGCACATTCAAATGGGCAAACAAGCTGGCCTCTTGAAACACATAGCCCAGGGCACGGCGGTGGGTGGGCAGCCATTGGCCCGTGGCATCGTCTTGCCAGACCTGCTCGCCCAGGCGCACCTGGCCTTGGCCGCGCTCCAGCCCGGCAATGCAGCGCAGCAAACTGGTTTTGCCGCAGCCCGAGGGGCCAATCAGGGCGCTGACCCCGCTGGCCGGCAGCTGCAGGGCGACATCCAGCGCAAAGCTGGGGCGCTGGTGCTGGATGCGCAGGTGCAGGGTCATAGCCCCGCTCCTGCCGTCTGCGCCGATTTGGGCTGCAGCCAGTGCAGGGCCAGCAGCACGACAAACGCAAACACCACCATGCCCAACGCCAGCGCGTGGGCTTGGCCGTACTCCATGGCCTCGACGTGGTCGTAAATCTGCACCGACACCACCCGGGTGTGGCCAGGGATGTTGCCGCCCAGCATCAGCACCACGCCAAACTCGCCCACCGTGTGGGCAAAGCACAGCACGGCGGCCGTCATAAAACCTGGGCGGGCCAGGGGCAGGACGACGTTAAAAAAACAATCCCAGCGCCCCGCGCCCAGGGTGGCGGCCACCTCCAGCGGGCGGCGGCCCAGGGCCTCAAAGGCCCGTTGCAGCGGTTGCACGGCAAAGGGCAGCGAATAGACCAGCGAGCCAATCACCAGCCCCGTAAACGTAAACGGCAGGCGCGGCCAACCGAAAACATCCATGAACTGCCCCAGCGGCCCGTGCGGCCCCATGAACACCAGCAGGTAAAAGCCGATGACGGTGGGTGGCAGCACCAGCGGCAGCGCCACCACCGCCCCCACCGGGGCCCGCCAGCGCGAAGGCGTGTGCGCCAGCCACCAGGCCAGCGGGGTACACAGCAGCAGCAGCAGCACGGTGGTGACGCTGGCCAGCTTCAGGGTCAGAGCAATGGCTTGCCAGTCTTGCGCAGAAAACAGCATGGGCGGCGGGGCTTACAGCGCGGCGTGCGTGGCGGGGCCGCACACCTTGCACTCCGGGTTTTTGGCGGTGTGCATGCGGCTGTATTCCATGGTGCGGGCATCCAGCAGCAACAGCCGCCCGGCCAGGGATTGGCCGATGCCGGTGATGAGTTTCAGCGCCTCGGCCGCTTGCATGCTGCCGATGATGCCCACCAGCGGCGAGAGCACGCCCAGGGTGGCGCATTGCACCTCTTGAAACTGCGCGTCGGGGTCGAACAGGCAGGCGTAGCAGGGCGCTTCGCTGTGGCGCGGGTCAAACACGGTGATTTGCGCATCGAACTTGATGGCCGCGCCGCTGACCAGCGGGATGCCGTGGCGCACGCAGGCGGCGTTCAGCAGGTGGCGGGTGCGGTAGTTGTCGCAGCAGTCCAGCACCACGGTCATGCCGGGCAGCAGGGCATCGAGCAAGGCGGCATCGGCGCGTTGGGCGATGGGCTGCAGCTGCACTTGGGGGTTCAGGTCGGTCACGGCCTGGGCCAGCGAGGCCACTTTGGGCTGGCCCACGCGGGCGGTGGTGTGGGCAATTTGGCGCTGCAGGTTGGTCAGATCGACGGCATCGTCATCCACCACTGTGATGTGGCCCACGCCGCTGGCGGCCAGGTACAGGGCGGCGGGGGCACCCAGCCCACCGGCCCCCAAAATCAGCACCCGGGCGGCGCAGATGCGCTCTTGCCCTTCAATGCCGATCTCATCGAGCAAAATGTGGCGCGAATAGCGCAGAAGTTGGTCGTCATTCATAAAAGCATAGTTGTTGGCGTTGATAAACAAAGGGTTTCAGATAGAAAACCATCTGAAACCCTTTATTTTTAAGCGGTAAAAGCTATCAACCTAGTGTGTGCAACGGGCTTATTCCTCGCCGTTGCTGGCCTCGTCGTCTTTCTTCTCGGGCGCGCGCTCGGTCAGGGTTTTGCTCACCAGCACGGGCTTGCCTTTGAGCTGGTTGAGCGCTTGCTGCAGCTGGAAGTCTTTCTCTGAACCAAACTCGGGCAGGCGGCGCTCCTCGGGCGGTTTTTTGCTGTCTTCTTCCAGGCGCTTGCGCGCTTCTTCACGGGCTTTTTCGCGGGCGCTCAAGGCCACCGATTCGTCGGCCTTATCCACCGACAGGTGCTTGTCCAAATCGGCCTCGCGCATGCGCAGCGCAGCATACACGTCGCCTTCGGCGGTTTCATCCACCATCACGTCGGGCACGATGCCTTTGGCCTGGATGGATTTGCCGCTGGGCGTGTAGTACAGCGCTGTGGTCAGCTTCATGCCGGTGTCGGGCCCCAGCGGGCGCACGGTTTGCACCGAGCCCTTGCCAAAGGTCTGGCTGCCCATGATGGTGGCGCGCTTGTGGTCTTGCAGGGCCCCGGCGACGATCTCGCTGGCCGAGGCCGAGCCTTCATTGACCAGCACCACCAGCGGCACTTTTTTCAGCGCAGCGGGCAGATCGGCCAGCGGATCACCGCTGCGCCGGGCGTAGAACTGGGGCTCGGCCTTGAAGACGGCCTTGCTTTCTTCGAGCTGGCCATCGGTGCTCACCACCGTCACCCCTTGGGGCAAAAAGGCCGCCGAGATGGCCACGGCCGCATCCAGCAAGCCGCCGGGGTCGTTGCGCAAATCCAGCACCAGGCCTTTGAGTTTGGGGTCTTGCGCGTACAGCTCGGTGACTTTGCGCACAAAGTCTTCCACTGTGCGCTCTTGGAACTGGCTCAGGCGCACCCAGCCATAGCCCGGTTCGATCATTTTGGCTTTGACCGACTGGGTTTTGATTTCTTCGCGCGTGATGGTGACCGGGAAATTGCGCGCCTCGTCACGGCGCAAAATGGTCAGCGTCACCTTGGTGTTGGGCTCGCCGCGCATGCGCTTGACGGCTTCGTTCAGGCTCAGGCTTTTGACGGCGGTGTCGTCAATCTTGGTGATCAGGTCGTTGGTTTTCAGCCCGGCGCGGTCGGCGGGCGAGCCTTCGATGGGCGAGACAATTTTGATCAGCCCATCTTCTTGGGTGATTTCAATGCCCACGCCCACGAATTTGCCGCTGGTGCCTTCCCGAAATTCCTTGAACGACTTTTTGTCGAAATACTGCGAGTGCGGATCCAGGCTGGAGACCATGCCCGAGATGGCATCGGTGATCAGCTTTTTATCGTTCACCGGCTCGACATAGTCGGTCTTGATGATGCCAAACACGGCCGACAGCTGTTGAATCTCTTCCAGTGGCAGCGGGGCGATGCCGCCGCGTGCCACGGTTTGCAGTGACACGGTGGTCAGCGCCCCAGCGAGCACGCCCAGCGAAACCCAGCCGGCGATTTTGAGTTTTTGCCCCATGCGTCTTCCTTTGAACGTTGAGCTTTGAAGGGGGGTACCAGTGTGGCAGCTCAGGCTTTGCCTTGCGCGGCCACGGCAGCAGCCGCTTTGGCGGCGGCTTCGGCATCGCCCAGGTAGTAGCTGCGGATGGGCTGCAGCTGGGCATCGAGCTCATACACCAGTGGGATGCCGTTGGGGATGTTTACGCCCACGATGGCATCGTCGGCAATGTTGTCCAGGTACTTGACCAAGGCACGAATCGAGTTGCCGTGGGCGGCAATCACAATGCGCTCGCCGCTTTGGATGCGCGGGGCCAGCACTTCTTGCCAAAACGGCACCACGCGGGCCACGGTGTCTTTGAGGCACTCGGTCAGCGGAATCTGCGCCGGCTCCAGCTTGGCATAGCGGCGGTCGCCGCGCTCGCTGCGCGGGTCGCCCGCCTCCAGCGCCGGGGGCGGGGTGTCGTAGCTGCGCCGCCACACCAGCACTTGCTCAGCGCCGTATTGCTGGGCGGTTTCGGCTTTGTTCAGGCCTTGCAGGCCGCCGTAGTGGCGCTCGTTCAAGCGCCAGTCTTTAATCACGGGCAGCCAGATGCTGTCCATTGCGTCCAGGGCGTATTGCAGGGTGTGGATGGCGCGTTTCAAAACGCTGGTGTAGGCCACATCAAACTCAAAGCCTTCGGCCTTGAGCAGTTGGCCCGCCGAGATGGCTTGCGACACGCCGGTGGGCGTGAGGTCCACATCGGTCCAGCCGGTAAAGCGGTTTTCAAGGTTCCAAGTCGATTCGCCGTGGCGAATAAGCACGAGTTTGTACATGGCAGGGCAAATTTAAAAAAAGAGAGCAGCAGGCAGGCCCGATAGAAGATGATTCGCACGTGCAAATCCGCGCAAAAGTCGCCTATCCGGCAGTAAACAGCACATTCTAGGGCGTTGGCTGGTTGGCTGCGGCTATCGGCACCGGGCAAGCGCCTAAAATCGCCCCTTTTGCTGCAATCGTTTGCACTTTTTTCCGTTTTTCTCTTCCCCCTTTTTTATTTACTTGATTGGCAAGGACTGCTGTGAGCTTTTTGATTGAAAACTGGTATTTGTTGGTGCTGGCCTTGGTCTCTGGCATTGGTTTGGCGCTGCCCGTGCTGCGTGGCGGTGCGGGCCTGGGCTTGCAGCCGCAAGCGGCGGTGCAACGCATTAACCGCGACAAGGCGGTGGTGGTGGATGTGCGCGAGGCCGAGGAATATGCGGCGGGCCACATCACCAATGCAAAGCACATTCCCCTGGCACAGATTGAAGAGCGCCTGCCCCAGGTGGTGAAGAACAAAAAACTGCCCGTGATTTTTGTCTGCGCCACCAGTCCGCGTTCCAACCGCGCCCAAATGGTGGCAAAAAAACTGGGCTACGAGCAGCCCGAAGTGCTGGCCGGTGGCATGCGCGCCTGGGCAGCGGCCAGTTTGCCGGTTGTAAAAAGCTAGACGGCCCCCAGCTGAAATACTTCCTCCAGACTTTCCTACCGACTCTGCAGAAAGGCCCCAGCATGCAAGCTGTAAAAATGTTCACCACCGCAGTGTGCCCCTATTGCACCCGCGCCAAGCAGTTGCTCAAAGCCCGGGGGGTGGAGCAGATTGAAGAAATCCGCATCGACCAAGACCCCAGCGCCCGCACCCACATGATGGAAAGCACCGGCCGGCGCACCGTGCCACAAATTTTTATCGGTAGCACCCATGTGGGCGGCTACGATGATTTGGCGGCCCTTGATGCCCAAGGCGGGCTTGTGCCTTTGCTCAATAGTTAAACCACACGGGCTGCTGCCAAGCCCCTGGCGCGGTTTTCCCTGGCGGCATAATGGCCGCTTCTTCTACCCCTCATTGTTAAATTTCTCATGTCCGACGAACAAGCCGTAACCCCCGTCTTTCAAATCCAACGCGTCTATTTGAAAGACTTGTCGCTGGAGCAACCCAACTCCCCCGCCATCTTGCTGGAGCAAGAGCAGCCCAGTCTGGACATCCAATTGGCCGTGGAAGCCACCCCGGTGGCCGATGGCATCTACGAAGTGGCCGTGCAATCGACCGTGCAGACCAAGATTGAAGACAAAACCGTTTTCCTGGTCGAAGCCAAGCAGGCCGGTATTTTTGAAATCCGTGGCATTCCCGAAGAGCAGCTGAACAACGTGATCGGCATCTCCTGCCCGCAAATCCTCTACCCCTACCTGCGCGGCAACGTGGCCGACATCATCAACCGCGCGGGCTTCCCGCCGGTACACATGGCCGAAATCAACTTCCAGGCCCTGTACGAGCAGCAGCAAGCCGCCGCCCAGGCCCAAGAAGCAGGCCAGCTGCAGTAAATACGCTGCCGCCTTGCCGCCAAGCCCCTTGAATGGGGCTTTTTCATTTATGCATAAAACAAGCTGTTTGCATAATGCGGATAAGCGCTAACAGCTATCAACTATTAAGCAATCAAGACCATCAAGGCAAAGGGGACGCAATGCACATCGTCGTTATTGGTGCCGGGGCCTGGGGCACGGCCATGGCTTGCGCGGCCGCCCACCCGGCTGGGGGGCACCGCGTGACTCTCTGGGCCCGCGCGCCCGAGCAGGCGCAGGCCATGCAGCGCACGCGCACCAATCCGCGCTACCTGCCCGATGTGGTGCTGCCCGCAGGGGTCAGCGTGGTCAGTGGCCCCCTGGCGGCAGCGCTGCCTGGGGCCGATTTGCTCATCATTGGCACGCCCATGGCTGGGCTGCGTTCCACCTTGCACACCCTGGCCCAGGCCAACGTGACGGCCCCGGTGGCGTGGCTGTGCAAAGGCTTTGAAGCGCCCACCACCGCCGATGCGCTGGGGCTGATGGCGCACGAAGTGGCCGCCCAAGTGGCCCCCCATTTGCAATGCGGCGCTTTGAGCGGCCCCAGTTTTGCCCTGGAAGTGGCCCGTGCCCAGCCCACCTGCCTGGTGGCGGCCAGTGCGCATGCCGCCGTGCGTGCCGCGTTGCAAGCGGCTTTTCACAGCCCGGCGCTGCGCGTGTATGCCAATGCCGACATCGTGGGCGTGGAAGTGGGCGGTGCCGTGAAAAATGTCATGGCCATTGCCGCCGGCCTGTGCGATGGCCTGGCCCTGGGCCTGAACGCCCGCGCTGCCTTGCTCACCCGGGGGTTGGCCGAAATGACCCGCCTGGGCGTGGCACTGGGGGCCAAGGTCGAAACCTTTATGGGCTTGTCCGGCATGGGCGATTTGCTGCTGACGGCCACCGGCGATTTGTCGCGCAACCGCAAGGTGGGCCTGCTGCTGGCCCAGGGCCTGAGCCAAGAGGCTGCCGTGCAATCGCTGGGCCATGTGGCCGAAGGGGTGTACAGCGCCCGCACGGTGGTGCAACGGGCCCAGGCGCTGGGGGTGGAGATGCCCATTGCCACGGCGGTGGTGCAGTTGCTGGATGGCACGGCCAGCCCCCAGCAGGTGCTGCACGCCCTCATGGGGCGCGACCCGAAGGGGGAGTATGTGTAAAGAAAGAGCAGTTGCCGATTTTAAATAAAAGGATTTTTATGAAAAATCACAAAAATCCTTTGTTAATAAAGCGGTAAAAGCTATTCAATTGATAGCTCTAGTGCCAAGAGCTCTTCCACCGTTTGCCGCCGCCGGATGAGTTGCACTTGTTCGCCATCGACCAGCACCTCAGCGGCCAAAGGGCGGCTGTTGTAGTTGCTGGACATGCTGGCCCCGTAGGCCCCGGTGTTGTGAATCACCAGCAAATCGCCCACCCGGGCGTTGCCCAGGGGGCGTGGCAGGACGATGCCGCCATCGCCCTGGGTAAACACATCGCCCGATTCGCACAGCGGCCCGGCCACCACGCTATCGCGCACGCTGGGCAGGATGCCGTCGCCCGGGCGCTGAATGTGCATGCCGTGCCAGCTGCCGTACATGGAGGGGCGCATGAGCTCGTTAAACCCGGTATCAACCAGCACAAAGTGGTTGTGCCCGGCCTCTTTCACCGCCCGCACCTGGCCCAGCAGCACGCCCGATTCGGCGACTAAAAAGCGCCCCGGCTCCAGCTCCAGGCCCAGGGCGTGGCCGACGATGGTTTGGGCGTGTTGGCGGGCAGCGTCCCACAGGCCAAAGTAGTGGGTGGGGTTGATGCGCTCTTCGCCTTCGCGGTAGGGGATGGACAGGCCGCCGCCTGCTGAAATGGCGTGCAGATCGTGCCCCGCAGCGTGGACGGTGCGCACCAAATCGACCATGGCACCGCACACTTGCTCGAGGTGGCCGTAATCCACGCCCGAGCCAATGTGCATGTGCAAGCCCACCAGTTGCAGCTTGTTGGCAGTGATCGCTTGCAGCGCGGCGGGCAGTGCAGTGTGCCAGATGCCGTGTTTGCTGTGCTCGCCGCCGGTGTTGGTTTTGTTGCTGTGGCCATGGCCAAAGCCGGGGTTGATGCGCAGCCACACCGGATGGCCGGGGCTGCACATGCCCAGTTGGTCAAGCATGTCGATGGAGCCAGCATTGACGGGAATGTGGTGTTCCACCACGGTGGCCAAGGTGCTGGGGTCGAGCACATCGGCAGTAAAAACGATGTCCGAGGGGTGGCCGCCACCGCCTTGGTAGCCCGCGGCCAGCGCCCGCAAAATTTCGCCGCGCGAGACGGCATCCACCTTCACGCCTTGCGCGCGCATCAAGCGCAGGATGTGGATGTTCGAGCAGGCTTTTTGCGCAAAGCGCACGGTGTCAAAAATTTGCAGCTGGGCAATGCGCTCGCGGATGGTGGCCGCGTCGTACACCCACAGTGGGGTGCCATAGTGCGCGGCCAAGTGGTCGAGTTGTTCGGGGGTGAAGGGGATGGTCATAGCGTCAAATAAAAAAACAGCGCCGACAAAAGAAGATTTTGCGGGCGCTGCAGTCTAAAGCTTCGTGCGCATGCGCAGAGCGCATGCACGGGGCAGGGGGTTATTTTTCTAGCACGTATTCGCCCGGTGCGTCCATCAGCACGGGGTAGTCTTTGCTGCCCAGGGTGGGGGGAGTGACGGCCGGGCCGCTGCTGCGCTCTTTGAGCCAGTTGCTCCAAGTGGGCCACCACGAGCCTTCTTCGCGCGGGGCCTGCTGCAGCCAGTCTTCGTGCGACAGGTACTGGCCGCCCACTTCGCGCTTGAGGATTTGGTAGTGGCGGTTTTTGCGCCCGGGTTCGCTGACGATGCCGGCGTTGTGCCCGCCCTTGGTGAGCACAAAGGTCAGCTCGGCGGGGGTCATGTAGTGCAGCTTGTACACCGAGCGCCAGGGCGCCACGTGGTCGGTGTAGGTGGCCACGCAGAAGATGGGGGTGCGCACATCGGCCATCACCACCGGTTTGCCGCGCACGGGGTAGCGGCCGCCGGCCAGGTCGTTGTTCAGGAACAGGCGGCGCAGGTACTGGGCATGCATCAGCGCCGGCATGCGCGTGGCATCGGCATTCCAGGCCATCAGGTCGATCATCTTGCCGCGCTCGCCCAGCAGGTATTCGCTGACCATGCGCGACCACAGCATGTCGTAGGAGTTGAGCAGCTGGAAGGCCCCCACCATCTGCCCGGCCTGCAGGTAGCCGGTTTCGCGCATTTGGGCTTCGAGCATGGCCAGTTGGCTGTCGTCGATGAACAGCGCCAGTTGGCCCGGTTCGGTAAAGTCAGTTTGTGCGGTAAACAGCGTCATCGAGGCCAGGCGGTCTTGCCCATCGCGGGCCATGGCGGCGTTGGCGATCGACAGCAGCGTGCCGCCCAGGCAGTAACCGGCAGCGTGGACTTTTTGTTTGGGCACGATGGCGTTGATGGCATCCAGCGCGGCCTCTACGCCCAGGGCCAGGTAGTCGTCCATGCACAGGGTGGCTTCGTCCACACCGGGGTTTTTCCACGAGATGCAAAACACCGTGTGGCCCTGGCTGACCATGTATTTGATGAGCGAGTTGTGCGCCGACAGGTCCAGGATGTAGTACTTCATGATCCAGGCGGGCACGATCAGCACCGGCTCAGGCTGCACTTTGTCGGTGGTGGGGCTGTACTGGATCAGCTCGATCAAGCGGTTGCGGTACACCACTTTGCCGGGGGTGGCGGCAATGTTTTTGCCCACAACATAATCCTCGGTGCCCGCTGGCGGCAGTCCTTGGCTGGTGCGGCCCAGGTCGTCCAGAAAGTTGAGCATGCCCTGTTGCAAATTGGCACCGCCGGTTTCCATGGTTTTTTGTAGCACCACGGGGTTGGTCAGTGGGTAGTTGCCCGGCGAGAGCATGTCCACCCCTTGCCGGGCCATGAAGGACACCACATCTTCGTGGTGCTTAGAGACACCGGGCAGGTTCTGGGTGGCTGATTTCCACCACGTTTCGGTATTCAAGAAGGCTTGGCTGGTCACGTTGAATGGCCACTGCTGCCAGGCTGGGTCGGCAAAACGGCGATCGGGCTTGGCGGCCGGCGCTTGCGGCGCATCGGCGGGCTGGGGCAGGGCGTTTTGCCACAGTTGTTGCATTTGCTCTAGGCCCAGGCTGAACAGCTCCAGGCGCTTGCCAGGGGCAAAAGCCAAGTGGCCGGCCCAGTCGATGCTCGCCAGAGACAGCGACATGGGCGACAGGGAGTGGGTCATCTTGGCCAGACCGGCCAGCATCTTGATATCCAGCGGCGTTTTGCGTACTGCAGGATTGGGTGTTTCTGTGGCCGGATCGTTGGCGCAGCTGGTCGTGATCGGAAGTGCTTTGGCGGTGGGAGTTTTTTGAGTTTTCTCAGGCTTGGTGGACACGAAGGCTTCTCCTAGGAATGGTGTCTGCGAGGATGAGGGGCGGGGTAATCGCCCCAGTGTAGCGGCTCCCCAAGAAGAACAACAATAGATTTGCTGCATTGCAGCAAAATGACGGCCAGTGGATGCCAGGGTTTTGCTTGACTGGGCTACCATTTCGGGCTTTTTTGCTGATAAAGATACCCATGGAACCCGTGATGCCGCCTCTGGATGAGGCCGAAATTTTTGCCCCCTCTGCGTCGGCCGATATGCCCCACGACCTGGATTTGGCCCAGCTGCGCCTGCCGCAGTTTTCGATGGAATCGGAATCGAGTGTGTTGGGTGGCCTGCTGCTGGACAACAACGCCTGGGACCGCGTGGGCGACCTGCTCACGGAGGGCGATTTTTACCGCCACGAGCACCGCTTGATCTTCATGGCGGTGAGCAAGCTGGTCAATGACAGCAAACCGGCCGATGTGATCACGGTGTTTGAACACCTGCAAGCCCAGGGCAAGGCGCAGGAGGTGGGCGGCATTGTGTACCTCAACCAACTGGCCCAGTACGTACCCAGCGCGACAAACATTCGCCGCTATGCAGAAATCGTGCGCGAGAAGGCGATTTTGCGCAAATTACTCACGGCCAGCGATGAAATCGCCACCCAGGCACAAAACCCCCAGGGCAAGCCGGTAGAGCGCATCCTGGACGAAGCGGAGCAAAAGATTTTCGCTATCGGGGAAGAAGGCTCGCGCATGAAGCAGGGCTTTCAGTCGCTCGATACCTTGGTGGTCGATTTGCTCGATCGGGTGCAGGAAATGGCCGACAACCCCATGGATGTCACCGGCGTGCCCACGGGGTTTGCCGATCTGGATCGCATGACCAGCGGCCTGCAAGCGGGCGACCTGGTGGTGCTGGCCGCGCGGCCGTCGATGGGCAAGACCTCGTTTGCCGTGAACATTGCGGAACACGTGGCGCTGCATGAGCAATTGCCCGTGGCCATCTTCTCGATGGAAATGGGCGCGGCGCAGCTGGCGGTGCGTATCGTCGGCTCGATTGGCCGCATCAATCAGGGCAATCTGCGCACCGGCAAATTGACCGATGAAGAATGGTCGCGCCTGTCCGAGGCCATCGAATCGTTGCGCCAGGTATCGCTGCACATTGACGAAACCCCGGGCCTGACCCCTTCAGAACTGCGGGCCAACGCCCGCCGCCTGGCGCGCAGCTGCGGCAAGCTGGGGCTGATCGTGGTGGACTACTTGCAGCTCATGAGCGGCTCAGGCAGCGGCACCAGCGGAGACAACCGGGCCACCGAGTTGGGCGAAATCTCGCGCGGCTTGAAGATGCTGGCCAAAGAGTTGCAGTGCCCGGTGATTGCGCTGTCGCAGCTCAACCGCTCGGTCGAGCAGCGCACCGACAAGCGCCCGATGATGAGCGACCTGCGTGAATCCGGCGCCATCGAGCAGGATGCAGACATCATCATGTTCATTTACCGCGATGATTACTACAATAAAGATAGCAAAGAGCCCAACGTGGCCGAAGTCATCATCGGCAAACAGCGCAATGGCCCGACTGGCACCGTCAAGCTGTACTTTCAGAAAAATCAAACACGGTTCGAAAATTTGGCTTTGGGTGCTAGTAATGATGTGTAACTTGATTTACAGTCACGCCTCTATTTAAATCACAATTCCTACAATTTATAAGCGTGGAGTAAGCATGTTTGGCTTTTTTAAAGCTAAGAGTAAGCCTGAGGCGGCCTCTGGAGGGGATGCCGTCGATACCCTTCCTCCTGTAATAAAAGAACAGTCGTTTATTTCGGTGGTTCCACAGGCAGCACCTGAGGGCATTCCTTATTACCCGAATCTTATTGAAGAGCTGGTGCATGACCACCAAATGATGGCGGCACTGAAAAAGAGTATTCGCCGTGCATTTTTGCGCAAAGATCTGAAAAAATCAGAAAAGCGATTAGAAGAATTTGCTTCTGTTTTTCGCAGTCATATTCTGAAAGAAAACGTTCGGATGTATGCTTATTTACAGCAGCAATTTACGGACGAAAAAATCAATATAGAGCTTGTTAAGTATTTTCGTAAAGAAATGAATGGCGTTGCGCGGACAGTACTTTCGTTTCTAGAAAAATATGAATCGCTGCAGCAACTTTCAGAAGAACAATTAAACAAATTTTTAATTGATTTGGAAAATATCAGTAAAGTCATTCACGAGCGCATGCAGCGCGAAGAAGAAAAACTTTACCCTTTGTATTTGCAAATCGCAGCGCCCAACTAGGGATGCTCTGTACGAATCGAGCGGCAAGCCTGCTCTGCGGATCGGGATGGGCTGCAAGGCGCAAACCGCAGCGATAGCCGTAGCTATCGCGAGGATTTGCAACGCCGCAGACCGCCCGAGGCCGCAGATGCAG
>JAANMX010001042.1_pt1 | contig 33459 bp, 28 predicted proteins | sample 7279681 | NCBI WGS metagenome assembly JAANMX01 (sample SAMN14094542, study PRJNA606508) | bioreactor metagenome | isolation source: A lab-scale SPAN reactor treating ammonium-rich wastewater day 351 | place: Ireland: Galway | collected 2018-01-01 | reverse complement strand
ACCCCGAAAGAAATCGACAATATTATGATGGCCGCCGTGAAGCGAACCGGCCGCTACAAACAACTCAAAGCTGCTGGTGTGTCCGAAGATTCTATCATGATCGAGTTCAAAACACCTATACAAACTTCGAGGTTTACCTGGAATGGTGAGGAGGAAGTGGAAATGTCGCCCTGGGATTCTATCCGATATCACAAGCACATTGCACAGGCCGGCCTGATGTCTATGGTTCCCGGAACGGGTGAAATTAAAGCATGGGTGGGGGGAATCAACTGGCAACACTTCCAGTATGATCATATTAAACAAGGGAAAAGACAGGTAGGTTCCACATTCAAACCGTTTGTGTATGCCGCAGCCATTATGAATCTGGGCATGACGCCTTGCACCACGGTTTCCAACGCCACTTTCAACGAACGCGGATATCGCGTCTCAGGAACCGGCGGCACTCCGACATTGAAAAACGCTCTTGCCTATTCAAGGAACCCGGTAGCAGTGCGATTGATGGATATGGTGGGCACAGATAAAGTTATTCAATTGGCCCGCGATCTGGGTGTAACTCAGGAAATCCCGAGAGGACAATTGGCCGTAGCATTGGGTTCATCAGATATTACCATTTATGAAATGCTGGGTGCGTACAGCACTTTTGCCAACTATGGTAATTATATGAAGCCGGAAATGATCTGGAGAATTGAGGATGCCAACGGGCGCGTCATCAAGGAAGTGGAAAGCGATATGAAGGAAGTAATGAATGAAAAATATGCCTACACCATGATTGAACTCATGAAAGGTGTGGCAGAATTTGGTACCGCTTCCGGTGAACTCGGCAGAAGAGGCATCAGCAAAGCAGTGGAAATAGCCGCCAAAACAGGAACCACACAGAATAATTCCGATGGGTGGTTCATAGGAATTACACCCAACCTCGCTACCGGCGTTTGGGTAGGCTGGGAAGATCGTGCCACACACTTCCGAAGTACCGGCGAAGGGCAGGGTGCCAAGATGGCGCTTCCTATCTGGGCGATATTTATGAAGAAAGTATGGGCAGATAAATCCCTCGGCATCACGCCTGACGATAAATTCATCAAACCATCCGAATGGACCGATGGTTGCTCCGGGCTTCACGGGATGGGCGGCGGATATGGCGACGAAGGAAATCTTCAGACCATCGATGAACTCAGAACCCCAAGAATTGAAGTTCCCGTAGAAGGAACCGCCCGAAAGGAAGAAAACGTCAACGAGAAGATCAATAAAGGTGAAGATATTGATTTCAATAAATAAGAAAAGAGGCTGCCCAATGAAGGCAGCCTCTTTCGTTTAGGACGATTTCCGTCTGTAAGAAGCCAGTTTCAGGGCGTCTTTAATCATCTTTCCGGGCCGGAAGATGGTGCGAATGGCCTTGATGCTGGATGCGGTCACAGCTTCAGGAGTGTCCATTCCTTCGCTGGAACCGCCCGCCTGAACGGTGAAATATTCGCCGACGTATACAATTTTTCCTTCGGCGATGTCTTCAGCAATCTTCGTGAAAGTACTCTCCAGCACCGCCAGAATGTCGGCCTTGGAAACGGTAGAAACTGATGCAGCGTGCTTCGCAAGATCATCAAGAGTAGTTTTGCCATCGCCTACGATATTGGCATAATACTTCTGGGGTTCATTGGGTTTTTGTGGGTTTTTCTTGGCGACCACAGTGAATTTGATTGACATGTTATATGTTTTTTAAGTTATTAACAACGAAATTATAAAATAGTTTTGAATAACACAACTTCATCATTAAAACAAAACATCGGTATCCTTCTTTCAAATGATCAGGATCAACTTGAAAAATGATCAGGACGTTTTGAACAAAAGATCAGGACGTTTTACTGAAAACGTCAGGACGTTTTTATAAAAAGATCAGGACGTTTTTTAATAATGATAAGAACATTGTTAATATGATCCCTTGAAACTACTTCTCACAGGCGGTTTGCAGAGATTTATTTAAACTGATATTATATCATTATTTTGCAGGGTTTTTGCACAGGAAAATAACCCATCTTCGGTCTCATTTTGTTTTAATTTTTATATCTTAACCTGATGAACATTCAAAATATTACGCAACAATATCTGAAACTCTTTCCGGGAGATTTCTCGGGCAACACCATACAGCGTCAGACGCCTAAAATGCTTTTCTCCACCGTGAAACCGGTAGGTTTTCAAAACCCAGAACTGATTTTGTTTAATGACCAGCTTTCCCAAGAAATAGGGTTAGGCAGTTTTAATAAACCAGACCTGGATTTTCTTGTGGGAAACCGCCTGCCTGATCATATTCAAACCTACGCTACGGCCTATGCAGGGCATCAGTTTGGCAATTGGGCAGGGCAGTTGGGCGACGGAAGGGCGATTTACGCAGGGGAAATCACCAATGCTGAAGGTAAAATCACCGAAATTCAATGGAAAGGTGCCGGAGCCACGCCTTATTCCCGCTTTGCCGATGGCCGCGCAGTGCTTCGTTCTTCCGTTCGCGAATACCTGATCAGCGAAGCCATGCATCACCTCGGAGTGCCCACTACAAGGGCGCTTAGCTTGTGTTTCACAGGGGAAGATGTAGTGCGTGACATGATGTACGACGGGAATCCACAGGCTGAAAAAGGCGCGGTCATCATCCGAACCGCGGAAAGTTTCCTGAGGTTCGGGCATTTCGAACTGTTTTCTGCACAGAAAGAAACCGCTACTTTGCAGGCTTTAGCCGATTTCGCCATCAAAAATTATTTCAAAGAAATTGATGAGAACAGCCCGAAAAAGTACCATGAGTTCTTTCAAAAGATTGCAAAAGACACTGCCGATTTGATGGTAGCCTGGTTTCGTGTTGGCTTTGTGCACGGGGTGATGAATACGGATAATATGTCGATTTTGGGATTAAGTATTGACTATGGCCCGTTTTCAATGATGGATGATTTTGATTTAAACTTCACGCCCAACACAACGGATTTGCCCGGCCGCAGATATGCCTTCGGGAAACAACCTCAAATTGCCCAGTGGAATCTGTGGCAGCTGGCGAATGCTTTGTTTCCTTTAATAAAAGATACCGAGTTTCTGGAGCAAACGCTGGATGATTTCAGCCAGTACTTTTGGCAAAAACATGATAGAATGATGGCGGATAAGTTTGGTTTCGAGGAGTTATTAGAAGAAGATGCAAATTTTTTCCAACATTGGCAGGAAATAATGATTCGCCTGAGGATGGATTATACTTTATTCTTCCATTGGCTCGAAAAACCTCATGAAGAGAGAGAAGTTTCCCGTTTTCTTCAGGAAGTTTCTTACTTGCGCTATGAACCCAAACATGAAGAAGATCTGCGAAATTTCCTTGATTTATATGAGAAGAGAATCGGTGAAAATACTTTTTCGAAAGAGCATTCCATTGCTTTAATGAAGAAAAACAATCCGAAATTCATTCTCAGAAATTACCTTTTATATGAATGCATCGAGGATTTGAACAAAGGAAATAAAGAGAAACTTCACCAGTTGTGGGATGCTTTGCAAAGTCCTTATGAAGAAAAGCACCCGGAGTTTTCCCGAAAACGCCCTGATGAATATGACGGAACGCCGGGTTGCAGCCAGCTTTCCTGCAGTTCCTGATTTTTTTTACTTTTGTGGAAAATTCACGATTGAAACTTAAATCTAAATTCACAGGCCTGCTGAAACTTGTTTTTCCGTCTGCATGGCCTGAACTGTTGCTCTTTCTCTTTTTTGTTTTGGGTTACGGGATTTTGGGCAGTTATATTGCGTATCATTACCGCAATATCTTCGACAACCGGATTCCCTGGGATGCGTATTTCAGTTTTGATAACCGTGCTATTGTGATGACCGGCGGCGGTTTTGAACGGCATCCACTGTCCAATTATTTTTTTGATCAGCTTCGATGGGTCGCTTCGTGGGTTTCAGACGGTCAATATGATGGGTGCTTCCGAATGGTTTTGGCGTGGTTCAGCATCGTAACCGTGAGTCTGAGCTTGGTGCAAGTCTATAAATATCTGCGAAATATTATTGAGCTTCCCGTAATTCTTGCAGTGACCATTGTACTTTTCTTCTCGTTCTTTTCCACTAATATATTGCTGTCTTTCACTCCGGAAACCTATACTTATACTTTGTTTCTTTTGATATTGTTTCAGTATTATTCTGCTTTGATGCTTAAAAAAGACCGGAAAATCCCGGTAACCGCACTTACCCTAGCCGGAGTTACCATTGGCGGACTCACCATTACGAATATTATAAAAGTATATATTCCTTTGCTTTTTGAACGAAAACTCTTTTGGAACTGGAAGAAAATTGTTCATGTGGTGATTCGCGTTGTTCTTTCGGTAGCGGTATTTCTACTGTTATATCTGAACCGGATGAACTTTGAATTGGGAAGAATCTTTTCCAAAACTGAGCAACAATACGAGAAGTTTTCAAATCCTAAGGTTACGCCTCTTTGGGACATGATCTGCTCATGGTTTTTAGGAGGCAATATGCTGTTCCCGGGTTTTGTATTGAGGGATTATCACAATAAAAAAGGTTTTGAATACAAAGCCCTGTTCATGGATACTTACACTAGTGTGTTTTCTTATGTTTTTGTTGGATTAATAGTGGTTTTGATGCTGTGGTCTTATGTAAAAAACTTCAGAAACCGATGGGTTCAGATGGTGATGATTTCCTTTTTTGTGGATGTTTTGATCCATTGTGTGCTGAAGTTCGGGCTTCACACCTCTTATATATATGGAGGACATTTTATATTCGTTGTCCCGCTGATGCTGGGCTGGCTCTTCTACGCTTACAGGAATTCTGCAAAGATGATTTCAATTTTTTACGGCATTCTTTTGATAGTGATGATATATCTCCTGCTGAATAATATTTTCAGGATGCAGGAATTTTTTATTTTCCTTGAGAGTTTTTACCGATGACATCAGGTTTATTTCTGTAGAATCTACTTACCTTCTACACAAAAAATACTGTACGGAACGGCAACTGCAGTCGGAAAGTGCTGTCTTATTCTGGACAAATCTGCCGCTGCGCTTTGTCTTGTGAAATAACTTCCTGCCAACAATTTATAATTTGGCCTTAAGGAAGCATCAGTTAATACTTTTAACTGAGGAAATTTTCTTCGGAAATCTGTTTTAACTTCATTGGCTTCGGCATTGCTTTTCACAACGCTGATTTGTATTTTAAACCCTTGTATGCGCGGATTTCTTCTACAAATCTCTGCGGTACTCAGTTCCCGGGAAGGTACGAGAATTCTGGTGCCTACAGATTCCGTAGGGATTTCTCTTGAACATTCTTCCAATTCGCTCAGTGCTTTATCAATTCTATTGTCCATTGAAAGAGTGAGTTTCGTTCCAGATAAGGTATCGGTTTTCACAATTTGTTGCGCATCAGTATGATAAAAAGCGCAACTGATGAGAAAGAATAGTGCTAACAACGGGTTTTTCATTAAAAAGTAATTTATGGCAAAGTTAGACTAAAGAAAAAATTATTCCAAATCTATTATTTAGAATAATTACAAATTAAGTTAAAAGGCTACAGGTATCTGAAATGCGCCATTAAGATTGTGTTAAAAGTCTTATTTTTGCGGGACTGATTATATTTCTCTGAATTATAGAAATTAGTACTAACACAAGTTTATTTAAATGATTAGTTGGAAAAAGCATTACAAAAAAGGGTTGTTAGCGTTTGCATTATTGCTTTCAACCGGTGCTTCTGTTTATGCACAGGGCGATGCTAAAAAGGGCGAAGAACTCTTTAAGGCGAATTGTGCCGCCTGCCACGCTTTGGACAAGCAAATGGTGGGGCCAGCACTTGGAGGTGTTGTAGAAAGGCTGAAAACTGAACAAAATCTGGACATCGATTGGCTTCATCAATGGATTAAAGATAACGAAGCACTGCGAAGTTCTGGTGATGCCTATGCCAATGAGGTATTCGAGAAGTTCAATAAAGCCCCGATGAACACGTTTCCGAATCTATCGGATCAGGATATTGATAACATTTTAGAATATACGACCAATCCTCCTGTAGCAGAAACAGCTGCGGCTGCGGCAACAGGTGCTGATGCAGGCCAAACCACAGTAGCGGATTTGGAGAAAGCCAGAGCGGAAAGAATCAATTCAACAATTATTCTTATTTCCCTTCTGGTGATCGGCGGTCTTTTGATTTGGCTTTTGTTGAAACTGAGACAGTTGGTAAAACTTCAGCAAACAGAAGAGCTCTCCGGATTGAACGAAACCAGAGTCGCTTCTTTCAGCGAACTTTATCAGAAATACAACTATATAGGGAAAATAGCATTGGGAATTCTCGGGCTTCTTGCATTCTATGGTGTCTGGAACTGGCTGATGTGGATTGGTGTTTACAAAGGTTATCAGCCCGAACAGCCGATTCATTTCTCTCATAAAATACATGCCGGCGATAATAAGATCGACTGTCAGATGTGTCACTCTTCAGCGAAATACGGTAAGGTTTCTGAAATTCCTTCTATGAACGTATGTATGAACTGTCACAGAAATATCTCTGAATACAACGGATCTTATTTTGAACCGGGAAGAGACAAGGCGTTCTATGATGCTGAAATTCAAAAAATCTATAAAGCTACAGGCTGGGATCCTGCTTCACAGCAATATACCGGTAAAACGGAACCTATAGAATGGGTGAGAATTCACAACATGCCGGATTTTGTTTACTTTAATCACGCGCAACACGTGGTCGCTGGCGAACAGGCTATCATCAGTTCCCACAATAAGAAAAACCCGAACAACAAAATTGACGTAGTTTGTAAAGCTTGTCACGGTGCTGTTGATACCATGAATGTTGTTACCATGGCGAATGATTTTACCATGGGTTGGTGTATCGAATGTCACAGAACGACAGAAGTAGATATGAACAATACATATAATAAGGAATACTTCCAGAACTTGCACGAGAAACTGAAACAACAGTATCCATCGAAAGAAGGGAAAATTACAGTGGATGCAATCGGAGGGCTTGAGTGTGGTAAATGTCATTATTAATAACTAAAAAATTCGAAGTATAAATGGCTTCAAACAAAATACAATTCAGAAGTATTCATGAGCTTAAAGATCCGGCTTTGACACAAAAGCTGGCTCAGAAAGAGTTTCAGAATGAAATTCCGGTGGATGAGATTCTGGCAGATGAAAATCAGGAAAACGGAGGAACTTCCAGAAGAGATTTCCTGAAACTGTTAGGTTTTTCTACAGCTGCTGTTACCTTAGCAGCTTGTGAAGCACCGGTTATTAAAACAATTCCGTATGTGGTGAAACCCCACAGCATCATTCCCGGAGTTCCCAATTATTATGCGACTACTTATTTTGACGGGTTTGATTTCGCCAGTGTTTTGGTAAAAACAAGAGAAGGAAGGCCTATCAAAATAGAACCAAATCCTGCCGCAGGAGAACTTGGTAAAACAAGTGCCAGAGCACAAGCGAGCGTGCTTTCTCTGTACGACAATGATAAAATTAAACAACCTAAGCTGAATGGTAAGGATGAGACTTTTGACAAAGTAGATGATTATGTTCTGAATGCGCTGACAACTGCTCAGAACTCAGGAAAGCGGATTGTTCTTCTTTCCCATTCTTTAGCTTCTCCCACTTTCAAAAAATTATTTGCTGATTTCAAAGCAAAATATCCTTCCGCAGAACTGGTTACGTATGATGCGTATCCTCACACTGCGGCTTTGGAAGCTGCTCAGGAAGTATTCGGTCAGAGAGCACTTCCCGTTTATGATTTAAGCAAAACGCAACTTGTTGTTTCCTTTCAGGCAGATTTCTTAGGAGATTATAATGGCGGCGGTTTAGAAACATCATATGCTTTGGGCAAAGCACCTGGTGCAACGATGCTGAGACATATTCAGGTGGAATCCAATATGACGCTTACCGGAGCCAATGCAGATACAAGAATTCCACAGAAACCAAGCGAAGTAAATAAAACTTTAATAGAAGTTTACAACGCACTGAATGGTGGCGGAACTTCTAATGCGGTTGCAGCAGCTATTGTGAAAGAACTCCAGGCGAAAGGAAGCAATGCGGTTGTTTTCGCAGACGGTTCTAAAGCGGCACATGTTCTTGCACATTTAATTAATCAAAAATTAGGATCTATAGCTTTTACAGGAAGAACAAATCTTCTGAAAGAATATGACCATGCCAGATATCAGGAATTCCTGAGTTGGATGAATGCCGGACAGGTAGGTGTATTGATTACCAACAATGTTGATCCGATCTATTCATCCAATAAAGGCGAAGCTTTCAAGGCAGCATTAAGCAAAGTAAATGCGGTTGTTGCTGTTGCTGACAAGAAAAATGAAATTTATAAAGCCGCAAAAGCAGTGATTCCAGTGGCCAACTGGATGGAAAGCTGGGGAGATATTACGCCACAATCCGGCGTATATGCTCTGATGCAGCCTACGATTCAAAAGATTTATAAATCCAGACAGATCGAGGAATCGCTGTTGGTTTGGATCAACGGAAAAAACAGTCCTTCGAATAACTATTACGAATACCTGAAAGCAAATGCTACAGGAATTTTAGGCGGGACCGGTTTCAACCAAGCTCTGTATAACGGCTTGAATGCTGTAGCTACGGAAAGTACAGGATTGTCGTATGCCGGCGGAAATGCTGCACAGGCTGTGGCAGAATTAGGAAGATTCAAAGCTTCAGATTTGGAACTTGTTCTTTATACCAAAACTTCCATTGGAGACGGAACCCAAGCCAATAACCCATGGTTACAGGAACTTCCGGATCCTATTTCAAGACTTGCCTGGGACAATTATCTTACCGTTTCTCCTGAAGATGCCAAAAACTTAGGATTAGACAATGATCTGAACGGCAGAATGCAGCTGAACGGTTCCATCGTGAATATTACTGTAAACGGAACGACCCTCAAGGATGTTCCGGTGTTCGTACAACCAGGCCAAGCTAGCGGATCTTTCGGGCTTGCATTAGGATATGGAAAAAAAGATTCAGGAAAAGTGGCAGCAACCGGAATTAACGCTTATCCGTTATTTGATGGTGTGAATACTGCGCTTTCCAATGTGAGTATCGAAAAAGTTTCCGGAACTCACGAGTTTGCAGGAATTCAGCTTCAGAATACCTTGATGGGACGTTATGAAATTGCCCGCGAAGTACCTTTAGAAGATTTTATTAATATTCCTTTTGATGATAAATTAAAAGGTTGGAATAAGCCGTTGGAATATCATACGTACAATGGTTCTTTACCCGCAGGAAAAATTTCGCTTTGGGATGAATTTGACGATACCGACGGGCCACACTTCAATCTTTCTGTAGATTTGAACGCGTGTACTGGCTGTGGAGCTTGTATTATTGCCTGTCAGGCAGAGAACAACGTTCCTGTAGTGGGTAAAGAAGAAATCAGAATGTCAAGGGATATGTATTGGTTAAGAATTGACCGCTACTATTCTTCCAGAGAGACGATTCATCCACAAGAACAAGTGGAAAGAGGATTAAATGTGCCGCAGGTTTATGATATTTTGATTGATCCTGCAAAGAATCCTGATGTAATCTTCCAGCCTGTTATGTGTCAGCACTGTAACCATGCTCCTTGTGAAACGGTATGTCCGGTTGCGGCTACGTCCCATGGTAAGCAGGGTCAGAACCAAATGGCGTATAACAGATGTGTAGGTACAAGATATTGTGCGAACAACTGTCCGTATAAAGTAAGAAGATTCAATTGGTTTAATTATGCTCAGAACGATAAGTTCGATTTCAATATGAATAATGATCTGGGCAGAATGGTGTTGAATCCTGATGTGGTAGTTCGTACAAGAGGGGTGATGGAGAAATGTTCACTTTGTATCCAGATGACTCAGGACACTATTCTTCAGGCTAAAAAAGAGGGCAGAAAAGTAAAAGACGGAGAATTCAAAACGGCTTGTTCAGCAGCTTGTGCTACCGGAGCTTTACAGTTTGGTGACATGAATGATCAATCTTCGAAAGTCCGGAAACTCTATAACAGCAACAGAAGATATACGCTTCTGGAGGAAATCGGCACCAAACCTAACGTGTTCTATCATGTGAAGGTGAGAAACAGAAAAGAAGAAAACAAAGTATAAATAATAATAAGGTAAAAAATGTCACATTACGAAGCCCCGATTCGGGAACCTTTAATTATTGGTCACAAAACCTATCATGATATCACAGTAGATATCGCAAAACCTATCGAGGAAAGAGCAGGAAAACTATGGTGGATTTCTTTCTACGCTGCACTTGTTCTTTTCATCTATGGATTCGGCTGCATTGCTTACACTATCGGTACCGGTATTGGAGCATGGGGTTTGAACAGAACCAATAACTGGGGATGGGATATCACCAATTTCGTTTGGTGGGTAGGTATTGGCCACGCCGGTACACTGATTTCTGCAGTTTTATTATTATTTAGACAGCGATGGAGGATGTCCGTAAACCGTTCTGCAGAAGCGATGACCATCTTTGCGGTTGTTCAGGCAGCGATTTTCCCAGTGATTCACATGGGTAGAGTTTGGGTAGGATATTGGGTTTTCCCGATTCCAAATCAATATGGTTCTCTCTGGACGAACTTTAACTCACCTCTTCTTTGGGACGTATTTGCAATTTCTACTTATTTCTCGGTATCCACCGTATTCTGGTTTATGGGATTAATTCCTGACTTTGCTATGATTCGTGACAGAGCGAAAACTCCCTGGACCAAGAAAATCTATACTTTACTATCTTTCGGATGGGGAGGGCAAGCAAAACACTGGCAAAGATTTGAAGAACTTACCTTGGTTCTTGCAGGTTTGGCAACTCCGCTTGTATTCTCTGTACACACCACGGTATCTTTTGACTTTGCAACGTCGGTTATCAAAGGTTGGCACTCTACCATCTATCCGCCTTACTTTGTGGCCGGTGCAATTTTCTCGGGATTTGCCATGGTACAAACCCTTCTTCTTGTTGCACGAAAAGTAGCACATCTGGAAGATTATATTACTTTGTATCATATTGAAATCATGAACATCGTTATTATCGTAACGGGTGGAATGGTAACCGTAGCCTACGCTTGTGAATATTTCATCGCCTGGTATTCCGGTTCCCGATATGAAGATTTTGTATATCTATCGCCAGGAGCAGCTACCGGGCCTTACTGGTGGGCGTTCTGGGCATTGATTATCTGTAACCTGGTCATTCCTGCATTATTCTGGTTCAAAAAGATACGGACGAATATTATCGCAACCTTTATTATCGCATTGATTATTAATATCGGGATGTGGTTCGAAAGATTCGATATTATCGTTATTAATATTTCCCGAGATTATCTGCCAAGTTCCTGGACGATGTTTATGCCATCCGTTATTGATGTTGGCGTGTTTTTAGGAACCATTGGATTCTTCTCAGTATTATTCCTCTTGTATGCCAGGACATTCCCTGTTATTGCACAGGCTGAATTGAAGAGTATTTTGAAAATTTCAGGTGAAACTTATAAAGCAAAAGAAGAAGATGAGCACCACTAAAAGAATATATGGAATTTATGCGGATGATGATGATTTGATGCATGCCGTAAAAATGTGTAATGAAAACGGAATTAAAATTCACGAAGTATATACACCATTCCCGGTTCATGGTCTTGATAAAGCTTTAGGACTGAGAAAAACAAGGCTATCCGATGCAGCTTTTATTTATGCTGTTTATGGTGTCCTTGTCGGAAGTTTACTCACTTGGTATACCATGAACCATGACTGGCCAATGAACATCGGCGGAAAACCAGCCTTCACATGGGCTGAAAATATGCCTGCGTTCGTAGTACCAATGTTTGAATTAATGGTATTTTGTGCTGCGCACATGATGTCTCTTACATTTTTGGTAAGAAACAAAATGTATCCTATGGCTCCACCTCAAAATCCGGATCCAAGAACCACTGATGATAAGTTTCTGATGGAGTTTGTTTCGGAAGATGTGGATACCATCAAGCAGATTTTGATTGATACAGGAGTTGAAGAAATAACTGTAAAAGAGGCTTAACATGAAAAGAAATATTTTAAAAATAACAGCAATCTTTGCTTTGGCTACCGTAGTATTAAATTCCTGCGGCCCTAAAGAAAATCCGCCGTTAGTATATTTTCCGGATATGTATTTTCCGGTAGCTTATGATCCGCTTCAGAAAGCTGAAGATGCCTATTCGAAGCACGAAAATGAAATTCCGGCATTCGTTAAAAATAATGGAGCAACTGGATTAATTCCTGTAGACGGAACCGTAGCACATAACCTGGACGGAATTGTAGAAAGTAATATGGCAGGCAAAATGACCATGGAAGAATATAACAGTGGTTATGATGCTTCTAAAGGTATCACTTCTGCACCTCTGAATGCAGCTAATCTTACCAAAGATGTGGAAAGAGGACAGATTTTGTATGATAGAACCTGCGCCAACTGCCACGGAACTGGCGGAGATGGGCAAGGATCTATCGTAGTAAGCGGTGCTTATCTTGGCGTTCCGAAGTTTGCAGACAGAGAAATAACCGTTGGATCTGTACATTATGTGCTCACTCACGGTAGAAATGCAATGGGATCTTACGCAGGGCAACTGACTCCCGGAGACCGCTGGAGAGTAGCAATGTATGTGATGAATGCTTTCAAAGGTGGTGTGTCTGCTGGAGGAGGATCCTCATCATCTGTTCCCGCTGCACCTGCAGGTAATGTCGCACCCACAGATTCTACAGCAACCAATTAATAAAAAGAATTTAAAATGTATAGTTTTTCACCTAAATTAAGATTAGTTTCTATAATTCTACTTGTTGCAGGGCTTGTTCTTTTTGGTGTGGGATATTTCATGAATCATGCGATTGACGACACTAAGATTGAACACATGATGGAAGCGGTGAATGCATCAGGGCATAACAATCCTACCCATTCCAGCCAGTTAGTTGGCCCGCAGGATCACGAAGCGCATCTGAAACATGCTAAACATCAGGTTCATAATCAACCGTTGGCTACGCTTCATTTTGTATCCGTATTCTTCTTTGGAGTAGCCTGTGCAGTGATGTTTTTTTACAGCATCCAACATGCAGCACACGCCGGATGGCCGGTAATTATCTCCAGAGTAATGGAAGCTATCGGAGGTTACATTCCATGGGGTGGTGCCGTAGTTCTTATTATCATGGTGCTGAATGTGACGCATAACGGACACTTGTTCCACTGGATGGATCCAAACGTCATTAACCCTGATCATGAGGATTTCGATGTCATTCTTTATGAAAAAAGTAAATTTCTGAATATTCCTTTCTATGTTTTCAGAAACATCCTTTACGTAGTGGGAGCTTCCTTCTTCGCATGGAAACTAAGAGCACAAAGTAAGAAAGTGGATGTTACAAAATCTCCGAGAGAATATCAATATCTGTACAGATGGTCTATCGGATATATCGCATTTTTCTCTCTTGCTTCTGCATCCTGGGCTTGGGATTGGCTGATGTCTATCGACTCTCACTGGTATTCTACCATGTATATCTGGTATTCAATGGTGAGTTGTCTGGCAAGTGCTATTGCTGTAGTTATTATCCTAAGTGTGTATCTGAAGAAAAACGGATTCCTTCCTCAGTTCAATGACAATCACTTGCACGACCTTGCAAAATACCTTTTCGCATCCAGTATGCTTTGGACCTATACCTGGTTTGCTCAATTTATGTTGTATTGGTATGCCAACGTACCGGAAGAAGCCAATTATTTTTTCGGAAGGTTTGAACATTATGAGGAATCATTTCTGCCTATGTTAATACCGAACTTCCTAATTCCTTTATTGGTAATGGTAAGCTCAAGCATCAAAAGAAATTATAAAGTAGTAACTGCGATGGCTTTCGTAGTGATTTTCGGACACCTTTGGGATTATTTCAATATGGTGATGCCGGGAACCGTAGGGCCGTACTGGAGAACTCCGGAAGTATTATTGCTTACAGTTGGATCTATCCTTTTCATTTCAGGACTGTTCATGCTTACAACGCTTATGACACTCGCTAAACTGAAGTTAATTCCTGAAGGAAATCCTTTCCTGAAAGAATCCAAGATATTTGAATATCCTTTCTAATATCTGTAACATTACATACTATTAAAAGACTGATTAGCAACCCTAATCAGTTTTTTTATGAAAAGCAGTTTATTCATTTTCTTTTTTCTGTTTGCTGCCAGTATTATTTCGGCACAAAAAATAAAGTTTGTATCTCAAAACACAGGAAACTCTCTATCGCAAGTCCATGTTTTTAATAAAGAGGGAAAACTCATTGTTATTTCTGATATTGAAGGTCAAATAGAACTTGATGATTTGAGCAAGAACGAAAAACAATTTTCTCTCGTACATGAAAACTATAGAATCGGTACCCTCACTGAGGAAGATTTACAAAAGAAAGAAATACTCCTCAATGATAGAATCGTCGAAATTGAAGAAGTCATCGTTACCAAGAATTCCAAAAGTAAATACATCTATGTCAAAGGTTTTTTTAATTCATATCTAAACCTTAATAAAAACTTGAATGTGTATGCCGATGGCCTCATCACGTATGTTTATGACAGTCAAAGTAAAAAATTAAAAAGTACGCGATTGGAACAATATCGGGTTTTCCTTAAAGAAAATAAAGCTAAGGACAGTAAAAACGTTTCTGAGATGGTTTTTGATTCCATGCTCACGCTTCCAGACGTGAAACTTGCAGGAGTAATGGGAAATGAGGAAGAATCTAACTATAAAGAAGTAATAACTGGTGATCAAATAAAGAGACAGGCTACACGATCTGTGCTTCAAGAGAAAGAAATTAAATTTTTCGGTTATCGGCTTTTTGATTTTAACGTTTCCGGCACTTACAATTATAATGAGAAAGTGCAGCTCAATCAATTTACGTCGTATAATCAGAGGTTATCGGTAAAAGTGAAGCATAAATCTGAGCCCGATTATAATCTACTGGAATACTATACCAATTTTGTGGTAACAGAGATAAGTCATGGTGATTCGGGCAGTTTTCCAAAAGTAAAATTAAGGAAAGACAGAAGTTATTACAATCACGATTACTGGAAAATGAAAAGATTTCCTGATATGCTGAAGGTTTTTAAAGAATATCACAAAGACACCCTAAAGAAAATGCCGAACGGTATTAAAAAATAAAATACAATCATATATTTTTCTAAATTTGCTTTAAACTCACATTATGAGAAAATATGTTTTATATTTTGCGATGTCACTGTTTCTTTTCATTGGTTGCAAGAAAGATGCTGTAGATGGCACCAGCATGCAGGCGTTCCAATCCAGCATCAATGATATGGCTTCTAGCCTGAGTACTTTGCAGCAAATTAAGTTCAATGAAGCGTTATATATACTCAAAACTTTTGGCGTAGATGCGGAAGGCGATATTCAGGAACTGAATGCACTTGCAAAGCTTTTGGAAGGAAAAAAAGTACCCGAAATTTTTGCCATGGCAGATGCCGTAGCTGCTGAAAACGCAATAGACTGGACCAGTAACGGGCCGCCATCCTTAGGCGAAATGAATATTTTCGGAAATGTTGCCGCAATGGAATCTGATCCCAATGATATCGTTGCTGATGGATTAAGCATTACCACAAGGCCCGTTGATGTGGATACGATTCTCGGTCCCAAAGCACTTCAAGTCATTCCCAGACTCGTAGATAATGCGGGGAAAAATATTGATTTTTCCGGCGCGGCACTGGAAACCATAATGGAAGTGTACAGCAACGGAAACCTCGTTTCCAGCTCAAAAAATCTCATGCAAAATAATAATTTTACAGGCTTCACTATTCGCTTTCCGAATTTGCCTTCTGATAAAATCAATGATGGAAAAATAGACATTACCGTCACAGTGAAAACTTCAGTGAAAACTTATAAAATGACCAAAGTTGGAGTGCCAGTTAATCAAAAAGCGATGACGCAGCCTTCTCAGCCGGTTATTGTTCAGGACAGTCTTTCTCCTCCTCCGTCAGAAAATATGGATCCTTTAACTAATGGCACTTTACCAGCTACAGATCCTAAGAATACCGTGCAGAAATTTTTGAACAACCTGAGTTCACAAAATCTCAGGGCTGCATTTGAAGTGTCTGATAATCCCAATTGGGGTTCTTATGAAAAGTTTTCAAATCCTACTTCCGGTTTTGGCAGTGTGAAAAGTCTTTCAGTTAAAAATATTACGTCTGCTTCTACAACCGATACCAATGCGAGTGTAAATGCAACGTATGATGTAACCGACAAAAGCGGAAATACTTCGGCAGTGAACGTAACATTCGGTTTGAAAAATGTGAACGGAGAATGGAAAATATCCAACTATAAAATCCATTAATATGGCATCGGAAAGTTTAATTCAGAAACTCAACGAAACGATTGAAAACATCCCGGATTTCCCGATTCCCGGAATACTGTTCAGAGATATCACGCCCATATTTTTAAATTCTAAACTGTATGAAGAAGTTATCGAGGATCTTGTCCATTTCAGTCGCGGAAAAGTAGATGCCGTTTGCGGAATTGAAAGCCGCGGTTTCCTTTTTGGTATCGCTATAGCTGTTGCGCTGGACGTACCATTTGTTCTCATCAGAAAGAAAGGAAAACTACCACCTCCGTTTATTTCTGAAAAATATGAGCTGGAATACGGAACGTCCGAAGTAGAGATGCGAGAAGGACACCTGAAACCCGGACAAAGAGTGTTGATTCATGACGATCTTTTGGCAACAGGCGGAACCACGGAAGCTGCCGCGAGACTGGTAGAAAAACAAGGCGCAAAAGCGACGCAGTTCAGCTTTCTGATTGGCTTGGATGACCTGAAAGGTGAACAAAAATTAGAACAATTCAACGCAGAAATCTATAAAATACTGACTTTTTAAGATTTACAGATTGATGAAAAATAAACAACAGCGTTTATAATCAGCTTAAAAGTTTTGTAAATCGTTCAGAAACAATTAAATTTGCACTTCAATTTTCATAAAATATGGCAAAAAAGAATCACGAGCAGGAAGGTAAAGAAACAGTAGAATTCTTTAAAGATCTGGATAAAGAAGCTTTACAGACAGAGCGTTTTCTGGAAAGGAATGCAAAGTTATTAGGAATTATTTTTGGTGCTCTCGTGTTGGGAGTTCTTGGGTTTTTCCTGTATCAGCAGTTTGTTGTTGCTCCAAAAAATGAAGAAGCCACAAAAAGCTATCTTATTGCTCAGAAAAACCTCGCTGAGGGTAAAGATGCTGAAGCATTAGGAGGAAAGTCGGCTGCGAATCCTGGGTTTTTAGGCACTTATGAGAATTATCCCGGAACGGATGTAGGAAAGCTTTCGGCTTATAATGCCGGACTTTTGAAATTTAAAGAAGGAAAATATCAGGAAGCTTATGATCTTTTGGATAAATTCTCTTCTGACAGTAAAGTGCTGATGGCCCTGAAATACGGAGCTATGGCAGATGCTCAATCGAATCTCAACAAAAACGAAGAAACCCTTTCTCTGCTGGAAAAAGCGATTTCGGCTTCTGATGATCCTTACACCAACTATTATTTCACCAGAAAAGCAGGATTGGTAGCATTAGGAGTTAACAAAAAAGACGTTGCCAAAAAGCACTTCACGACAATCGATCAGAAATTCAAGGATTACGATAACGGAATGTCTGATGCTTATATAGAAATGGTAAAGTACTTTTAATCAAATTTAAAATTTATGGCCACAGTAAATCTTTCGGATTACAAGCCACTTCATATTACGAATGCCGGTGATTTCAACATCGGCATCGTGTTTTCTGAATGGAACAGTTTTGTAACCCATAATCTTCGGGATGCTGCCATAGAAATTCTGGAAAAGGAAGGCGTGAAAAAAGAAAACATCACCACTTTTCAGGTTCCCGGCGCATTCGAACTCATTTATGCAGGAATGCAATTGTGCAAAGAAAGGAAATATGACGCGGTGATTACCATCGGTTGCGTGATTCGAGGCGAAACTCCACATTTTGAATATGTTTGCAGTGCTGTTGCGCAAGGAATCAAAGATTGTAATATTTTAACGGATGTTCCTGTTATTTTCTGTGTCCTCACGGATGATACCCAAGAGCAGTCCATCGCCCGAAGCGGAGGAAATCTCGGCAATAAAGGGGTGGAAGCTGCGGTTACCGCTTTGCAAATGATTGATTTTAAAAAGAACCTTTCCGGAACTGTTTCTGATATCGGGTTTTAAAGCTTAAAAAAACTAAACCTTTTTCTCATGATGTACCTGAATAAAATAAAACCTTTTCTTTATGTCGGTATTTTCTATCTTCTTGCTTCATTTATTTTAAGGATTGTTCTGTTCGCTCATCCTATTACTACTGCTGATTTCGGTATAATGGAAGTGATCAGAATTCTTTTCGTCGGAATGCTGAATGATGTTTTTGTATTCACGGTAGCGAGTGCTTTTCTGGCAATTTATTTCCTTTTTTTATCCGATTCTAAATATCACAAACCTTACGGATACATTATTTTCGGCATTTTAGTAGCCTTTTTACTTTACACATTATACTATCCCAACAATATTTTCAAACAATACGGTGGATCGGTTCCTGAAATTGCAGGAATTTTTGTCGGTTTAAAAACTTTTTTATTTGGGCTGATGCTTTTTCTCCCAAAATATCGCAAAAACATACGGAATGTTCTCTATTTTATTACCCTTTTCATTTATGTACTTGCCATTGTTTTCAATGCCGTCAGCGAATTTTTCTTCTGGAATGAATTCGGGCTTCGTTACAATTTCATCGCGGTAGATTATCTGATTTATACCAATGAGGTGATCGGAAATATCATGGAGAGTTATCCGGTTGCACCTTTGTTCGCAGGAATTTTTATAATTTCCAGTCTCGCTACTATTTTTATTTACAGAAAAACCAAAGATTCACTCCTTCAACTTCCTTCGTTTCCTAAAAAACTGGTTTTGCTGGCAAGTTATGGCGTTTTGTTTTTGGTGAGTATTTTCTTCATTTCCAAACTTTCAGAATTAAAATCTGACAATGTTTTTGCAACCGAACTTCAGGCAAACGGCTTCCCGAAATTTTATGAAGCCTTCACTCAGAAGGAACTCGATTATTTCCAGTTTTATCCTACATTGGCTCAGAATGAAGCGGAAAGCAATTTCCTGCAACAGTTTCAGCCTCCTTCTTTGAAAAGAAATATTATTTCGGAACAGCCTGAAATCACAAAAAATGTAGTTTTAATTTCTGTAGAAAGCCTGTCCGCAGATTTCATGGAAATGTATGGAAATCAAAATAAAGTGACCCCTTTTCTGGATAGTTTGGCAAAGGAATCCTTGGTGTTCACGCAGTTGTATGCTACAGGAAACCGAACGGTAAGAGGTCTGGAAGCGTTAACGATGTGCATTCCGCCAACTGCCGGCGAAAGTATTGTGAAAAGAAAAAATAACAAGAATAAATTTACGACAGGAAGCGTTTTTAAATCCAAAGGATATGATGTGAAATATCTTTACGGAGGTTACAGCTATTTTGATAACATGAAGGATTTCTTTGGTGGAAATGACTACACCATTATCGACCGTGATCATTTCGCTCCGGAAGAAATCAGTTTTGCCAACGTTTGGGGTGTGGCAGATGAAGATATGGCTCGAAAAGCAGTTCAGGTGATGAATCAGGATGCGAAATCGGGAAAACCTTTCTTCCATCATTGGATGACGGTTTCTAACCACAGACCTTTCACCTATCCTGAAGGAAGAATTGACATTCCCGGAACTGCCAAATCTCGGGACGGCGGTGTAAAATATACCGATTATTCCATCAAAAAATTCTTTGAACTCGCACGGAAACAACCTTGGTTTTCCAATACCGTTTTTGTTATTGTAGCCGATCATTGCGCTTCCAGTGCAGGCAAAACAGAATTGCCACTCGACAAATACCGGATTCCGGGAATGATTTATTCCGAAGGTTTCATCCAGCCACAGCAGTTTGACCAATTAATGTCACAGATTGATGTGATGCCAACACTTTTGGGGCTTTTGAACTTTAGTTATACATCGAAATTTCTTGGCCAGGATGTTCGCAAGGAAACGTACATTCCAAGAGCTTATATTGCGACCTATCAGGATTTAGGTTTGATAAAAAATGACCGCCTTACCGTTATTTCACCTACAAAAAGAGTAAGGCAATATTCATTGAAACTTAGTGAAACACAGGAAAACAAAGGAGGAATCAATGTTTATTATGATGAAACGCTCCTTTATAAACCTGATCAGAACCTGGTGAATGAAAGTGTTTCGGTATATCAATCGACTTCTTATTGGTTGAAAAATAATATGCTGAACAAATAAGACTTTAAAAAAAAAGGCAGAAAAGCAGTAAAATAATTGTTCACACATCATTAATTTCTTCGTCGAAACTTAAAATTCAAAAGAAAAAATTATATAAAGAAGCTGCCCGCAACTGTAAAATACAAATCTGTATTAATTTTGATATTTGATTTATTAAGATTTAATTTAATTTTCAATTTATGAAATGGACTGGAGATCGAAGCGGAAACGTAGATGATCGTCGTGGTAAAGGCGGCGGAATGCTGGTAGGCGGCGGTTTGGGAACGCTGATCATCGCTGCCATTGTTTTTTTTCTTGGAGGTGATCCTTCTGCTATTCTCGGTTCAGGAATGGGAACTTCTACACCAACAGAACAAAGAGAACTTACCGCCGAAGAGAAAAGAACAGAAGAATTTATTTCTATGATTACCGCTGAGAATGAACAAACCTGGGCTGCCATTTTTGCTGAAAACGGAATGCAGTATGATCCCGCAAAAGTTGTTCTTTTCGAAGGAACTACGCAATCCGGTTGTGGAACTGCTCAGGCTGCGATGGGTCCTTTTTATTGTCCTTCAGACCAAACGGTTTATATGGACATGAGTTTCTTTTCAGAATTGCAGAGCCGTTTTGGAGCTCAGGTAACGGAATTTTCTGTGGCTTATGTGATGGCGCACGAAATGGGACATCATGTTCAGAATCTTCTCGGTACTTTAAATAAAACCGAACAGCTAAGAAGAAGCGGCAGATATTCACAATCTGATATGAACCAAATTTCTGTCGCTACCGAATTGCAGGCAGATTTTTATGCCGGACTTTGGGCAAAATATACGGAAAACCGTGAACGTTTTCTGGAACCTGGAGATCTTGAAGCTGCTATCAACGCTGCGGAAGCTGTAGGGGATGATAATATTCAGAAGCGTTCTCAGGGATATGTAAATCAGGAAAGTTTTACGCACGGATCGTCGGCACAGCGAAGAGAGTGGTTTATGAAAGGCTACAACACCGGCGATATTACCCAAGGAGATACTTTCGGCGCATTACTGAAATAAAATTTATCCATAAATGATGAGTCTGTATTTCATTGCAGTCGAGCCCCACGGTGAATTGATCGATAAAGTCCGGGCGATACAAAAAGATTTTGCCGAGCGGTTTTCTTCATGCAAATCGTACAAAAATTTTCCGCATATAACGATTACCCCGCCTTTTTCTCTTCATAATGAGGAGGAAACAGCACTTATTTCAAAATTTAAAGACATTTCTCTTACAACAAAACCATTTACGGTACATCTGAATGGCTTTGGTTCATTCTCTAATTCTAAAAACCCGGCGATTTTCATTAAACCTGAAAATGAATCTGAACTCACAGCACTTTTTAACGAAATAAATTCAGCGATGAAAAATTTCGACTACAAAGTTTCCAAATTTCGTCCGCATCTTACCGTGGCATACCGCGATTTGTCACCGGAAAACTACCGAAAATCATGGATGGAATACCAATCGAAGACCTTTCGGGATCGTTTTGAAGTAAATGTTGTGAAAATGTACAAACACGACCGTAAGAAATGGAACGAAATAGCATACAAGCCTTTATAATAAAAACCACCAGAAAACTGATGGCTTTTATTGTATTAATTTTGCAGTTTAATTTTGGTCAGATGACTTTAAAATCTTTTCAAGAATTCTGAGAGTAATCATGTATGTGGGTTTTACTCCGGTAAGGCCTAATCCACCGGAGGATAATGTGGCTCCGGTTTCCAAAGGATTGTCGGAAGCATAATAGCCGTAGCAGAGAAAAAGATCAGGGGAAATATGATGTCTGATACTGGAAGCCACCTGTATCGCTTTTTGGTAATGAGCTCCTTCCATTTCCAGTCCGACGGCTTTCCATGTTGTATTCATGAAATAAGTGAGAATGTCTCTATTCTGAAGTGAAGTTCCCAGAACCGTAATCATCGGTCCTTCAAACGCTTTTATTTCATCATCTTCAAAATCTTCCAGCTTCAAAGCGTTTTCAAAAACATAATTATCTGCAGTTCCTTCAAAAATATGAGAAGTCGGAATCATAATATCACCTTTGGTTCCGGTCAGAATTCCTGCTTTTCCCATAATGGAGATGGATTTCACGTGCATCGTGTACACTTCCTGATTGTGTTCATAAGGTCGAAGCAATTCGTCCATCACCTCAAAAGCCTGTTCTCCGAAGGCATAATCAAATACCAGAATCACATCATCTCCGTTGTATTTTATACCGGAAAAAGGAGTATTCTTCAGATTTGTTTTGCTCAGATCAATGATCTGAACATCAATATTACTTCCGCTGTCATCATTAATATATATAAGTCCCGATTCCAACGAATGATCTAGAACTTTTTCCTGAAGTGTTTTTTTATTGCTTATTTCTTCATAAAGTGAATAATCTACTTCCTTAGTGGCTTTTTTCCCGATCGCATCATTAGCAAACAACATGTTTTTCACAGAATGCATGTTCGCTGAAATGATGTGAAGATTTCGCATCTGGAGATCGTTGTCAGCCAAAACTTCTTTCACATTATTGGCCCATTTCTCCCCGAAAAGATGATGTCCGACACGCTCTCTCAAAACGGCACTGAAGAAAATTTCCCGTTCGCGGTTGCCTTTCATGTCCTCTAAGCTTACATTTCCGAGATAGTAAATAATCTTAAAAAGCCTGTCTGGATTTTTGTCGCTTCCGAAATTGTTATAAGCATTCAGGACTTCATCAAAGGTTCTTCCCAAAAGTGATGACAGATGAATGAGTGCTACTTCTTTTTCTTTTCGGCTCATTTTCCGTTCGCCTTTGGCTACTTCCTCTATAATTCTCCACGTTCGGGTGGGCTTATAATTCTCATCTTTATTGTGGGCTAATTCCCGGATTTTATCTGCTTCTATATAGAGAAAGGTAAGATGGGTAAGAATATCGTAAATTTCCGAACGGCCGAGAAGAACCTCAATATTCATCTGATGTTCATCAATTCTGTAGCAGTTTCTTCGTCTTTTTTTAGGAACGATGATTTCAAAACTGCCCTTTTCAAAACCTTCGTCAGAAGTGAGGTGCACAAAAGCGGTTTCCTCTATCCCTTCGGGAAGCCTGTCCAGGACGTATAGCAAACCATCAAGTTCTATCTTATTGGGAATGCTCATAGATCCGTAGATTTCAGGAGAAATCGTCATGAGCAGGTTTCTTATTGTTTCTCCGGAAACGCCTCCCGGTTTGAAGAATCCTCTATAGAAGAGGTGTCGCATGGTTACATACAGCCTTTCGATGGCTTCCGTGGTTTCGCGCGCCCGTAAGTTTGTTGCCATAAATTATGTGCGTATTTGTTGAATTTATAATTAATGACGACCAAAGTTAACGAATTAAAATTGATTTGATTTCAAACTTCAAAAGTTCTTCGGAGTCATAAAACAAAAGTAAGGAATTTCAGCTTTTACAAATAATAGTTTCAGCTTTATTATAAATGGTGCTGGCGTAAAAAAATAGTCTTGTGAGCTTTTGTCATATCTTTTTAGATTACCCTGTGAATTTGGGGGTTGTTTTTTATTTAATTATGTTAATTTTAGTCATCACCCTAAAATTTTTGATGCATTTTAATTTTTGAACATAGAAATAATTTAAATTTGCACAATAAATCTTCATCTTATGTCAACATTACGATTCAAAGCTTTAGCCGAACTTCCTTTCAAAAATTACAGAAAGGACAACGCAGTGGATGTGCCAAAAAAACTTTCTGAGCTGTTCTGCGAGAATGTTTTTTCAGAAGAAACCATGCGAAATTATCTCACTAAAGAAGCGTTCACTTCTATACAGGACGCTATTAAAAGAGGTACAAAAACTCCAAGAAATATTGCAGATCAAATTGCAGTCTCCATGAAAGACTGGGCATTATCAAAAGGAGCTACACATTATACTCATTGGTTTCAGCCTTTGACGGGTACGACCGCTGAGAAACACGACAGTTTTTTTACTCCTTTTGAAAGCGATCGGGCTATTGAAAGATTTAATGGAAGTATGTTGATACAGCAGGAACCGGATGCGTCGTCCTTTCCTAACGGAGGCATCAGAAATACGTTTGAAGCAAGAGGTTATACGGCCTGGGATCCTACTTCTCCAGCATTTATTATTGGAACAACGCTTTGTATTCCATCCATTTTTATTTCGTACACCGGCGAGACACTGGATTACAAAACACCGCTTCTCCGAGCACTTCAGGCAGTAGATGTAGCCGCTACAGAGGTTTGTAAAGCTTATTTTGATAAAAATGTAGCGAAGGTAACAGCAACTTTAGGTTGGGAACAAGAGTATTTTCTAATTGATACTGCATTGTATCAATCCCGGCCGGATCTTGTGTTCACCGGGAGAACGTTATTGGGACACGCTCCGGCGAAAGGACAGCAACTGGACGACCATTATTTTGGATCCATCCCAACACGAGTGATGAATTTTATGAAGGAACTGGAAATCGAAAGTATGAAACTGGGAATTCCTGTCACAACGAGGCATAATGAAGTGGCACCAAATCAGTTTGAGTTGGCTCCTATGTTTGAGGAAACCAACGTTGCGGTGGATCATAATTCTCTGTTGATGGATATTATGGCAAGAGTCGCCCATAAACATCATTTTCATGTTCTTTTCCACGAAAAACCTTTCAAAGGAGTTAATGGAAGTGGGAAACATAATAACTGGTCGCTGGCCACCGATACCGGAGAAAACCTCCTTAGCCCCGGAAAAAACCCTAAAAAGAACTTACAATTTCTTACTTTTTTCGTCAATTCTCTAAAAGCGGTTTCGGAATACTCTGATCTTTTGCGTGCTAGCATTGCATCCGCAAATAATGATCACAGACTGGGAGCTAACGAAGCGCCGCCTGCTATTATCTCAGCATTTATCGGAAGTCAGCTGTACGGCGTTCTGGAAGAACTAGAAAAAGTAACCGACGGGAAACTTTCCCCAGAAGAAAAAACAGAATTGAAACTGAACGTAGTGGGTAAAATTCCTGAGATCTTACTGGATAATACAGACAGGAACCGAACCTCACCTTTTGCCTTCACAGGAAATAAGTTTGAATTTCGAGCAGTGGGTTCTTCTGCCAATTGTGCTGAACCGATGACGGTGCTGAATGCCATCGTTGCAAAACAGTTGAAAACTTTCAAATCGGAAGTAGATCAGTTGATAGATAATAAAAACCTAAAAAAGGACGAAGCCATATTCAATATTCTTAGAGAATACATCAAGGAGTGCAAACACATTATGTTTGAAGGTGACGGATATTCTGAAGACTGGGCGATAGAAGCAAAAAAAAGAGGCCTCAATAATTTGAGAACGACGCCTGAAGCTCTGAAACAAGAGCTTGATCCAAGGTTTATTGCGCTTTATGAAGAGTTGGGAATTTACAATCATAGAGAATTTGAAGCTCGAAATGAAATTAAGCTTGAAAAATATGCAACTGTGATTGATATTGAAGCGAAAGTGCTTTCAGATATTGCCAGAAATCATATTATTCCAGCAGCTTTGAACTATCAGAACAGACTGATTGACAATGTTAAAGGGTTAAAAGAAATTTTTAAAGATGATGAATTTCAAGTTTTGGCCAATGAACAAATGGAGTTGATCAGGGAGATTTCAAAGAACGTGTCGCAGATTAAAACTGGAGTAGACGAACTTTTGGATGCCAAAGAAAGAGCGAGGAGTATGAATGCAGGCCAACAGCAGGCTGAGATCTATTGCAATGAAGTAAAACCGAAATTTGATAGAATCAGGGAAGCGAGTGATGCGCTGGAAATGATGGTGGACGATGAACTCTGGCCGATGACGAAATACAGAGAATTGCTCTTCACAAGATAAATTTTAAGTCCCGCCAATGAGCGGGATTTTTTATGAATATGACAATTTTTCATCGGTTTTTTTTCCAAATCTCCACTTCTTAACTCACTTGAAAATTCAATCCTTTGATACTTAATACTTTATATAATTATAGATTAACCTTTATATAATTAATAGATAACAGCAATAAATGTTAATATTTCTTAATGAAATAAGAAGCCGCAAAACCCTATTAATGGGATTTACGGCTTACAAATTTTTAACATACTTGAAAAATATGTTAAATTGTGTTAAAAGGCCTGCCAGAAATTTCTTATAAAAGCTCGGTTTCAGTGGTTTTATCTACTTTTGTTTTGCATTTGAGTAAATAACAAAGACCCATTAACACAGATAATCAATATATATGAAGAAAAGAGTTTTAATTAATCTGACTGTAATTACTTCGATATTTTTCTTACAATCTTGCGTTACGAATTATACGGTTTCTGCCCCATCTATTCTCGACAAAGAATACAAAACAGATGCCAAAAGCTCTGTAGCTGAGCTTAAAAGACTGGAACAGAACAAACAAACTTTAATCAACAGTTTTGCATCAGAACGCAATGCAAAAATGGCAGCCGTCAACACACTTGAAAAGAACGCTGAAATTGCCAGAGCCATCAGATTTGCTAAGAAAATCGATGGAATTCTGGAAGAAGCTGCAACTTATCTTGGGACACCTTACCGTTACGGAGGAATGACAAGAAACGGAATCGACTGTTCTGCATTTGTACTTTCTGTTTTTAGCTCCGCAGCAGGAATCGCTCTTCCAAGAGTAGCTGCTTCCCAAGCAAACGAAGGAGAAAAAGTGGAAAGATCTGAACTGCAAAGAGGAGATCTATTATTTTTCTCACAAGGCAGAGGCAGAATTTCCCATGTTGGCATTGTTGAAGAAGTGGATGACGAAGGTGAAGTAAAATTCATCCATGCTGCAACTTCAAAAGGAGTGATGATTTCTTCCTTAACAGATAAATATTGGGCTCCGAGATATAGATTCGCCAAAAGAATTATTACGCCTGAATCAGTGTCTGCTCCGGAAAATTTAGCCGCAATTATTAATTAATTTTCCTGAAATGGTCAGCGACAATTCTATGTTTACTGACGAATATTTCATGAAAATTGCTCTTCAGGAAGCTGTTGCTGCTCTGGAGAAAGATGAGGTTCCCGTAGGATGCATTATCGTTTCCAACAATCGTGTGATCGCCCGTTCCCATAATTTAACCGAAACCCTGAATGATGTAACAGCTCATGCAGAAATGCAGGCGATTACTTCTGCAGCTGGATATTTGGGTGGAAAATATCTAATCAACTGTACCCTATACGTTACTTTGGAGCCGTGTGTCATGTGTTGCGGTGCGTTGAATTGGGCGCAGATTTCCCGCGTGGTAATTGGTGCAAGAGATGAAAAGCGGGGATTTATCAATAAGAATCTTTCGCTACATCCAAAAACAGAAGTTGTCACAGGAATTCTGGAAAGTGAATGCTCGCAGTTGCTTCTGGATTTTTTTAAATCTAAACGGTAAAAATATCTCAAAAACTTTTCCCAAGAAAATACAACCCTTTCAGCGTATGGAGCCGGTCTGCAACGTGAATTTTATCTGTTAAAGGTTGATACACATGCGACACACCACCCGTGGCGATAACAAAACAATTGTCTTGCACTTCATGGTTAATCCGGTCTATAAACCCTTCCACCATTCCGAGGAATCCGTATACCATTCCGCTCTGCATGCAGGATACCGTGTCCAACCCTAAAACGGTTTTCGGTTTTATAAGTTCAATTTCAGGAAGTTGTGCGGTGTCCTGAATGAGAGAATTTAAAGACGTAATAATTCCCGGTGCAATAATGACTCCAATGGTTTCGCCATTTTCATCGATACAACTGGCCGTAAGCGCGGTGCCAAAATCAAAAACAATTTTTTTGCCGGAATAAAGATGATGTGCAGCTACCAGATTAGCATAAATATCCGTTCCCATTTGTTTGGATTTCGGCAGAACATCCGAGGGGGTATCCCGGCCGACAATCACGGGCTTTTTCTTATGAATTTTTTCAATAGCTCTGGCTACATCGTAGGTGAGTTGCGGAACTACAGAACCCATAATTATACGGTCGATACTTGCCGGATCAATATTGTGAGTTTGATACATCATCATAAACTGTATCTGAAATTCATCGCTGGTTCGGTAAGGTTTGGTATTCAAAACCCAGGAAATATCGCAATCATCGTTTTGGAAAAAACCAAAACGGATGTTGGTATTGCCAATATTTATCACAATAGCAGTCATTACTATTTATTTTCTACAAAATTATCTTCAGGATTTACATCGGCCAATCGCTGGGAAAAATCGATTCCTAAAGCAGCAATCTGATCCTTGGTATAAGGAATATTGAAAGTATATTCCTGTTGTGTCCACGGCCAGTATTTCAAGGTTTCAAAATCACCGTAAATATCTTTTTTCTTCCATACCCGCGTCATGTTCATGGGAATATGATAGTTAATTACTTTTTTATCCGAAGTTAAAATACTGAAATCTATCGGCATCGGAACGGAACCTTTGTTGGAAAGGGTAACAGTAGTGGAATTAGGCCCGTATTCCACATTTTTCACTGCATAATCAATTGTTTTTGTGGTATTGATCCAATAATGATGAAACCATTTCAAGTCCATTCCTGTGTGTTTCTGTGCAATATGAAGAAAATCCCGATCGGTAGGATGTTTCATTTTCCACTGTTGGAAAAACTCTTTTAAAATAGCAGAAAGATTCTCCTCACCTACAATATATCCGAGTTGTACCAGGAAAAGTTCCCCTTTATAATAACTGGCGATTCCATATGCACCACCATCGTCATGATGATCTGCAAGCCAAACGGCTGGACTTTCCTTTCCGGTTTTTGTAAAATTAATATAACGGTTTAGGCTGGATGAAAAAGGATGTGGTTGTGGCGTCTTCGGAGGAAAAAGCTGATGCATGATCATGTTTTCCGCATAACTGGTGAAACCTTCGTCCAGCCATGGCTTTGTGCTTTCATTAGTGGCTACCATTTGCTGAAACCACATATGTCCTGCCTCATGAAACATGAGTCCCACCAAGCCTTCCAGAGATTTTGCTTCACCCAGAATCAGGGTCGTCATTCCATATTCCATTCCGCCATCACCACCTTGTACGAAAGAGTAAGTGGGATAAGCGTAGCGTCCGAAGGTCGCATTCATCAATTGGAAAAACTTCTGAACATACGGTTTGCTCAATTCCCAAAAAGCAGTTTTTTCAGATTTTTGATATACATAATAAATCTTCGGGCCGTCCAGTACAGTGAAGCTTTCTACGGTGTAATCTTTATCTGCTGCCCAAGCAAAATCGAGGATGTTTTTGGCAGTCCATTTCCAGGTAGCTTTGTTTTGGTTATTGGTTTTTATTTTTGCCTGTGGATCGTATCCTTTCACTTCTAAGGGATTTTCCAAAATTCCACCGGCTCCGATAATATAATCTTTATCAATATTGATGTTCACTTCAAAATCTGCGAACGGTGCGTGAAATTCTCTTCCGATATAATCAAAAGTAGCCCAACCATCGTAATCGTATTCTGCGATTTTCGGATACCATTGGGACATGGACATATCGATTCCTTCTCTGTTATTTCGGCCTGCTCTGCGGATCTGTTGCGGAATCACGGCATCCCATTCCATGGTAAATGTAGTGGAGGAATTAGGTTTTATGGGTTCTGCAAGTTCCACTTTCATAATGGTTTCCTGAATTTCAAACTTCAGATTTTTCCCGTTTTGCCTGATCCAATGGATGTTTTGAGCACCTTCCTCATTTTCCGGAATAGAAGCCAGTCTGGAAATTCCGTTTTGCTGAAGTCTTCCGTCGCCGTTTTTTCCTTGACTTTGCACTCTTTGGTCCATCATGGATCCTGCTTTGAAAGCGTTCCAATACAGGTGGAAATAAACGGTTTTCAATTCATCCGGAGAATTATTGGTATACGTTAAAGTTTGTTTGCCTTGGTAAGTAAATTGAGCAGCATCTACATCAATATCCATTTTATATTTGGCAAATTGCTGGTAATAAGGCCCTTTTTGAGCCGGAGAAATACTAAAAATCAATAAAAATAAAATCAAAATTCCCTTTTTCATTGCTGCTTTTTATTTAAAATGAGCCGAAAGATACTGATTTTTATTTTTTTGGCGATTTCTGTTGAACGAATGGAAATAGCCATAATCTTTATAGTTAAAATAAACCACAGGATTTGACTTTCAGTATAATAGTTCGTAGATTTGCAATCTAAAATCATTCTAAATAATAAAATGATAAAAGTAAGTGATCACGCAAAGCAAAAAGCAATTCAACTGATGACAGAAGAAGGCTACAACGCAGAAACTGATTTTGTTCGGGTCGGCGTAAAAAGCGGCGGCTGTTCGGGGTTGGAATATGTTTTGAAATTCGATAATAAAACAGAGGAAAACGATCAGGTTTTTGAAGATAACGGCCTCCGGGTGGCGGTGGACAAGAAATCCGTGCTTTATCTTGCCGGAACCGTTCTGGAATATTCCGGAGGATTGAACGGTAAAGGTTTCGTTTTTAATAATCCTAATGCTGCAAGAACCTGCGGCTGTGGAGAATCATTCAGTTTATAAAAAATTATGGCAAAATATACAGAGGACGATTTACGGGAAGATCTGAAAACCCAGGAGTACGAAGCCGGTTTTTACACCGATATTGAGTATGATGATTTCCCTACCGGCCTTAATGAAGATATCATCAGACTTATCTCAGAAAAAAAAGAAGAACCGGATTGGATGACCCAATGGAGGTTGGAATCGTTTAGAATCTGGCAAAGAATGGAAGAGCCTGATTGGGCTAACATAAAATATGAAAAACCTGATTTTCAGGCAATAAAATATTACGCAGCTCCTAAAAAGAAGCCAGAATTGGAAAGCCTGGATGAGGTAGATCCGGAACTTTTAAAAACTTTCGAAAAATTAGGAATCAATATCGAAGAGCAAAAGCGCTTGGCAGGAGTTGCCGTAGATATTGTAATAGATTCCGTTTCTGTGAAAACGACTTTTCAGAAAACTTTAAAAGAAAAAGGAATTATTTTCTGTGCGATTTCTGAAGCAATCCGCGAATATCCCGAGCTGGTAAAAAAATATATTGGCAAAGTGGTCCCAAGAGGAGATAATTTCTATGCTGCGCTGAATTCCGCAGTTTTTTCCGATGGCAGTTTCTGCTACATCCCAAAAGGAGTTAAATGCCCGATGGAACTTTCCACTTATTTCAGAATTAATCAATCCGGAACCGGACAGTTTGAAAGAACATTGGTAATTGCCGATGAAGGAAGTTACGTTTCCTATCTGGAAGGCTGTACAGCACCTGCGAGAGACGAAAACCAACTGCACGCAGCCGTTGTGGAACTGATTGCAATGGACGGTGCCGAAATAAAATATTCTACAGTTCAGAACTGGTTTCCCGGCGACAGCGAAGGGAAAGGAGGGGTTTATAACTTCGTGACCAAAAGAGGTATATGTGAAAGAAATGCGAAAATTTCCTGGACTCAGGTGGAAACAGGATCTGCAGTAACCTGGAAATATCCAAGTTGCATTCTGAAAGGCGATAATTCGATTGGAGAATTTTATTCCATCGCGGTAACCAATAATCATCAGTATGCAGACACCGGAACCAAAATGATTCACATCGGGAAAAATACCCGGTCCACCATTATTTCCAAAGGAATTTCTGCGGGCAAATCCAATAATTCATACCGTGGATTGGTAAAAGTAATGCCCACAGCGAAAGGTGCAAGAAACTTTTCACAATGCGACTCGCTGCTGATGGGAAATGAATGTGGTGCGCACACTTTTCCTTATATCGAAATTAAAGATCCGACAGCACAGTTGGAGCACGAAGCCACCACATCCAAAATCGGTGAAGACCAAATTTTCTATTGCAACCAACGCGGAATTGATACCGAAAAAGCCATCGCACTTATTGTAAACGGCTTTAGTAAAGAAGTTCTGAACAAATTGCCAATGGAGTTTGCCATCGAAGCTCAAAAGTTGTTGGAAATTTCTTTGGAAGGTTCAGTAGGATAAATTTAAATACGTAAAAACGGTATTACTTTGATAAGCGAAGCGGCTTTGTGTTTTCAGAAAACAGCACAAAATTTTAAAAACCCTTTGTTTATTCTTGAGATAAAAAAATAAAAACAATGCTTAGAATCAACAACCTACACGCTCAAATCGAAGGAGGCGTAGAAATTTTAAAAGGAATTAATCTTGAAATAAAACCTGGCGAAGTACACGCCATCATGGGCCCGAACGGTGCCGGAAAATCCACGCTTTCTTCTGTGATTGCAGGGAAAGAAGATTATGAAGTTACCCAGGGAGAAATTATTTTTGAAGGCGAAAATATTGTAGAAGATGCTCCAGAAGAAAGAGCACATAAAGGACTTTTCCTTTCGTTTCAATATCCCGTGGAAATTCCGGGAGTTACTGTTACCAATTTTATAAAAGCCGCCATCAACGAAAACAGAAAAGCAAAGGGCCTTTCCGATATGCCTGCGAAAGAGCTTTTGGCATTGGTACGCGAAAATGCTGAAAAATTGAGTATTAGAAAAGATTTTCTGGGACGTTCCCTCAATGAAGGATTTTCAGGAGGTGAAAAAAAGAGAAATGAAATCTTTCAAATGCTCATGCTGAATCCCAAATTAGCGATGTTGGATGAAACGGATTCCGGACTGGACATTGATGCATTAAGAATTGTAGCCGATGGTGTAAATTCTTTCCGGAATGAAGGAAACGCCGTGTTGCTCATCACCCATTATCAAAGACTTCTGGATTATATTCAGCCCGATTATGTACACGTGCTGGCAGATGGAAAAATCATCAAAACGGGAGATAAATCTCTGGCTCTGGAATTGGAAGAAAAAGGGTACGATTGGCTTTTGAATTAATGACAACTTGAATTATTTCATAAAGTTGGTAAATATTAAAAAGAGGAAATAACGAAATGCTGAACGAACAAATTATAAACAATCATCATACTTTTTTGAAAACTCTGGAACACAGTTTTCTGGACGGAGAAAGAATTTCTGCCCTCCAAAGATTCGCTGAAATGGGTTTTCCTACCAAAAAAGATGAAGAATATAAATACACTTCCCTGAAAGAAATTACGGAAAAACAATATAATTTCTTTCCATCCGAAGAACATACCATAACGCAGGAACAACTGGACGAGCTGCATCTGGGCGAGGAAAATTTTGAATGGATCACTTTTGTTAACGGAAAATTGCGCAAGGATTTGTCCAATATTTCTATAGAAAATGTGG
>JAANMX010001041.1_pt1 | contig 33468 bp, 23 predicted proteins | sample 7279681 | NCBI WGS metagenome assembly JAANMX01 (sample SAMN14094542, study PRJNA606508) | bioreactor metagenome | isolation source: A lab-scale SPAN reactor treating ammonium-rich wastewater day 351 | place: Ireland: Galway | collected 2018-01-01 | reverse complement strand
TGAAGACGTGAAGACGTGAAGACGTGAAGACGTGAAGACGTGAAGACGTGAAGACGTGAAGACGTGAAGACGTGAAGACGTGAAGACGTGAAGACGTGAGAGTACGTGACGATACCTCACGTTTCACGTTTCAGTTGGTTGGCCGACTGACTAACGCATGTGCGTTAGTTCCTCGCTGGTACGGAATAGAGAGGCAGCGCCGATAACCGTAACGACTCGTTGAGACGTGAAATGTGATACGCGAGAGTGATCGACCTTCCTCACGTTTCACGTCTTCACGTCTCACGTCTCACGTCTTCACGTCTCACGCCTCTGCAATCCACTGCGCCACACCTTTCTCCAGCCCTTTTCCTCAGCGGGAACATTCCCGCCCGGAACAATTCCGACCCCTTCTTCGTCCTGTACCCACGACAGGTGTATACGCGTATGAACCAGTCGCCCGTCCCCTATCCCGTGCCGAAACCTTTCCCCGCCGAGGAAACGGGCGACCCGGGGAGCGCGGAAATCCGATTGGTCTCTGCTGCCGATGAGCAGCCCGATGCGCCGACCGATTGGCGGATGAATGGCCTGCGCATCGGGGCACTGCTGGCGATTATCCTCGGCTCCTGCTGGCTGGCCCTGCACCCGGAATGGGTGCGCAGCTTTGGGCGCTGGGGCTATCTCAGCGTCTTCGCCATCAGCCTGCTCTCCAGCGCCACAGTCATCATCCCCGCGCCAGGGCTGGCCGTTGTCTTTGCTATGGGCGGTGCGCTGGACCCGCTTACCCTGGGCATCATCGCTGGCATTGGCAGCGGGCTGGGCGAGCTGAGCGGCTATATTGCCGGGGCCAGCGGGCGGGGGCTGATCCTGCGCAACAAAGGCATCAACGGCCATCTGCACTGGTTCACCACCCGTTACACCTATCCCGCACTCTTTGTGCTGGCGATTCTGCCTCTGCCCATTTTTGATCTGGCCGGGGTGATGGCCGGGGCGCTGAAACTGCGGGTGAGCCACTTTCTGGCTGTCGTCATCAGCGGCAAAATTATCAAGCATGTGCTGGTGGCGCTGGCCGGGGCCGGTTCGTGGGGCATTTTTCACCATTTGTCGGGACTGTAGACCAGTTCTGAAAATAGAACACGGATTCACACGGCGGTTTCCTGAGTCCATCGAAGGGTCGAAGGGATTCAATCTGCGAAAATCTGCGCAATCTGCGTTCCTCTATTTTCGTCGTTATCGGTGTTAGCTGGTCGTGTGGCCTGATTAGAAAGAAGGAAGTTATGCGAAAGTTACGTTGGGTGCTCCCCTTATTTTTGTTCTTGGCGCTGATTGCAAGCTGCTCCGGCGACGGCCCTTCCGGGGTTTCGGTCGTGGAAGCTGGCTATTCGACGGAGGCAGATGTGCCGATTCCAGACGATACTCTCCCCTTTCAACTGAGCGAAGGCGTGGCTGGCTATGACCCCGGCGGGGTGCAACTGCCCATCGCCGACACCACCCCTCTGACCGCTGAGGAGTTGCAGGCCGTCCTCGTGCGTCTGCCCGCGGTGCAGACCGCCGCGGGCGATGTGCAGGAATATGCCCTGCCCAGCCAGAGCCTGCCCCCGCCCCGGCCTGGGGTAGAGGTGGAGCTTCCCTTCCCCGCCGCCGAATCCCTGCCCGCGGTTGAGGTCGAGAGTGGCCCGGTGGCGGTGGTGCGCTTTTCGCCCGAAGGCGACGTGCCCCTGGTGCCGCGCCTGAGCGTCACCTTCAACCAGCCGATGGTGGCCCTGACCAGCCACGACGAACTGGCCCAGCAGGACGTGCCGGTGAAGATGACACCGGATGTGCCGGGACACTGGCGCTGGGTGGGCACAAAGACCCTCTTCTTTGAAGCCGATGTAGAGGGCATCGACCGCTTTCCAATGGCGACCGAATATGCGGTGGAGATTCCTGCGGGCGTGAAGTCGGCCAACGGCACGACCCTGGCCGAGGCAGTCACCTTCACCTTTCGCACGCCGCCGCCTGTGCTGGGCCAAATCTATCCCAGCGGCGGCCCCCAGCTTTTGAACCCGCTGATCTTCGCCGCCTTTGACCAGGCCATCGACCCGGACGCGGTGCTGGAATCGGTGGAGGTGAAGGCGGGCAACAAAGAGTACCCGATCCGGCTGGCGACCGAAGAAGAGATCGCCGCCGACAGCCGTATGGCCGGTATCACCAGCCGGGCACAGAAAGGGCGCTGGCTCGTACTCCGCGCCCAGGACGACTTCCCCAAAGATACGACAGTCACCGTTAATTTCCTGCCGGGCACGCCCTCTGCCGAGGGTCCGCGGGTCACAGAGAAAGCCCAAAGTTTCAGCTTCCAAACCTATGGCCCGCTGCGAATAATACGCTCCCAATGCGCCTGGGGTGGCAACGAATGCCCGCCCTTCACTCCGTGGAGTGTAATTTTTTCCAACCCGCTGGATGCCAGCCGTTTTGACCCATCGCTGATTTCTGTCGAACCGGAACTGAGCGGGATGCGGGTGGAGGTCTTTGGCAACAACATTCAGATCAGCGGCAACAGCCAGGGCCGCACAAAATATACGGTCACGCTGAGCAAAGAGATCACCGACTTCTTCGGCCAGAAGCTGGGCCAGGATGCTAGGGTGAATTTCCAGGTGGGCGCGGCGGAGGCTTTCCTCAGCGTCCCCGGCAACCGCTTTGTGGTGATGGACCCGTCGGGCAAGCCGACACTGAGCGCCTTTTCGGTCAACATTCCCCGGGTGAATGTGGAAATCTACGCGGTGGAAACAGCGGATTTTGTCGATTTCCTCGCCTTCTTCCAGGACTACAACCGGGCGGACGACGCGCCCCCGCCGGGCCGCCGGGTGGTCAAGCGCACTATCAATATTCAGAGCGCAGACGACGCCCTGACCGAGACAGCTATCGATCTTTCCGAGGCGCTGCAGGGCAAGACGGGCAATCTGATCGTCAAAATTGCGCCGGATGCGGGGCCCCTGGCCGGTCTTTTCAACCGGGACCTGGCCCAACGGATGCGGGATTACACCAGTTACAATTGGGTGCAGGTCACGCAGATCGGTCTGGACGCCTTCTTCGACTCGCAAAATGTGGTGGCCTGGACCAACAGTCTGGCCGACGGTAGTCCGCTGGAGGGCGTGGATGTGACGCTTTGGCCCAATGGCAAGAGCGGTGCCACCGACGCCAGCGGCGTTGTCAAACTGGCCCTGCCCGGCGCGGACCAGGCGGGCGCGGCCCTGCTGCTGGCGCGCAAGGGCGACGACATCGCCTTTATCCCGCAAAATTCCTACTACTACTCGGAAGGGGATGGCTGGCGGGCCAACCCGGAGAGCTACGAGGCCCGCTATTACGTCTTTGACGACCGCCAGATGTATCGCCCCGAAGAGACGGTCAGCATCAAAGGCTGGATTCGGGCGATTACCCCCGGCGTGACCGGGGATGTGGAGCTACTCAGCCAGAGCGCGGCCACGTCGGTTGACTGGCTGGTGACAGACCCGGTAGGCAACGAAATCGGCAAGGGCAATGCGCCCCTGAGCGCACTGGGCGGCTTCGACTTTCAATTCAAACTGCCCGAAAATGTGAATCTGGGCTATGCCCAGGTGCAACTGACGGCGAAGGGCGGCGAACTTCAATACTTTGGCTACAGCGGGAGCTACTATCACAATATCCAGATTCAGGAGTTCCGTCGCCCGGAATTTGAGGTGACGGCGACCGCCAGCGAAGGCCCCTTCTTTGTGGGCGGTTCGGCCACGGCGACGGTGGCCGCGGCCTACTTTGCCGGCGGCCCCCTGCCCGGCGCCGACGCCAACTGGTTCGTGCGCGCCTCCTCCGGCGCCTACCAGCCACCCAACTGGAGCGGTTTCAGCTTCGGGACGTGGATTCCCTGGTGGCGTTATTACGGCGGCGGCTCGGAACTGGGCAGCGCCTCCTTCGATTCCCGCACAGACGCCGCGGGTGAACACAATCTGCGTCTGGACTTCCGCCCCAGCGACCCGCCCGGCCCGGTTGTGCTGGACGCCAGCGTGACCGTCTTCGATGTCAACCGCCAGGGCTGGAGTTCCAGCACTTCCCTGCTCGTCCACCCCGCCGACCGCTATGTGGGGCTGCGCTCGGAGCGCTACTTTGTGGAGCGGGGCGAACCCCTGCCTGTGGAAATCGTCGTCACCGATTTGGACGGCAGTGTGGACGCCGAGCACGAAGTCGTTGTGCGGGCGGCTCTGCTCGATTGGGAGTATAAAAACGGCGACTGGCAGCAGGTGGAGATCGATGTGCAGGAATGTACTGTGCGCACCACCGCCGCGGCTGATCCGGATGATGCCAACGCCGAGTTTGCCACCTGCACCTTCGAGACAACCCAGGGCGGTCAGTTGCAGATCACCGCCAGCATCACCGACAGCGAAGGACGCAAGAACCAGTCGGAGATCACCCGCTGGGTGGGCGGTGGACGCGGTCCTGTGGCCCGCAATGTGGAGCAGGAGCAGATTCAACTCATCCCCAACGGCGAAAAATACCAGCCGGGAGATGTGGCCGAACTGCTGGTCCAGTCCCCCTTCTTCCCAGCCGAAGGTCTGGTGACTTTGCGCCGGGGCGGGCTGGTCTCTACTGAGCGCTTCTCGATGGACGGCCCGACTTACACTGTGCGTGTGCCGATTGAAGATAGCTACATTCCCGAAATTCAGGTGCAGGTGGACCTGGTGGGCGCGGCTGAACGGACCGACGATAAGGGCAACCCCATCTCTGGCGTGCCCAGCCGCCCGGCCTATGCCCAGGGCAGTTTGACCCTCTCGGTGCCGCCCATCTCCCGCCGCCTGGCCGTGGAAGCCGTGGCCCAGGAGAGCCGTCTGCAGCCGGGGGGCACAACGACCCTCGACCTGACGGTGCTGGCCGCGGACGGCAAGCCCGTGGCCGATGCCGAACTGGCGGTGGTGGTGGTGGACGAGTCCATCCTGGCCCTGACCGGCTATCAACTGATCGACCCCATCAGCGTCTTCTATTCCGGGCGGGGCAGCAATGTCTTTGACATTCACAACCGGGCCAATCTGCTGCTGGTCAACCCGGATATGCTGCAACAGGCCGGTGCGCCCGGCGCACTGATGGCCCGGGGCGGGGGCGGGATGGATGCCTTTGCCGCAGCAGCTTCGCCTGCGCCGATGGCTGCCCCCGCGATGGCCGAGATGACAATGGAGTCGGCTGCGGATATGGGCAGTGAGGCCAAACAGGCCGGCACGCCGATTCGGGTGCGCTCCAACTTCGACCCGCTCGCCCTCTTTGCCCCGAATGTGCAGACAGACGCCGATGGCAAAGCCGCGGTTGAAGTGACAGTGCCCGACAACCTGACCCGCTACCGGGTGATGGTTGTGGCCGTGGGCGATGGCAAATACTTCGGCTCTGGCGAGGCCAGCATCACCGCCCGCCTGCCGCTGATGGTGCGCCCGTCGGCCCCCCGCTTCCTCAACTTTGGGGATCGCTTCGAGCTGCCGGTTGTCCTGCAAAACCAGACCGATGAGGATATGACCGTTCACGTAGCGGTCAAAGCGACGAACGCCGACCTGATACCCCCCCTTAGTCCCCCCCACAGTGGGGGGGAAACCGCCGCAGGCGGAGGGGGAGTCGAAGCTGCCGGATACAGCCTGACAGTCCCGGCTAACAACCGGGTGGAGGTGCGCTTCCCCACGACGACGGCCAGTGCGGGCACGGCCCGCTTCCAGTTCGGGGCGGTGGCCTCTGCTCCCTCCCCCACAGTGGGGGAGGGCCGGGGTGGGGGTTCTTACGCCGACGCGGCGGAAGTCTCTCTGCCCGTCTGGACACCGGCGACAACCGAAGCGTTCGCCGTCTACGGCCAGGTGGACGAGGGCGCGATTGCCCAGCCCCTGCTGCCCCCGGACGATGTGATTCCCACCTACGGCGGGCTGGAAGTGTCGATGTCGTCAACGGCGGTGCAGGCGTTGACCGACTCCTTCCTCTATCTGGTGAAATACCCGTATGAGTGTTCCGAGCAGATGGCCTCCCGGATTCTGTCGGTGGCGGCCCTGCGCGATGTGTTGACCGCCTTCGACGTGGAAGGATTGCCCACACCGGAGGAGATCAACGCCGCGGTGGCCCGGGACATCCAAAATCTCCAGGCTATGCAGGACTGGAACGGTGGCTTCCCCATCTGGCGGCGGGGCGGGGAGGTCTGGCCCTACTACAGTGTGCATGTGGCCCACGCGCTGGTGCGGGCCAAACTGAAGGATTACCCAGTGCCGGCGGATATGCTCAGCCGTTCCCAGGACTATCTGCGCAACATCGAAAGCCACATTCCCCACTGGTATGGGGAGCGCAGCCGCAGCAGTCTCATCGCCTATTCCCTCTACGTGCGCAAGCTGATGGGGGATGTGGACACGGCCAAAGCCAACCGGCTGATCGCCGACCGCAAGCTGGACAACCTCTCGATGGAGAGCATCGGCTGGCTGCTCTCGGTTCTCAGCGGCGACAGCGCCTCGGCCCAGACGCTGGACGAGATGCGCCGTTATCTGAACAACCGGGTGACGGAGACCGCGGGCGCGGCCAACTTTGCCGACGGCTATTCCGACGGGGATTATCTGCTGCTCTACAGTAACCGCCGGGCCGATGCGGTGATTCTGGAAGCGATGATTACAGACGCACCCGACAGCGATCTGATTCCCAAACTGGTGAAGGGGCTGCTCAGCCAGGCCAAGCGGGGGCGCTGGGGCAATACCCAGGAGAATATCTTTGTCCTGCTGGCCATGGACAAATACTTCAACACCTACGAGGCCCAGACACCGGACTTCATCGCCCGTATCTGGCTGGGCGGGCAGTACGCCGGCGGCCACGAGTTCATCGGACGCACGACGGAGAATGTCAATCTGAATGTGCCGATGTCGATTGTGCAGGAGAGCCGAGCACAGGCCGACACCGACGGGAACGTTCCGCTGATTGTCCAGAAGGACGGCCAGGGACGGCTCTACTACCGGCTGGGGCTGCGCTATGCCCCCACCAGTCTGGTGCTGGACCCGGCGGATCACGGCTTCACCGTCGAACGCACCTACGAGGCGGTGGACGATCCGGGGGATGTGACCCGTGACTCCGACGGCGTCTGGCACGTAAAGGCAGGGGCACGGGTGCGGGTGCGCCTGACGCTGGTGGCCCAGTCCCGGCGCTATCACGTAGCGCTGATCGACCCAATTCCGGCGGGCTTCGAGGCGCTCAACCCGGCCCTGGCCGTGACCGGGGACATTCCCAAAGACCCGGACAGCCAGGCCAATCCCTACGGCGGCTGGTGGTGGTGGGGTCCCTGGTACGAACACCAGAACCTGCGGGACGAGCGGGTGGAAGCCTTCACCTCACTCCTGTGGGAAGGGGTCTACACCTATACGTATGTGGCCCGGGCCACCACACCGGGTACGTTTATCGTGCCGCCCACCAAAGCCGAGGAGATGTACTCGCCAGAGGTCTTTGGGCGGAGTGGGACGGAGCGGGTAGTGGTGGAGTAGGGCGAGTTGCGAATTGCGAGTTAAGAGAGGACGCCCGGTGCGATGTCGCACCGGGCGTTTTTGTTTTGGGAGAGGGGGCAGAATGTGGGATGCCCACCTGCTGGTCCGCTGGTCCGTGGATAGGTCAATTCATCGTCGGGGACTACAGATTAAGTGTCGTCTTCCAGCATTAAAGCCCGGTATCCGGCTTGTTGGAAGTGATGGTCAGCAGTCAAAGCTATCGCAATACCCTTTTCACGCATAATTACGAACGACGAACAGTCAGTCAAGCCCCACTCTTTGTCCACGCGATCTTTGAAAAGAGAAACTGACTTGGCAAACCATCCAGGCGACGCCGGTACGATTTCGATCGTAGCATCTGCTCGCACCGCTTCGAGCAGTTTTGCGGCCAGATGGCGAAAGCGCAACCGGGACAGGCCGTCGCCCAATTCCATCAGTACGTATTCGCTTGTCACCTTGCGAGAACCATACGCAATCAATTGGGAGTGTAACTGCAACGCACGGGGGTGGTCGGCGTCGTTGCTGTTCAGCAGTGCGATGAAGAAGGAGGTGTCGATGAAGACCCTACTGAATTGGGTTGTCATCCAACACTCGCTCAGTGTAGCGATCAAAATCACGCGCCAGATTTGCAGGCCCAATCGGTTGTGCCATCGCTATGATTTCGGCTAAGGCATCGACTGCGCCATCACCATTGGCATTCTGTAAACTTACAGAGAATTCGATTTGCAGCACTTCCGTATAGGAAGCCTGTTCTGCAATGCGTGCTCGTATTCTCGTCAAGACCTCGGCCCGGGTCGGTGCTTCGGCCACACAATCCGGCAGGCCAGGGACAACCGCACGCCAGGGCGAACCCGGCTGATGGGTCAAGAGTGTCGTATATTCCATCATTTTATCTCCTCGTCAGGTCAGGCGCGATTCTACGGCGATTATATCACACCGGGGATCGCTGATCAAAGAGGCCTGACCCACCTTTGCAAGGCCGACTCACCGGGCTTCATCCGGTTTCCATCAACATTCAATACCGCGTCGCACTCGAACTGGAAATTCGTGAGCAGGAGATCGTCCTTGTGGATGTGGGCGGGCATGGAGATGCGCATTGAATCCTCCTGGTAACTGTTCAGCCATCCCACCGGAACTGGATCGACTCCTCCCCCACAGTGGGGGAGGTAGGGTGGGGGTGAGCAGTTACTCCTCCTGAAGGTGTCGCCTGTACTGCTTTTGACAGTGGCCTATGTCGATCTGAAAATGAGCTTGCCCGTTAAGAATGGCTGATCTATAATCAGTAGACCGCAATGCTCCGTCAGTAGACCGCAATGCTCCGGGTATGGCCTGTGACTCGCCCGCCGTCCACGGATCCGCGGGGAGCATCCGTTGCAGTCTACTGATAATTGGGTAAATCTGGGCAGAAGTCAGCACAAAGGATCCTAATGACCAAAGCGCAAACCAGAACGGCGAACAACGCTACCGCCATATCTTCGAGCACGCGCCCCTTTGTATCTGCGTCATCGATCTGACTGAAAACCCGCTCACCATCCTGGAGGCCAACCGACGCGCAGAACTGGTCTACGGCTACCCGATCGCCGAGTTAGCGGGGATGCAGGCCGACCTTCTGGTGGCTGAAGAGGCCCTGCCGGCCGCCCTGCGTATGGTTCAGCAGGTGCAACAGGGCCAGACTGTGACGATCGAGGCATCCCACAGGCGTCGGGATGGCACACGCTTTCCTGTGCACGTCATCGCCGCGCCTGACCCAACTGATCCTGACCAGATGATCGCGATGGTGGAAGACATCACCGCCCAGAAGCAGCGGCGCACAGAAGCGGCCGCCATTGACACAGATCGACGCCGTATTGCCCATGAGATCCACGACGGCGTGGCCCAGAGCCTGGCCGGGCTGCGCTTCAAATCGGGGATCTGGGCACACCGGGCCGATGCAGCCCCACCCGGCATGGCCGCGGCCCTGGATGAATTGCTGGCCGTGCTCAAAACTGCGATTGAAGACCTCCGTCGTGCCATCTTTGCCCTGCGTCCAGTGGACCTGGAAACGGTGGGCTTTGTGCCATCGCTGACCAATTGGGTCAGCAACTTTGGCGACCAGAGCCAGTTGGCGGCGCGGCTGGAGCTATCCGGTCTCCCGGAAGACCTGCCCACGGAATACGAATTGCCTCTGTTCCGCATCATCCAGGAAGGGCTGCACAACGTGGGCCAGCATGCCCAGGCCACTTCCGTGCTGGTGCGTCTGGCCGTGGACGGGAGAGGCGGCGTCAGGCTCTCCCTGCGGGACAATGGCCGTGGCTTTGATCCCCAGCAACCGGGGCCGGCCGATCGCCACAGCCATTTCGGCCTGCGCCAGATGCGTGAACGCATTGTGGATCGGGGCGGCACGTTAGATATCCGCAGCACACTTGGACAGGGCACAGAACTGCTCATCACTTTGCCACCGCTCGCCCAGGAGGACAGCCATGCCGCCGATTAGAATCCTGATCGCTGATGACCATACTCTGGTGCGCCAGGGCTTGCGCCAGCTCTGCGAAGGGCTGGGCGGCTTTGCGGTAGTGGGCGAAGCGGACAACGGCGCCCAGGCCGTGGCGTTGGCCCACACGACACAGCCGGACGTGATCCTGATGGACATCGCTATGCCCGATGTGGACGGTGTGGCGGCCATCGGCCAGATTCTGAGTGCGAACCCTGCCGCCCGCATCATCGCCCTCACCATCCACCGCCAGGAGCAGTATATGCTCGACGCCATCCGGGCCGGCGCCCGGGGCTATCTGCTCAAGAGCGTGGATGCGGCGGAGTTGATGGCGGCTATCGAGGCCGTCCATCGGGGCGACTACCTGATCGACCCCGTCATCGCCGCCCGTGTACTGAGTGAATTTCACCTGACCATACCCTCACAGCCGCAGGTCGATCCGCTGAGCGAGAGCGAGATGGCCGTCCTGCGCCTGGTAGCCCAGGGCGTGGACAACCAGACCATTGCCCAGACGCTGAACTACTCCGTCTACACCGTCTCCAACCGCCTGCGTACCATCTACGAAAAGCTGCATGTGACCAACCGCACCCAGGCCGCGCTCTACGCCCTGCGCCAGGGCTGGGCTGCGTTGGACACGTCGCCAGAGTAGATGCCGCCGGACGCCCCTGTAGGCTCTCCCCTCTCCCCCACCCGATACCGAACGTCACCCCTGATTACAAATTATTGTAGCGAAACTGCCCCAAAAGTAAGTTGATTCTTGTCTATCGCCGCGCGGGGGATGGGTGTAAGGTAATTTCACCGCATGTCTGTCTAACTTAATAGATTCAACAAGCCCAGCTCCCTAACTGTCAAGAAATAAGTCGCGGGTATGATTCCGGGAATCAGCCAGACGATAGGGGGAAAGCCGAAAGATGTTGTGGCCAATTCCCGGAATCTCGTCTGCGAAACCCCTACGTTATTTCTTGACGCTTACTTGGCTTGGCATTCAGCGAAATATCTCCCTTTCATTTATTTTTTGCACCCACACGAGACTACCAACACCCACGTCACCTACACAATTAGCATAGAGACCTCTGCGGATGCCCCCTGGCAGGTGAGCAGCGACTTTGGCGAGGCTGGCGACTATCTCGCTGGGGTCATCGACTGCACGCTTGAGGGGGAAGGGGTCGGCGCATTGCGCAGGTTGACCTATGCCGACAGCGGCGCGATTGTCAAACGCCTGCAAACGTTGGATGTTGATTGACACCTTCTGAATGGAGAGGCCGGCGCGGGAGCGCCGCAACCTGAGCAGCGCAGTCCACCCTCTGCGCCAGCAGTTGGAGGCGGATGTGGCGCCCCTGGTGCGTATCTCATCGGTTGTACACGGGGGAACACGGATTTTTATTAATCCGTGTTCCTTTTCATCCGTGTATACAAGCCTATTTTCAGGGCAGCATCCACCGCATTCACAGCCGAGGGATTGAAGGGGGTTGCCATAGGTCATGCGTTACACTACGCACACGCAGGCGAAGGAGTAAATAATGGCCCAGGCACAAAAGGTCAACTGGCAGATACTGCTGGATGAACACGAATGGGACAGCGACGAGGAGATGAATCTTCCTGACCCGCCGATGACGCCTGAAAGCTGGGGCATCCGCAGGGGCGGGGTCCACGGGGCCAGCGGGCTGCTGTTCTGCCTGCTGGGGGCAGTCGTGGGTCTGCGGCTGTGGCTGCAAGCCCAGGCCGGGTTGACCGCGGTGGAAAAGGGGCTGGGCCATATGCTGGTCACAGAGCGTCGCGCCGCAGTCGAGGGCGACGAACTCCTGGCCGCGGCCCTGCTGGACCCGGAAGCCGAGTCTGACTGGCAGGTTCGGATGCTGAAGGCGCAGCAGCAGGCTCGGAAGCGGACAGTGGATGTGAAGCTCGTCGATTTCAATTTGGCTGACGACCGGGCTATGGCCGAGGTACGGATGACCGACCCCGCGAGCGGAGCGGTCTATCGGGAGAACCGCTTCTATCGGGAGACCGGCCAGGGCTGGCTGCGCAGCCAGCCCACAGCAGAACTGTGGGGTGATCTCCGCACATTGGAGAGTGAATACTTCGTTTTCACCTATGGCCGACTGGATGGCCCTGCGGTGGTCGAGGCCGCGCCCCTATTGGATAGAGCCTATGCCCATATGCACACGACGCTGGGGCAGGTTCTGCCGGTTGCGATCCGTCCAGATGAGAAAGTGGCCGTTCATCTGGTTATGCAGGAAGGCTCATACAACCCCTGGTACACAAGGGGCAAACCCCTGGCAGTGAATTCACCCAGGCTCATACTTCTGCCGGAAAAGGTGAGCGACGGTCAGGCCCTGGCCGAATTCGTGGCGGTTGCCCTGCGGCGGGCAGCAGTGAACCGGGCGCTTATGCCTCAGAAGCGGATCTATCGGCCCACGCCAGACTTTCTGAACGGGCTGCTTCTGTGGCTGGCCTGGGAGGAAGATCTGGTCCAGGCCGACTATCGCCGGGAGGTTGTGCTGTGGCTCTACGCCAACGGTCCAGACGGCCCCCAGGCAGCGCTGACCAATTACTGGGAATTCTGCAAACTCTTCTGTGCCTGGGAGATTGTCGCGCCAGTTGTGCCCATAACCTTCTACCGTGCAACGGATCGAGTACCGTCTTCATTTTATCTGCGGCCAGCGACAGCTTTGCGCCAGCTAACTATGGGGCTTGACCGGAAGTTGTTGGAATATGTAGCCAGCCCGAATCCGGTGACAGACGGGTCGTATGCGAGCAGACTTGCACGGCCCATCGCCGTAGCCACCCTGCTGGAGTACACCACCCACACCTACGGACAGGCAAGTGTGCTGGCTCTATTGCAGGCGGCGAAGGAAGGAGAGAGTTGGCGGGGCGCGGTTCCCCATCTCTTTGGGGTCTCGGTGGCAGATTTTGAAGCGGGCTGGTGGGCGTGGCTGGCGGAAGAGTACGGGGTGGATACGTCGGAGTTTCCGGGAGATGAACTGTTCGATAAGGCACGCTAGTTATGAGGTCTTGACTTGCGTTGCAGCCCGGAGAGTGTCGGCCTGGCTGCTTGTCGGAATAGCAAAGAATAGAACGCGGATTGAGCAGAAAGTACGGAAAAAGCCGGATTTTTGTACTGGTCAAAAACATCATGAAATCTGTAGGTGCGGTTTGCAACCGCACTTCTACGGGTGAAAGTGCGGTTGCAAACCGCACCTACCTTTTACCATCTCGTTGACCAGTACAAAAAAGCCGGGTTTTTCTCGCTTCTATCCGCGAAAATCAGCCCTTTCCGCGTCATCCGCGTTCTATTTCTTGCCTCTCCCACAGCCTGCTTTGGTCGAGAATCTATTTGATTCCAACCCATTTCCGCCCAATCCGATAAATGTCGGCGACAGCGAATCGCTCAAGTGGTAGGCTTAGGCCAGCACTTGAGCGATTTTCTTTCCTCCCTACCGACGAGGAACTGACCAAAAGGAGATGGAAATGCAATCCGTAGAGCTAGTGCCAGGGGGCACATATGAGAAGAGAAAAACGAACGGAGTCTTGGGCAGAATCGCCGCCATTCTGGCCCTTATTATCGGGTCAATGGCCATCTTTGCCGGTGGACAGGTCCTGCTTGGCAAAATTCCCGATTACTACGTAATCGATTGGCTGCCGGTCTACAACTTTACAGTGGGCGTCGTGACGGTATTTCTCACAGCTATCCTCATCTGGAAAAACAACAGATGGGCCATGCCCGCTGCCATCGGAACTTTCAGCATCCACGCGGCTGTGATGCTGATCTTGCAGACCGTATACAGCCAAACCGTAGCTCCAGACAGTATCGTCGCTATGAGTGTTCGGTTGGTGGCATGGCTGATCATTCTGGCCCTGATGTTCTTCCAATCGCGCAAAAATGCAGCATTGTAGGCCTGTCCAAACAATAAATTATACGGCCAAAGTCCCTGGCACTTGCTGCCCATGCAGGTCTGTACGTTAGAATTCAGAGGACCAAGTTCGTGAAGCGCCGGGACTTTTGGGTATTCATTTTTGAGACAGCCTTAGCAAAAAGGAAATCTATCATGCAGAATCGGACTATTGGCAAATGGAACATCGGTGTCGGACTGTGGTTGATGGCTGCCTTTATGATTTACGGTTTCTATCTGATCTATGCCCGTGACTTTGCGCCGGACAAAGATGCTTGGGTCGCCGCCGCCAACGTCAGCCCCCACTTCGAAGCCCGGCTGGCCCACGTACACGGCAACCTCTTCTCGCTCCTTAATATCGTATTTGGCTTTCTGCTGGTGAAACTTCCGGTGAAAGAAGGTCAGGCCAAATGGGTCTCCGGGCTGGCCCTGGCCGGTCTACTGCTGCCCCTCGGTATTCTGGCCGAGGTGTATCTGGGCCTGCCGTTCTATCTCGTGCTTGTCGGCGGCCTCTCCATTCTGGCCGCGACGATCCTGCTGGGTGTGGCTGTGGTGCAGATGCGACTCAATTCACAATAAGGCTGCTCCGTTGAACCCCTACTTCTTGATGGCTCTGTTGTTCGGATTTCTGGCTGTGCTGGTCGCCGTGGATGCTTCGGCGGCCAGCCTGAACCTTCTCCCCTGGTTCAATGGTCTGCGCTGGCTGCGCATACACTTCATCACGCTTGGCATTGTCAGCGAAGCCATCTTCGGGTTTCTGCCCGCGCTGGTGGCGGCGCGGGCTGGCTACACCACACCCAGAATCCGCTGGGATATCTGGCTCACACTCAACGTCGGCCTGCTCACACTTATCATCGGCGTCCCGCTCGTCAACGGTGCTTTTATGATTGCCGGCGGGACGCTGGTTTTCATCGCAACCCTGCTTCTATGGGTCCAGTTGGCGGGTTTCCCATCGAAACAGCCTGCTGTGGGCCCGGGAACGGGAAGGAAATTCTATATCGCGGCATTGAGTTATCTTTTGCTGGGCATCTTCCTCGGCACAGGGATGTGGCTCGGCTGGGGCAAGGAATTGGGCCTGTTGAACACAAAAGAAGTTCACGTTCACGCCAACCTATGGGGGTTCGCCGCGCTGATCTTCGCCGGACTACAGATCGATCTGTACCCCAACTTTGCCAGACGCCCGTTGGCTTGGCCCCGTTCGAGTACACCGATCTTCTGGTTGATGGCTGTAGGGGCCCTGGGCCTGGTTATTGGCCCGTGGGTGCAATCCAACCTGATTTCCACGGTTGGCCTGATTTTGCACAGCGCGGGAACCGTGTGGCTGTTGGTCAATGTGATCAAGCCGCTTCTTCGCGACCGGTCAGCCTGGATACCGGGTATGTGGCATCTGGTTACGGCCTACGTCTGGTTTCTCATTCCGGCGATTGTGGCCCCCTTGATCGTCCTCAACGCGCCAGGCTTCCCTGTGGCCGAAATCGAAAGCAACGGGGGGCCCATCCTGATTTATGGCTGGATGTTGCAGTTCAGCTACGCCGTGATCCCTTACCTGTTCACCCGCGTCTTTTTGCCCGACCAGCCCGCCAAACTGGGTGGCAATTGGTTCAGTCTGATTACCTTGCATATAGGCGGCATACTCTTCTGGCTGGGACTATTTCTCGCAACCTATCAGCCGCTGCTCCACGGCATTGCCTTCGCTGTGTGGGCGCTTTCTATGACCCCTGTCGTGCGCAGTTTATGGCGTATCGCGCACGCTGGACTGACGGCTATTGAGGCTGCGCATCCATCCACACTATCTGCATAATTTCTGGAGCTATCGTCATGCAAATTACGAAAGAGACCCGTGTTTCCGACATTCTCGAACACTACGGCGACATTGCCGAGGTGATGGAAGTCTTTGGTATCAAACGCGTGGGACGGTACTCGCTGAGAATGCTGGCCGCCAGGGCGCTTACTGTGGAATGGGCGGCGCGCATTCATCGTGTGCCACTGGACGAATTCCTGCAGATATTGCAACAGGCTGTTGTGACCAGGCACGACTCGCCTGAAGATGATAAGGGCTAGGGGGCATCTGTGCTGCACTGGCAAGCGTAACTTCCCGTCAGCACAACGGGTATAATGCAAGTTGGGGGCGCGAGGTGCTGATTCCGGGAATCGACCAGACGATCCAATGCATTCGTACCAGGTTTGGTCGATTCCCGGAATCGGTTGCCCCCAATCTGAATTGCACCCACACAACTCGCGCCAATTGGTTATTCCAGGACAGTTCCCCATGCGACTTCGTTGCGCCACAGGGGATGAAAATGTACGTCGGACTGTTAGTCCGACTGGCCTGCACCGTCGCTGGTCGGACTAACAGTCCGACGTACGATGGCTATTTTCAGGACAGAAATGTATAGTAGATACTGCAAACCTAACCGTTTGTGTGCGTCTATCCCTAGCCAAAGGAATTGCCATGCCTTCTTCTTCTTCCCACACGCCGCCTGATCTGATGTGGCAGGTACGCGCATTCATCTATCGCACCTTTGCCGAAACCACCCAGCCGCCGAAGATAGAAGCCACGGCCCGTCACTTCCATCTCAGCCACAAGGAAGTGGAAGCAGTTTATGGGGAGTTGGATCAACGCCACGCCTTCTTCCTGGAACCGGGCACGCTGGATATCCGCATCGCCAATCCCTTCTCTGCCGTGCCCACCGACCTTCTGGTGGAGGCCAATGGCAATCGCTATTGGGCCAACTGCGGCTGGGACGCGCTGGGCATTCCCGCTGCGCTCCGCGCCGACGCCCACATCAGCGCAGCCTGCGCCTTCTCCGGCGAACCGATCTCCCTTCGCGTGCGGAACGGTCAACTGCTCCCCACTTCGGCGGTCGTCCACTTTGTGGTCCCCTTCGCCCGCTGGTACGAGGATATGATCTTCACCTGAGGCACGATTCTCTTCTTCCGGTCGGAAGAACTGATTGCGCCCTGGTGCGCCGAGCGGGGCGTGGCTCCCGGCGCAGTGCTGCCTGCGGCTCAGGTGTGGACCCTCTCCCAGCGCTGGTATGACAACCGCTTGTCCGAAGCGTATCAGGGGCGTACCGCTGCGCAGGTGGAAGAGATATTCCGCTCTCTGGGGCTGACATCCGCCTTCTGGGAGTATACCGGTCCCGCCGACGCGCCCCAAAAGTGAGGTGATTTGGTTGTTGGGTAGTAGGAAACTGTCGCCCCTTCACCCCCTCCAACACACCCGCAGCCACGGCCATTCCGCCCAGACTGGCGAATCCCGGCATCTTTCCTGTGGCCGTCTGCCGTCTGCGGTCTATTGAGTATACCTCACTTGCCCGTTCCTCTCCCGCTGCTTACGCCAGACGGGGGGAAGGTAAAATGACATTGCCACCTGCTACCTGCCACTCTTTGACAACTCCCCCCACTCCGGGTATATTTATCCGTGCGAAAAGAAGTTCGACTTTTTCCGAAAAGTCGAACTTCTGACAGTTGCGGGCGAATAGCTCAGTTGGTTAGAGCACCTCCCTTACAAGGAGGGGGTCGGGGGTTCGAGTCCCTCTTCGCCCACCTAGTCCGTTTAAGGTTCGAAATCCCCGTCTAAGGGAAGTCTTTATACGTGCAATGATTCTTGAAAATAAGTGATTTTTTGGGCATGGTTCAAAAGTGGCCGAATCATCTTTACAATTTTGGTGCGTCAATGGCGGATAGCTTCACCTACTCACTCCTGTGGGCCGATAGAAAATGCGCCGAGAATTTGTAAAGCAGAATTTGTCGAAAATGAACCATGCCATTTTTTGTAACGGTCAACGACATACTGAAATTTTGGACGCAGATAAACGTTGATTTTTCTCTCTGGATCAGCGTTTATCTGCGTCTCGCTCTCTTTGCATGATCTCTCTGACTGCTACAGTGTGGGAAAATCGCTTTGTACTTGGTTACCTTATGCAATTGCTGGTTGTAGCCCTCAATTGTATTGCTGGTGTAAATCAGCCGCCGAATCTCTCTGGGACAGTTGAAAAAGGTGGAGAGTTCCGTTCCTTTTCCAACCCACTCCCCAGCACGTCTTTGTGCCCCTCTGTGTCCACGGCAAGGGCAATGTAGACGGTCACAGTCTCGATTTTGCCGTTGTGACGCAGTTTGATATGCAGCGCAGACAAACATCTAGCGCCACTGCCTGTCTGGTATCTTGCTTGTTGACATATTTCCTCCGTTCAACTTGATGGCTATTCCTCACTTGAACAAGTGATATCACACTTCATTATTCTCCCTTCGTTCCCTTCAAACGTCAACAGGACCTGGGAGAAAGAGGTGCAGCCTGCCGATTTATCTCATTCCACCCAAACAAACAATATCAAAATAGTGGAGTGGTGAGATGTGAATTTGGGCTAAGGTTAAGTTGCAGTATTAGGTACTTTGTACTATGATTGGATCGTCAAGTGACCAACAATGGTTCACTGACATATCATTCGTGTTCGTCATCGTTTAGTATCCTCACATCATCCTCAGAACACGGGTGAACAATTGCTGGCGTAGCAGATTTTTTCTGCATCTCTAGCGATACCTCTTGTGCTGCTTCGATCTGTACTCCTACACTTTTTGCTATTCATAGTACCTGTTCCTCAACATTAAGTAACGCTATAAACTGCTTGCGCACATCTGTGTAAACGCTGGAATCGTTGCCGAGAACCTAATGCCTTGGCCAGCAGTCCCGATCTACATCATCCTCAGCCAATTGAGATACTTGGTGTACTTCGCATAGCTGGCAACATTCCATTACCACTGGAGGATTGAGCTATGAGAAATTGGAAGATCGTGTTTCTAGTCCTTGTGTTTGCAAGTACTACCTGGTTGGGTTTGCGGCTTGGTCTGATGGAAGCATCAGCGGCAGAGCTGCAACAGACCCCGAACTGTGCGGTGACGTATGACAAGACGGCAGTGCCGGGGGAAGTGGATGCGGGCGGAGTGGTGACAGTGTCGCTGTGGGTGCAGGCGACAGGCAACTGCTCGGCCATAAACAGCCCAGTGGATGTGCTGTTGGTGATTGACCGCTCTGGCAGCATGAGCGGCAACAGTATTGCGCATGCCAAACAGGCGGCGATAACCTTTGTGAATCAGATGGATCTGACAGTGGATCAGGCGGGCGTCTCCTCGTTTTCGAGCACAAACGCCGGTCGCCTGGACCACGCCCTCAGCCAGGACGCCACTTCGGTCTCAACAGCCATCAACCGGCTCTTTGCCAGCGGCATGACCAACATTCAGGAAGGGCTGGAGCTGGCAGAGGCTGAACTGGGACGCAGTGCGCGCAGTGCGTTAAACGCGCCGGTGATTGTGGTTCTCTCGGATGGGATTCACAATGAGACTTCCTCTGCGTCCCTCTATGCAGCGGCAGATCGCATCAAACGCAAAGGCTACCGGATTATCTCAATCGGTCTGGGGGCCAATGCGGATGCCAATCAATTGCGCCGCATTGCCTCATCGGCCAATGACTACTACTATGCGCCCCAATCCTCCCAACTGGTGGCACTCTACCAGAGCATCAGCGGGACTGTGCGGGTGGCAGCGCGTAATATGGTCATCACTGACACCCTGAGCAGTGCAGTAAGTCTGATTGCCGGCTCCTTCCAGGGGGCATTGTCACCCACGGTAGACAACAACACCCTCATCTGGAATCTGCAGGCCGTGCCCACAGCAGGCATTGCCCTCTCCTATCAGGTAGCCATGACCGGTCAGGCGGGTGACTGGCCCACCAACGACAGTGCCATTGCCACCTATATCAACGCCGATGGCAACCCGGATGGCTTCACCTTCCCGGTACCGATGGTGAAAGTACGTTCGCTGTGTGGTGCGCCGACGCTGACCGACGTGCAACCTGCGTGGGCCTGCTTTGGGGCAGATACGCCGGCCGACCTCTTCGGTGGTGGTTTCTTTGAGCCGGGTGTTTTCGCTGGGAACACACAGTTGACCCGTCAAGCCTGGGATACAGCCGGTATTTCGGCCACCATCCCCAGCAGCCTGGCCCCGGATAAGTACGATATCTCCGTCACCCAGTGCGACGCATCCTCGGGTGGCCCCTACACCAGCCTGCTGCCCTCGGCCTTGCGCATCTACTCTAACGATGCGCCGATTCTGGCCGTGCGCCCCAAAGAAGGCTACACAGACCTGCCTACAGAACTGACCATCTGTGGACCCGAAGGCTTCCCGCCGGGCAGCATCGCCAGTATGGAATTGCCCACGGGGACCCTGACCCTGGAGAACCAGAGCATTGTCAGCGAATTCTGTATGGTAGGCAGCCTGCCTGCTGGACCGGAAGATTCCTCCTGGAAGGGTCTGCACAAAGTCACAGTTACGACCGCGTGTGGGGCAACCTCGGCCAACGCAGCGGGCTATTACCGGCTGCTGCCTGCCGACCTGAACGACGACCTGTGGGGACGCTCCCAAGAGTTGTGGGTAGACCCGTCGATTGTGGCCTATGTGGGTGAGGACATCAAAATCGGGCAGATCGTCCATCGCCGGGGCGGCAAGAACCCCATCCAGAACCTGACAGTACGTTTCTGGGAAGGCGAGCCGGGCGTGGGTGTGCAGATTGGGGATGGAATTATCCCCCTGCTCTCGCCCCGGGTGAACCCCACAGAGCGCATCTCGGGCACCAGCACCAGTGCAGTAGGCTGGATACCCAGTCAGGGACAGGGCAAATACACCCTCTATGCGGTTATCGACCCGGATGACAAAGTTGTCGAGGACATCGAAGACAACAATGTGATATCGCGCACGGTCATCGTTGCGCCGCCGGCATCGCCCCAACAGGACCGGGTGGCCCCGGTGGTCACGGTATTCGAGATTGGCAACGGCACTGACAATGTGGACAGCGTTTACACGCCCGACGTCACTATGCGGGTCAATGCCCAGGACTTTGCCCAGCAGAATGTGACCCCCAGCGGTGTGGACAAACTCTACTTCGTGGAGTATCTCTTCAATCAGGCCGCGGGTGTGTGGGAACCGGTGCAGACCAGTGGTTGGCAAGCTTTCAACGCCAACTGGGATTGGTCGCTGGTGGCCCAGGGCGGTCTGCGCTATATGCAGGCCTGGGTGTCGGACAAAGTAGGCAATGTCACCCGCTTCCCCTATGTACAGCGCTTCAACTACATTCGCCCCTGCGAGTCGGTGGGACGCAACGGCACCCGCACCTATCAGCAGGACCTGCAAGCTGGCGATGTGTTGGAGGTACAGGTGATGCCGTGCAGCGGTGACCCTGACCTCTACATCTGGCCGCCGGATTGGGATACGGGTGGACGTGCGCCGTGGGTGAGCAACCAGGAGCACGGAGCCACGGAGTACATCTCCATCACCGTGCCCGTGGGTGGCATCTATCAGGTGGAGGTCTATGGTTTCACCCCGTCCCGCTATGACATTCAGATGGAAGCCCATCGAGGCGTGGTGGCGGCTGCGGATATCTCTGCTGCTTCGGCTGGGGATGTGGTGCATGTGAATGCGAACAAGCAACTGCCTTCCGAGCCGGTGCTACCGGCTGGGAGTGCGCCTCTGCTTATCGCTGCCAATCCCCCAGAACCGGTGCAGGTTGCACCAGCCGCACCGCAATACAGCGTCTATCTACCCTTGTCCACCCGATAAACATCGGGACGACGGGAAAGTGTGAATCGTGAGTAAGGATACAGCGTGGTTGTCCTGGACAATCACGCTGTATCCTCATTTACGCCAATTATAGAAGGTTGGGGGAATCTATCTATGCCGAGCAATCTGAGGATTACATTGCTTTTGGTCGTTGTGTCTCTGCTGCTGGCTGCCTTCTTTCGTACATTGAAAGTCACTGCCGACGAACCCATTTCGACAATTGATCAGCCAGCAGCGCCTACTACCGTCGATCTGGCCGTGGAGTCGCTTGTCCTGAGTCCGCCAAATCCACACACGACTGTGCCGGCCACGATGACCGTTGTCGTGCGCAATGTGGGGACTGAAAGCGTGGCTGGACGGCGCATTTATCTTTACATCGATCCGGTTGACCGTCCTCCCACAAAGGACACACCAGCGACCAAAGAATTCGTTGTCAGTGTTGTGTGGCCCGCTGGGGATTCTATGACGGTCGAATATGCCGAATTTACCTTTACGAGTTCGGGCTGCAACCACATGGTCTATGCCGTCGTCGATCCGCTGAACCGGGTTGATGAAATCGATGAGACAAATAATCTCGCCCAGGTGGATGTCTGCGTAGAGCCGGAAGTGCCTGGGGCAGGCTCAGACACCTACGAACCGGACAACGAATGTGCCACAGCCAGCGCCATTGCCGTGGATGGCATTCCCCAGCGCCATAACTTCTCGCCCAAAGGAAATGCGGGGGATGTGGATTGGGTTAAGTTTCAGGTGACAAAGGATGTCACCTATACGGTGACGGCTGCCGGTATCGGAGCGCACGCCTGGCCGACTATCTCGCTGGCCGATTCGTGTGGAGGACTGCCGTCAGGCACTTTTGGCACTACCTCCCGACTTGAAATCCCTGCTCCTTTCAACGGCACTTACTATTTGGAAGTGAAGAACTCGACGCCTAGCGGTATTGCTACCGATTACGATCCCTTCGAGTCCAGTTACCTGCTCAAAGTGCAGAGCGAAGGCGGTATTGCGGGGCCATTGCCTGCCGTGGCCACCATCAACCCCAGCAGAGGCTTCAACGACCGCAACACAAATATGACCCTTACCGGCGCGAACTTTTCCTTTCCGGTGATGGTCGAATTCTGTCCTTACCAGACGGGAATCTGCAAACCCACGGATTGTGTTCAATTGCTGGATGCCAGTTGGATCACCAGCCAGCAGCTACTCGCGATTGTTCAGGCCAATCTGAAACCGGGGGACTATTGCGCGTCGGTCACGAATGACGGGGGACGGCGGGGTTTCTTGCCCAGAGCGTTCACAATTCTGTCGGGTCCGCCGGAACTGCAACAGACGCGCCCCAACCAGGCCTATGGGGATGTGGCGACGGATGTACACATCTACGGCTTCAATTTTGCCGATGGCCTGCAAGTCGCCATCGGTCCCAGCGCGCTGGAGAATCTGCAAGTGATCAACCGCACCCATGCCCTGGGCGTATTGCCCCAGGGGTTGGCTGCCGGTGACTACGATGTGAGCGCTTCCTACCCCGGCGGCGCTGTCTCGACGCTGAATAAAGGCTATACGGTTCTGGCTCCCAACGACGATCTCTACGGGCAAAGTCAGGAGCTTTGGGTGGAGCCGGTGGCCCCCCGGGCCGAGGCTGCCGCGCAGATTGGGATGATGGTTCACCGTAAGGGGGGCGATGCACCCCTGAGCAATCTGCTTGTGCGCTTTTCTGTGAATGGCACGCTGCTGGGGGACGGCGCGGTCGCTCTGCTCGCGCCGGACGGTCAGGCGGGCACGGAGCGGGTGGCGTGGACGCCCAGCGTCCCCGGCGACTATACGCTTGTGGCCCAGATCGATCCCACGGATCTGGTGAAAGAGGGCAGCGAGGCCAACAATGTAGTGACCCGCACGGTGACTGTCCTGCCGCCGGCGGCTGACCGGCTGGCCCCCCGGGTGGATACCTTCGTCATCAGTGGCGACGTGGATACTGTCACCAGCACGCTGGTCTATCTGGATGCCACGGCCAGCGATCTGCCCAACCCCGGCGGCTCTGGCGTGGCCGACGTGCGCTATGTGGAGTTTGAATATAGCCAGGGCACACAGCTTTGGGTGCAGGTGCAGGACAGCGACTGGATCAGCTATACCGCCAGCCACAGCAACCACCCCTGGACACTGACACCAGTGGGTGGCAATCACTACATCCAGGCCTGGGCCAGGGATGTGGCGGGCAATGTTTCTGTCTATCCTGCCCAGGACAGTGTCAACTATCTGCCGCCGACAGAATTTGTGGCCCGCAACCAGGCCCGCATCTACCGGCGTACTCTGGCCGTGGGGGAGACGCTGAATGTGCAGATGCAACCGGTCTCTGGCGATGCAGACCTCTACATCTGGCCGCCGGACTGGCAGGCGGGTCGTCCGCCCTGGGTCAGCAATCTGAGCAGCAGCGCTGTCGAATCGCTGGTCTTCCAGGCCCCGACCGCGGGTGTCTATCAGATCGAGATTTATGGCTATTCCAACGCTCGCTATCAGTTGACCATCCAATCCCATGCGGTCGCTAGTCGATGGCCGCTAAATGCTGAACAGCCCACAGACAATGTGGATCCCAATAAGCAGAAGTTGACAACGCCAAGTGTTGATCCCCAGAGCGAGCCACCGCGCAATATACCGCAGACACCGCCAGCGCCGGTCTATCGCATTTATCTACCTGCCGCTACGCGCTAACGAAAGCGCCGTATATTCCGTGTATTCAGTGTATTCTGTGGCTAGGATAGAACCACAGAATACACTGAATACACGGAAGCAAAGTTCCCCGTTTAAGAAGTTTGGCTCCACAGGAATCCCTGTGTTTTTGTGTGACCAATGCCTGCGTCAGTTGAGCCAAAATAAGTGCTGGCAAATTTGTGTCTCCGAACAACCTCTGTTTGTATAAACCTGTGCCCCTCTCTTGCTCTGTCCAAGCAATTACCCCAAAGGATGTGCGTCTATGACCCGCTTTCGCCGCTTGCTTTATGTGATGATTGCTCTTTCGGTCTACATCCTTGCGTATGTGGCAGGGAATGGATCGACCCCGCCCACTGCGTCGGCGGCCAGCCGCCAGCAGACTGTGCCGCCCCCCGGGCTGCTCTCTGTGCAGCCCAACAGTGGCTTCGATTCGGCTGCCACTGCTGTGTTAATCCACGGCAGCGGGTTTATAAGCACCCCCACCGTCTCTCTGGCCAGCACCCCCCTGCTGGATGTGACATTTGTCAACAGCACCACCCTGACGGCCAGCGTGCCCATGGGGTTGACACCGGGCGTCTATGCCCTGACGGTGAAAAACCCGGACCAGCAGCAGACAACCCAGCCCAACGCTTTTACGGTCAAGCAGGCCACCGTCCAGATCGCCAGCCTTCTGCCCGCCTACGGCTTTACCGATCAGCCAGCCGATATTCTATTGACCGGCGTCAATTTCGCGCCGGGCGCGGCGGTGCGCCTGCATAACGGCGCGTCTGTGCTGGCGCTACCCACACTCTTCCTCTCGTCCACGCGTCTGCGCGCTACTGTTCCATCCAATCTGCCAGCAGACATCTATACAATCAGCGTCCACAACCCGGATGGCAACGGCGACTGGCTGGCCGCAGCCTATACGGTCTTGGCCACGGTCAACGACGATCTGAGCAGTGGCAGCCACGCCCTGTGGAGTACGCCCCGTAGCGTGCGTAAGGGAAGCACGGCTCTGCTGGGGCTGGTGGTGGAGCGGCAGGGGGGCAAGAATCCGCTGGTCAATGTGGCCGTGGATTTTTACGAGGGCAAGCCCGGCGCGGGCGGGGCGAAGATCGGCACAGGTATCATCCCCCTGCTCTCGCCCCGGGGCAGCGCCAGCACTTCCAGCGTGGAATGGGCGGCGACGACGGCCCAGACCTTCACCCTCTACGCGGTCATCGACCCCCTGAACGCTGTGGCCGAATCCCTGGAAGGCAATAATACCATCAGCCGTACGGTGAGGGTGCTGGAGGTGGCCGCGGACCAGACCCCACCCCATATCGATCTCTTTGCCCTGGCCGACGGGGGGCAGAGCACATCGGATCCGCTGATTGCCCTGCAATTGCAGGCAGCCGACCCGCCGCCCGGCTGGGGGATTGGGGGCTACTATCTGCGCGAGTTTGTCTATAGCCAGGGCGCGGGCCGCTGGCTGGTGGCCCAGGAATCGGGCTGGCTGGCCGCTGCCACGCCCCAGCCCCTGACTGCCTGGACACTCTCCCCCCTGCCCGGCATCCATCTGCTGCAAGCCTGGGCCGCGGATGCGGTGGGCAATGTCTCCCCGCCCCTGCGTCTGGGGGTGAACTACGTGGCTGGGGTGGATTCTGTGCAGCAGGACCAGGTGCGTCTCTACCGCTACATCCTGAAACCGGGCCAGCAGTTGCACGCCCGACTCACGCCCAGCAGTGGCGACGTCGACCTCTACATCTGGCCGCCCAACCACCCAACCCAACCGGTCTGGGCCAGCGTGCAGGAAGGGCTGGCCGTGGACGAGTTGACGGTCACTGCAACCGTGGGTGGTATCTATCAGGTGGAGGTCTACGGCTATACGGCTGCCGACTTCCAACTTCAGATCGATCTCGGCAGCGGGCGCAGCCTTGCGGACGGTCCCCTGGCTGGCGACCAACCCCAGGCCGACAAAACCCTGCGTGATCAGCCACTGGTCCCCGTCGGCGCGTTGCCCGGCGACCAGCAGGGCGTCGCCGCCCCACCGGCCCGGAGCGATCACCCGCTGCTGTTGCCGATTATCCGGCTGCAGAGGTAAGGATTGGTGTTCAAATAGTTTGACGATTTCGACCTTCCGGGAAGTGGCCACAAAATCAGGGAGTGCGGAAGAAGGTTTGGCCGCTTCCCGGAAGGTTGCCATGCGTGATTGAATCGTCATCCCGAAAGGAGTACGCCATTGAAACACCGAGGCTGGCTTTTGTTCTGCTTGGGGCTGGTCCTCTGTATGATCGGAGGGCCAGCTCATCTGCGCGCCTATAATATGGGACGGATTACTTCCGCTGAACAGACTTTACAACCCCTCAGTGGCATCACGCAAGTGGACGCGGGTCGGTATCACACCTGTGTCTTGACTGACAGTGGTGGAGTCAAATGCTGGGGAGGCAATGGTGCTGGCCAGTTGGGTGATGGTACTACGAAGAATAAACCGATTCCCGTGGATGTGAACGGACTTGATAGTGGTGTAACAGCTATTGCTGTTGGCACATGGCACACTTGTGCTCTGACTAATGGAGGGGGGGTCAAGTGCTGGGGAAAGAATGAGTATAGTCAGTTGGGCGACGGCACGGCGACGAACCAGTCGATTCCCGTAGATGTGATGAGTCTTGACAGTGGTGTTGTAGCCATTGCAGCCGGCGGGGGGCATACCTGCGCGCTGACTAGGGACGGTGGGGTTAGGTGCTGGGGACTCAATTTCAATGGACAATTAGGAGATGGCACGGCAGGCAACCAAAAATGGCTCCCGGTGAATGTCATAGGGTTGAGTAGCGGTGTCGTTGCCATCACAGCAGGAGATGCCCATACCTGTGCATTAACAACAAATGGTGGAGTTAAGTGTTGGGGATACAACAACGCTGGCCAGTTGGGTGATGGCACGACAGTGGATAAAGTAACTCCGATGATTGTAGTGGGGTTGGGCAGCGGCATCGCAGCCATTACTACTGGTGTCGGACATACCTGTGCTTTGACTGATGCAGGGGGAGTCAAGTGCTGGGGATTCAATAACTACGGCCAACTGGGTGACGGCACGAAGGGGAACAATCGACTGAACCCGGTAGGGGTGATTGGCCAAGGCAGCGGCGTGGTCGCAGTCGCCGCTGGAACTTTCCATACCTGCGCTCTGACCAGTGGGGGCGGAGTCAAGTGTTGGGGACGGAACAACACCGGTGAACTGGGCGACGGCACGACCGTAGACAAATTGACATCGACGGATGTAGTGGGGTTGGGCAGCGGCATCGCAGCCATTACTACTGGCGTCGGACATACCTGTGCTTTGACTGATTCAGGGGGAGTCAAGTGCTGGGGCTTCAATAACTACGGCCAACTGGGCGACGGCACCACGGGTGATAATAAGTCACTCCCAGTAAATGTAGTGGGGTTAGCGAGTGGAGTGGCGGCAATTACTGCTGGCTATGGACATACCTGCGCTCTAACCAGTGGGGGCGGAGTCAAGTGTTGGGGACGGAACAACACCGGCCAGTTGGGTGACGGCACTACAGGGAATGATAGACCGAATCCGGTAGATGTGACTGGTTTGGGCAATGGTGTGGTTGCAATCGCTGCTGGGAATTCTCATACCTGCGCTCTGACTAGTGGGGGTGGAGTCAAGTGTTGGGGACGGAACAACACTGGTCAGTTGGGCAACGGCACTACGGGTAGTGATAGCCCAAACCCGGTAGATGTGACTGGTTTAGGCAATCGTGTGATCGCCATTACTGCTGGGTTTGCACATACCTGCGCTCTGACCAGTGACGGTGGAGTCAAGTGCTGGGGGGACAACCAAGACGGCCAGTTGGGAGATGGTACGACGACTTGGCGCAACACACCGGTTAATGTGATTGACTTAAGCACTGGCGTCACGGCTATAAGCGCAGGCTATGGCCATACCTGTGCTCTAACCGGTGGAGGTGGGACAAAGTGCTGGGGACGCAATCTCAATGGGCAGTTAGGTGATGGAACGCAGGAAAAAAAGAGCATACCTGTAGATGTGTTAGGTTTGAGCAGTGGTGTCGCAAGTATTGCTACCGGGAATGCCCATAGTTGTGTCCTGACCAGAACTAGTGGGATTAAGTGTTGGGGCTGGAATAACTCTGGTCAATTGGGCGACGGCACGACAGGGGATAACAAACTAACGCCGGTGGATGTTGTTGGTTTGGACAACGCTATGACCGCCATTGTCTTAGGTGGAGTACACACATGTGCCTTGAATAGTGGGGGTGCGGTCAAGTGTTGGGGACGAAATAACTATGGTCAGTTGGGTGATGGTACGATGGGAAACAACAAACCGATACCAGTAGATGTGATGGGGCTAGATAGTAACGTACTTTCCATTGCTTTGGGTCAGGAACATACCTGCGCCTTGAATAGCAACGGTGGAGTCAAGTGCTGGGGATGGAACGCCTACGCCCAGTTAGGTGATGGCGCTGCTTGGCGAACAACACCAGTTGATGTAATGACACAGCTTGGCTCGACACCGACAACCACGCCCACCCAAACATTGACCAATACACCAACCACAACATTCACAGCCACATCCACTCGAACAGCAACGCCGACTCATACCCCCATATTCACACCCACGGCGACACCAGTGCCCCCCTACGAACCTAACGACACCTGCGCGCAGGCGCGACCCATCAGTACGGACGGCGCGGTGCAGAACCACACCTTCCACACCCCCGGCGATCAGGACTGGGCATACTTTGACGGGGTGCAGGGGACAGAATACCTAATCGAGGCCCGTGTCCCCGACGACTCCCCCGCGGATGTGGTGTTGCAGGTCTTCGACGGCTGCGGCGGCGCGTCTACCCCCCACGACTCTTTCAGCCCGGATGTGCGTGTCCAGTTCAAATCCCCCAACGATGGCCCCATCTATCTGCAATTGAGCAACTCCGACCGGGACGTGGCTGGCCCCGCTGTACGCTACCAGCTTTCCGTGCGGGCACTCTCCGCCACGGCCCAGCCCGGTGGACTGGTGCTGGTGGCCGGGCGGCTCAAAGCCAATGACCCCTTGCAGGCCGACATCCACGCGGTCACCAATGGGGTCTATCGTCTCTTCCTGGCCCAGGGCTATCCGCCGGAGCGCATCTACTATTTGGCCCCGGACCTCAGCCTGGACCCGGACCGCAACCCGGCCACCCAAGACGTGGACGCCCTCACCAGCCGAGAGCGTCTAGCCTATGCCCTGACCCAATGGCCGTCCGATGCCCAGTTGGGTCTGGGTCCCGACCGCCCTCTGACTGTCTATCTGATGGATCACGGGGAGTACGACGTACTCTTTCTGGACGGGCGCAACGATAAAGTAGCCCCGGATGATCTGAATGGCTGGCTCAATACGCTGGAAACTGCCTGGCCCGGTGTGCGGGTCAATGTGGTGGTGGAGGCCTGTTATTCGGGCAGCTTTATCGACCCGGCCAAAAGTGTGAGCAAGGCCGGGCGGGTGGTCATCAGTTCGGCCAGCAACGCCGGGCTGGCCTACGTTTCTCCCGAAGGCGGCGCGGTCTTCTCCAACGCTTTCATCCAGTCTCTGGGCCAGGGCATGAGTCTCTACGCCGCCTTTGCCCAGGCCCGGGATACGGCCGTTCGTTGGCATCCCGACCAGCGAGCCTGGCTGGACGACACGGGGGATGGCCGTTACGACAGCGCGGGGGACGGCGGGGTGGCCCAGCGCCGGGGCTTCCAGTTTGCGGGCAGCCTGTCCAGCGCACCGGAGCCGCCCTACATCGCCTGGGCGCGGGGGCCGGAGCAGATACAGGATCGCCGGGGCATCCTCAGCGCCTGGGTGCGGGACGACGCCAGCGCACCCCAACTCAACGTCTGGGCGGTGGTCTACGAGCCGGATTACGTGCCACCCGCCACCTCCGATGAGCTGGTGGCAGAGGATGACTTGCCCACGATACGCCTGCTGGACGGCGACGGGGATGGAGTCTATACGGGTCTCTACACCGGCTTCGACCAGGTGGGCGTCTACAGGATTGTGGTCTACGCCACGGATGAGGACGGCCAGTTGAGCAGGCCGCGGGAGGTGCTGGTGCGGACGGGGTGGAAGCTCTTTTTGCCGGGGGTGGCGCGGTGAACAAAAAATAGAATCATACGAGCGCCAGACAGTCGGCGATCAATGCCGGGAGGTTGGGCGACTGGAAGCTGATGCCGACGGCAGGCTTGCGGTTGTGTTTGATATCGGGAGGTTCGTGTACGTGATGAGGAAAGGTACTCGCCAACGCAGGGTTCTCTGGATGGGGTTGCGGATCATACCAGCGAATGCGTTCCTCACCACGAAGAACGGTATAGCTGTAGTCCAGAAGCTCGCCATCCGCGAAGTCAAGGTATTCAAAGACTCGGAGTTCTACGCCGTTCTGAAACCCGATAGTCCCACGGACAAAACAGGTGCTGGCGCTGTTCGTATACAGGCGCAGGGTTGAGGACTGAATTGCGGGATAGGCACCCGGCAGGGAATAGATGAGCCGTTCGTAGGCATCGCGGGCGGGAAAGGCCATCAGTTCAGTTCCAGCACAGGTTCCTGGGGAGCCAACTCGAGAGTAGCGCTACCAGCCTGGCGGTGTAGCTGTTCGACACGCCGCCGGGATATCTGTTCCAAAGCCGCCTCTCGCTTGAGTTTCAGTTTGTAGTGACCGGCCCACTCGGCAAATGCCTCGGGATGGGCACCGTCATCCAGGACGCCCTGGGAGTAAAGCTCATAGAAATGCGCAGAACTCACCCAATAACGGCGCTCAAAGCTGTGCAGCCCTGCCTCGGCTGCCTGTAAGTCGTCCAAGATGGCGCTGAGTGTCAGTGTGGACATCTTCCGTATCCTTTCCCGTGTGTCAGGATGTGCCTGCCTGTTGGGTGGATTATAGGCGAAGAGATGCTGGAGACCAAATACGCCACGGATGAAGACGGTCAGTTGAGCAGGCCGCGGGAGGTGCTGGTGCGGACGGGGTGGCGGGTCTTTTTGCCGGGGGTGGTGCGCTGAATGGGATAGAAAACTATGCGCAATGAGCTACGCTATCTGTGAAGAATCAGATGCGAACTGTATTGAGAGGCAGGCTGGTTGGTTGCTCCAAATAGGTGATCGGCTGCAACTCGCCGCCGGGCGAGAGCGCTAACCCGGACACCTTGAGGAAGTGATTGACCGGGAAGGAATTTAACATCTGAAGCACCGTGCGTTGCATGTTTGGCGGTAGTGTAGTTAGGGATGTCAGACGAAAGCTGGGTGGTCCAAATTTGGTGAGACGGGTCAGACGGGAAAAATCAGTCAAGATCAAGCTCAGGGGTTTCTGGTCTTCCTGGTTGTAGCGCAGGACGATGTTTTCAGTCAGATCGATACCCAGGCCGCCCCCTTTTCGGAAAAAAATTTCCAGAATATCACCCTCTTTGTCATAGCTATAGGTGATGATCTGGCCTTCCAGAGTAATTTCGTGTTCGAACAGCCAGTCCGCTTTATTGGTCATAGTCGCTAACCCTTTGAAGGAATATAGGCACCCCAGGCAGTCACAACAAAGTTATTGGCAGCGCCGGAAGCGTCATAGCGAAAGACAACGACAGTAACGATGTGATTGAATCCATACAGCAGATCGTCGTAGGCTCGACGATAGCGATAGCGTTGCGGATCCACGGTTTCCTGTCTACGCCGTCCGTAGCGCAGCGTGTCCAGCAGATCATCGAACCGCCCTGTAAGCTCGTCATGTTTTTCCAGGATATGCTCCCAGCGTTCTTGGGTCAGATAAATCTCATTCCCGTAGCGATCCTGGACGGTCCAATGGCGCATAGCTGCCCCGATTCGTGGCTATGAGCTACAGAGTTCAGCGATATGACCCGACGTCATTATTACGGATTCTATCCAACGTATCAATCATCCGTCTGGTTGCCAATTATAACGTCTTGTCCGGTGCTATGGCAAGTGAAACGCTTTGGCAATGATTTTCCAGCCCCGGCCTGGAACTGTTGACGATTGGAAGGAGAAAACAGTATGCGCCCGACGACATCCACACCCACTCAGCGAACGAAACGCCTGAGCTTGCGGACCGGCTGGTTCGCTCTAGCTCTGTTGGGATTGTTGGGGGGTATGGCCCTCTGGCTGTTTTCAATGCAGCCGACGCAACTCCATGCCCAAACAGAGAATCTGGTTCCCCTGGATAATATCGTGCAGGTGGCTGCGGGTGTATACCACACCTGCGCTCTAAACACGGCGGGCGGGGTCAAGTGCTGGGGATCCAATTCCTCTGGCCAGCTAGGCGACGGCACATCAGGCCCTGGAGCGAACAAAGGCAGCCCGGTGGATGTAGCGGGGCTGGGCAGAGGTGTGACGGCCATCGCGTCCGGTGCCTATCATACTTGCGCCCTAACCACGGCGGGTAGTGTCAAGTGCTGGGGACATAATGTTTTTGGACAATTGGGCAATGGCACAGCAGGTGCTGGAACGGAGAAAAACAGTCCTGTGGATGTGGTCGGGTTGGGTAGCAGCGTGGCTGCCATCACCGCAGGAGACGGGCATACCTGTGTTCTGACCACCGTGGGTGGGGTTAAGTGTTGGGGATGGAATGGCTATCGACAACTGGGTGACGGCGGCACGGTAGACAAGAGCAGTCCAGTGGATGTGGTGGGGCTGGGCAGTGGCGTGGCCGCCATCACGGCCGGCGGCTATCACACATGCGCCTTGGCCACGGCGGGCGGGATGAAGTGTTGGGGGCTTAACAATCAGGGCCAACTGGGTGATGCCACGACAACAAATACGGGAAGTCTGGTGGATGTGGTGGGTCTGGACAGTGGCGTGACCGCCATCGCGGCTGGCTACAGGCATACCTGCGCCCTGATCACGATGGGTGGGGTCAAGTGTTGGGGATACAACGTTTACGGCCAACTGGGCGACAGCACAATGGGTGCTGGAACGGACAAGAGCAGCCCGGCGGATGTGGTGGGGCTGGACAGTGGCGTGACTGCCATCGCGGCCGGCGTCTATCATACCTGCGCCCGGACTACGGCGGGCGGGGTCAAGTGTTGGGGGCGTAATCTCTTCGGCCAACTGGGCGACGGGACGCTGGGGAATATCAAGCCCACCCCGGTGGATGTGGCGGGACTAGGCAGCAACCTGGCAACTGTCGCCATCGGTAGTGAACACACCTGTGCCCTGACCACGGCGGGCGAGGTCAAGTGTTGGGGGGGCAATAACTATGGGCAACTGGGTGACGGCACGGTGGCGAGCAAAAGTAGCCCGGTGGGTGTGGTAGGGCTGGGCAGCGGTGTGGCGGCCATTTCTGCAGGCTGGAATCATACCTGCGCCTTGTCCACTGTGGGCGGGATCAAATGCTGGGGG
>JAANMX010001039.1_pt1 | contig 33510 bp, 28 predicted proteins | sample 7279681 | NCBI WGS metagenome assembly JAANMX01 (sample SAMN14094542, study PRJNA606508) | bioreactor metagenome | isolation source: A lab-scale SPAN reactor treating ammonium-rich wastewater day 351 | place: Ireland: Galway | collected 2018-01-01 | reverse complement strand
ATCAACAGTTACTTGGCGCGCGCGGCCCGGAATAAGCTGATCTTATGGCATATCGGATCGAAGTTCTGGGGCATGAGGAAGACGGGCGGGCGCTGCGCATCCGCAACGCGCTGGGCGGAGATGCCGGGGTGCGGGTGGTGGATGTTTACACCTCCGAACATAAGGCTGCGGCCGGTTCCACGTTTAAGAGCGCTCTGGCCAACCCGGTGGTGCAGACGGTGGACGCCCTGCCTCAAGATTTCGACTGGGCGCTTGAAATCGGTTTTCTGCCGGGGGTTACGGACAATGTCGGGCATACGGCGGAAGAATTGCTGCGGCTGAGCGCCAACGATCATGAGGGCGGGTCCACGGCCTGTTACTCCGCACGGCTCTACCTGATCACGGGCAAGGTTACGCGCGAGGATATCGCGGCGCTGGCGGGCGATTTGTCGAACCGGCTGATCCAGCGGGCCACGATCAAGAGCCGCGATGAGTTCGTCCGCGACGGCGGTATGGGCGCGGTGGTTCCCAAGGTTATGCTGGACAATAAGGGGCTGGTCGCGGATGCGGTCGAGCTTGAAATCAACGATCAGGAGCTTGAGACTCTGGGCAAACAGGGGATCAAGAATGAAGACGGTTCGCGGCGCGGGCCGCTGGGCCTGTCGTTGCTTTATCTTCAGGCGATCCGGGATTATTTCCGCTCCGAGGGGCGCAACCCGAAGGATATAGAGATCGAGACGCTGGCGCAGACATGGTCGGAGCATTGCAAGCATACGATCTTCGCATCGCCGATCGACGAGGTGAAGGACGGGCTTTATCGCCATTTCATCAAGCGCGCGACCATGGAAATCCGCGAGAAGCGCGGGGACGGCGATATCTGCGTCTCCGTCTTCTCGGACAATGCGGGCGGGATTATTTTCGACGACGAATATCTGATCTGCGACAAGGTGGAGACGCATAATTCACCCTCCGCGCTGGACCCGTTCGGCGGCGCGATCACGGGTATCGTGGGCGTAAACCGGGATTGCATGGGGTTCGGCCTCGGCGCGAAGCCGGTCATCAATCGCTACGGCTTTTGCTTTGCCGATCCGCGCAAGAATCCGGGTTATTTCCGCGACCCCAAGGGTACAGACCCGATGCTTTCGCCTGCGAAAATCATGAACGGCGTCGTCGCGGGCGTGGAGTCGGGCGGAAACTGCTCGGGGATTCCCACGCCGCAGGGATTCGTTTATTTCGACGACCGTTTCGCCGGGAAGCCGCTGGTCTTCGTCGGAACGATCGGCCTGATCCCGCGCACGATCAACGGCCAGCCTTCGCATCTCAAAAAGGCGCGGCCGGGCGATAAGATCGTGATGGCGGGCGGGCGCGTGGGCCGCGACGGGATTCACGGCGCAACGTTTTCGTCCGTCGCCCTCGACGAAGGTTCTCCGGCCACGGCGGTGCAGATCGGAGACCCGATCACGCAGAAGAAAATGTCGGACGCGCTGATTAAAGAAATCCGCGAAAAGGGCTGGTATACCGCCATTACCGATAACGGCGCGGGGGGGCTTTCGTCCTCGGTCGGGGAAATGGCCGGGCAGTCGGGCGGGTTTCATGTCGAACTGGAGCGGGTGCCGCTGAAATATCCCGGCATGGCACCATGGGAGATCTGGATTTCCGAGTCGCAGGAGCGCATGACGCTGGCCGTGCCGCCGGAGCATACGGAAGCGCTGATCGCGCATCTGGCGCGGCGGGGCGTCGAGGCCACGGTGATCGGCACATACACGGATTCGGGCCGCGCCAATGTGAGTTGGCACGGCGAGACGATCATGGATCTGTCGATGGATTTCCTGCATGACGGGATTCCCGAGACGCCGCTGGTCACCACCTTTACGCGCGGGGGCACGGCGGAGCCGAAGCTGGCCGACAAGGCGGATTACGGGCCGGATTTGCTGGCCATGACGGCGCGGCTCAATATCTGCTCCAAGGAATTCATCGCCACGCAGTACGACCACGAGGTGCAAGCCGGGTCTGTGCTCAAGCCGCTGCAAGGGCCGGGGCGGGTTTATGCCGAAACCAGCATCACGAAGCCCGTTTTGAAATCGCCCAAGGGGGTCATTCTCTCGCAAGCTCTTTTCCCGCGTTACAGCGACATCGACACGGCGGCGATGGCGGCGGCGGGTCTGGACATGGCGGTGCGCAATATCATCGCGGCGGGCGGCGACATCAAGCATACCGCGCTTCTGGATAATTTCTGCTGGTGTTCCTCGGACGAGCCAGAGCGGCTGGGGCAGCTCAAGCGGGCGGTCGAGACGATCTACACACTTGCCGTGCAATACGAGACGCCGTTTATCTCTGGCAAGGACAGCATGTTCAACGACTTTAAGGGTTACGATTCCGCAGGGAAGGCCATCAAGGTTTCCGCGCCCCCTACCCTTTTGATCTCCAGCATCGGGGTGATCGACGATGTGAAGAAATCGGTTTCGATGGCGCCCAAGGCGGCGGGTGATCTGGTCTACCTGCTCGGCGCGACCAAGGACGAGCTGGGCGGTTCGGAATATTACGACCACCTGGGGCATCTTGGATCAAATGTGCCGGAGACGGACGGGCACCAGAATCTCCGACTTTACAAGCTTCTGGGCCGCGCGACGCGGGACCGCCTTATCGCGTCGGCCTATGCGGTCGGGCTGGGCGGGCTGGGCGTCGCACTGGCGAAGAAGGCTATCGCGGGCCGCACGGGGCTGGATATCACCCTGCCCTCTTCTGGGCTTTCGAAGGCCGCGATGCTGTTTTCCGAGAGCACGGGGCGGGTCGTGGTTACGGTCGCGCCGCAGAACCGCAAGGAGTTCGAGCGGAATTTCAAGGGTTATGAGCAGTGCCATATGATCGGCAGCGTGTCGTTCAGCGAAAACCTTTTGATCCGCGACGTTCTCAGCGTCAAGACGGCCGATCTTGAAGAGGCGTACAAAGCGCCGCTGCGGGGGTATTGATGAAAACGGCTATGATTTCAGCTTCAATTCTTGTGCTGCCGCTAGTTTTTTATGTCACTTGGCAGGCTGAATGGACAGCTTTACAGAACCTAGAAAAAAATTACTTAACTTGTAAGCATCTCTCTGAAGTGGACTATTCGTTAGCTTGGCTTCGTCAGTGTAATCTTAGCAAACCGCTTGATAAAGAGTGTTTAAGTTTATTGAACCAAGACTATCCGTGGGATAAGTACGCTCAATTTAAACTGCATATTGAGAGTGAACAATCTGAAGCAGCGCTTGTTGGCTATAATGATTATAAAAAATACGCAAACAAAATGAATGAATGCTCTTGCGATACACTTCTTGAACCAGTTGCTGAAAAATTACAGCAGCGACTCAAAGACAAAAATGATAGCTGCTTGAAAGAATTTGAAGTACTTAGCCGAGCACTGCGATAAGGATGTAAATGTCTGCAAATGTCCTAATTCTTAGCGGATACGGCCTCAACTGTGAGGAAGAGACGCTGCATGCGTTCGAGTATGCGGGCCTGAAGGGGCGCATCCGGCATATCAACGATCTGATCGAGAACCCCAAGGAGCTTGAGGAGGTTCAGATACTGGCGGTTCCCGGAGGGTTTTCGTACGGGGACGATACGGGGTCGGGCAACGCGTTCGCGCAGAAGATGAAGCTGGCGCTCTGGGAGCCGGTGCGCCGATTCGTGGAGCGGGATACGCTCACCATCGGGATCTGCAACGGGTGTCAGATTGTCGCGAATCTGGGGCTGATTCCCGGGATCGACAAGAAATACGGGGAGCGGCTGGTCGCCGTCACCTATAACATGACGGCGCGTTACCAGTGCCGCTGGATTGACCTTGCGGTTAATGAAAACTCCCGCTCTCCGTGGCTTTTGGGCGGCGAAAAGCTGCATATCCCCGTCGCGCACGGCGAGGGGCGGTTCATGATGGATGAGAGCACTTTGGTTGCGCTCAGAAAATGCAACCAAGTCGCTATAAGCTACATCAGGCCGGACGGATCGGCGGCGGGCGGCGAATTTCCCTTTAACCCTAACGGGTCGCAGGCCGACATCGCCGGGGTTACGGACGAATCGGGGCGGGTTCTGGCCCTCATGCCCCACCCGGAGCGGGGTATGTTCACGTGGCAGCGTGACGATTACCATGAGCTTAAAGATCGTGCGGCGCGGGAAGGCCGGGAGCTGCCCGAGGAATCCGACGGAATCCTTGTCTTCCGCAATGCGGCGCGGTATTTTGAGGGCTGACCGCCGCGCTCCGTTTCCACGCCGCGCTCCTATTATCGAAAAAAAACTGGTATTTCCGGACTGGATTAGCTATAGTCTGAGTAACTATAAGTACTATAAAAGTACTATAAATGATAAAAAGCGGTGAAAAAACAACGGGGTGACTTCGGATGGCCGGAGCGTTAGGTAAGTACTCAGACGACCTTATCAGGGTTTTCAGATCGGCGGACGAAGTTGCCGATGTGCGCGCCGTTCTTCAGAATATGTCCAGCGAAATTAATACGGTTCTCAGGTCTTCCGATCCTGGTGCTGTTGACGATCTCATTCGCCGGGGAATCGATTCCGGCGATGAGCAAGTCGCCCGCGTTTTTGGGAACGACGCCTTCAAAACGACTTTGAACCGTTCCCGTCAGCGCAACGTTTTCCAAACAGAATTTGAAACCGCCATGCAGGGCCGAGGCCCTGTCGATGTGCAGCAGCTCATGACCAAGCATGGGCTTACGGCGGAAGACCCGATGGTCAAGGCCGCTCAGGACATCGTGACGGCTCGCGGTGCGCGCGGCGCAAGCCAGACCGCCGAAGGGCTTTCGCAGCGGGAACGCGACATGCTGCGCCACCAGCAAACCTTCAATTTTTCCGCCGGTGCGTATGCCCGACTGCGCAACTTTGCCGAAAATGCCGGTGTTATGCGCAAGCCCCTGCTTATCACGGCGGAAGGCTATCGCTACGCCACCAGCTCGATCGGATTGATCGGCACAGCGGCCGTTGGGGCTTATGTGGCGCACGCTTCGACCGGGGGCGCCAGTACGGAATGGCTTGCTCAAGCTTCTTACAGCTCTATCGAAGCGTCTGCGGATGTCGTGCGCAACGTATCGCCGGAACTTGCGGATGCCATGATGAAGATGGCTCCGGAAGTGGGCGATTTGGCGCTGGCCTTTATTTCCGCGCCGATCGAGATGGCCGAAATTTACGTTCAGGAAGCCAACCGCCGTTACAATCTGGGTATGGACGAAACCAAGATCCGCATGACCTCGCAAGCTCTCAGCGGGCATTGGGTCGGCGCTGCGCTTGAGTCTCAGGGCATTCATATCGGCCGTGAGGAAATCAGCCGTGTCATCCATGACGCGGAGGCCGCTCCGGACAAGAAAGCCTATATCATCGGCGAAATCAGCCGTCTTTCGGGCCGTGGCCGTGAAGAGATCGACCGGATCATCGGACAGTCGCCCAATGTCGTGGATACACGCAACATGACGGCGGAGCAAATCGCCGAGATGGAGCGTCAGATCCGTGACGGCGAGACCGTAACAGCCGGGGCGCCTGTCGTGGCCGCCGGGACGTCCACAGCCGACGCGATTCGCCGACGCGTCCAACAGGGGCGCGATGCCGCCCGCGATCTGGTCGGCCAAGCCTCCGATCACGCGCAAGAGCTTAACAGGCTCAGAAGCCTATCCGGTGAAGGCCTTACCGCCAAATTCAATGAGGTCGTCGATCAGAAGGGCCTGAATATGTGGAACACGCCAACCCTTATGCTGGTTGGCCTGCTTGATTTTCTGGGCAATCCGTTCGGTTGGGGCGATGCCCTTAAGCGCAATATTGTGATCAGCGAGACCGTTTCGCAGTTCGGCGACCGTTTCAACGTGTTGCGTCAGAACAACCCGCAGCTGAATCTGGATAGCGCTCCGGCTCCGGCAGGTTAAGCCGTTAAATTCCTTTGTTTCGATTGTTTTGAGGCTGGCGCGTCTTGGGGGCGCTCTGGTATCATTTTGTTATGTTTGACGTTTTCAAAAAGAGTAATAGCCGCGCCTCCGTCACCGACGAGCTTCTGATCGACATTTACGCCAATAAAAAAATGCGCGGGCTGGCCATTCTGATCGACAAGCCGTTCAAGAAAAAGCTGCGGCGGCTGGAGCTTGATCTCAACGATAATCATCTTATTTTCATTTTTGATGGCGAGAAGAAAGATCTTGGAACGCCTCTCAAGGAGGAACTTGTGCCGTTTTTTCTGGAGCGCGAGCAGGTCAAGTTCAACATCATGGACATGCAAACCCTTAAGGCCAAGGAAAGCTTCATGATTCCGCTCAGCGTCATCAACGACGAGGAGTCCGACGAGGATGTGCCTCCTGACGCTTGACTGACCATCGTTTTTTGAGTCTTTGTGGGCCGTCATTTTGTTTATGGAGATTTAAGAAATGCCGATTGACTCCCTCGCCGAGCCGTTTGTCGGGGCTTCGGGTATACGTGTCCCCGCCGACGTGCCCGAAGCTGTGCGGCACCATGCCGAGACCGCCGCGCGCAGTTTTCTGACCGCCCAAGTTGAAAATCTACGCGACCAAGGTTTTCAGGACCCCGCCGCGATCCTGTTCAAGGCGCCGGACGGGGATGTCGGGTTTGTCGTGATCGACACGCATAGCCGACTCGCCGGGTCGAAGGCGAAGGCGCTTTTCCCCGAAGGGGCCGAGAGCCTTGGCCGTCCGGTCTATCTGCCGTCCGGCTATGATTAATACACTCAGGCCGCGCGTTTGCGGTATTCCATGATGCGGCGTTCCATCTCCGGGCGAAAATGTTTGATGAGGCCCTGCACCGGCCATGCGGCGGCGTCGCCGAGGGCGCAGATGGTGTGGCCTTCGATTTCCTTAGTGATCTCATAAAGCTGGTCGATTTCCTCGACGCTCGCGCGGCCCTCGACCATTCTGGTCATGACGCGCCAGAGCCAGCCCGTGCCCTCGCGGCAGGGTGTGCACTGGCCGCAGCTTTCGTGCATGTAGAAGCGCGAGAGACGCGCGATGGCCTTGATGACATCGGTGCTTTTGTCCATGACGATCACGCCCGCCGTGCCGAGGCCGGTGCCGACCTCGCGCAGGGAGTCGAAGTCCATGTTCACAGTTTCGCATATATTTTTGGGGATCATGGGCGTGGAGGAGCCGCCGGGAATGACGGCCAGCAAATTATCCCAGCCGCCGCGCACACCGCCGCAATGTTTTTCAAGGAGTTCGCGCAGGGGGATGCCCATGACTTCCTCGACGTTGCAGGGCTGGTTGACGTGGCCGGAGATGCAGAACAGCTTCGTGCCCGCGTTCTTTTCGTTCAGGCCCAGTTTCGCGAACCAGCCCGCGCCGCGCCGCAGAATCGTGGGGGCGACCGCGATGGTTTCGACGTTGTTGACGGTGGTGGGGCAGGAATAGAGGCCCGCCATGGCCGGGAAAGGCGGCTTGTTGCGGGGCTGGCCCTTTTTGCCCTCCAGGCTTTCGATCAGGGCGGTTTCCTCGCCGCAGATATAAGCGCCCGCGCCCCGGTGGACGACGACATCGAAATCCCAGCCCGATCCGGCGGCGTTCTTGCCGAGCAGGCCCGCATCGTACGCCTCCTCCACCGCCTTCATCAGCTCGGAGCTTTCATGGAAAAATTCGCCGCGCACGTAGATGAAGGCCGTGTGTGCGCCCATCGCAAACCCGGCGATCAGCGCGCCTTCGAGCAGCTTGTGGGGATCGTGGCGCAGAATTTCGCGGTCTTTGCATGTTCCGGGTTCGGATTCGTCGGCGTTGATGACCAGATAAGACGGGCGGCCATCGGGCGATTCCTTGGGCATGAAGGACCATTTGAGGCCCGTGGGGAAACCCGCGCCGCCGCGTCCGCGCAGGCCGGAAGCCTTGATTTCCGCGATGATTCCTTCGCGGCCCTTGGCGATGAGGTCTTTCGTATTGTCCCAGTCGCCGCGTTTCTGCGCGGCCTTGAGGGAGAAGGATTCCCAGCCGTAGATGTTCGTGAAAATTCTGTCTTTATCGTCGAGCATCTCAGACCACCCCCGCCTTTTTGGCTTTTTCCTTGAGCGTCGTCGGGCCGGAGAGGGCCATAGACCCCTTGCGGCCCTTTTGCGAGCCGACCTTGGGCTTCATGCCGTTCGCCAGCGTTTCGAGAATTTCCTTCATCGTGCCGGGGGTCAGGTCTTCGTAGAAATCATCGTTGATCTGGATCATCGGGGCGTTCACGCAGGCGCCGAGACATTCAACCTCCATGATCGTGAATTTTCCGTCTTTCGTGGTTTCGTCGAGGCCGATGCCGAGCTGGTCCTTGCAGGTTTTCACGATCTCATCGCTGCCGCAGAGCCAGCAGGGCGTAGTCGTGCAGAGCTGGATCAGGTTCTTGCCGACGGGGGCGAGGTTGTACATGGAATAGAAGGTCGCGACCTCGTAGACCTTGATCGGGGGCATGTCCAGCATCTGCGCGATATAATCCATCGCGGCGCGGGGAATCCAGCCGCCATAGGGCGGGTTGGCCTTTGCGCCCTCCTCCCCGACCTGTCTTTGCGCGAGGTCGAGCAGCGGCATAACGGCGGATTGCTGGCGCCCCTTGGGGTAGAGGTTGATCGCCTCCTGCGCCTTCTTTTTATACTTCTCCGTGAAGGCGAAGGTGTCGGGCTGGTAGTCCGCGTCGATTTCGAATTTCTTTTTCATGCGTCTTTTAATCGTTTTTTAGCGTCATTTACAAGCTGCGCGAAATTATCCAAAAATGGCTCAACAAGTTGCTTTTCTAATAAACATTCCAAGTTCCACAAAGCTCTCTGCTCAGCAGTTCCTTCCAAGAAGCTACTGTCGTTTTTACTCAACCAAGATAGCAACACTAATGCTTCGTCCTTCGTTAATTCGATTACAACACTCACCGATCAATCTCCCCGAAGACGATATCGAGCGAGCCGATGATGGCCACGGCGTCGGCCAGCTGGTGGCCCTTGCTCATGAAATCCAGCGCCTGAAGATGCGCGAAGCCCGGAGCGCGGATGCGGCAGCGGTAGGGTTTGTTCGACCCGTCGGAGACAAGGTACACGCCGAACTCGCCCTTGGGCGCCTCGACGGCGGTGTAGGTCTCCCCCTCCGGCACGTGGTAGCCCTCGGTGTAGAGCTTGAAGTGATGGATTAGCGCCTCCATCGAGGATTTCATCTCGGCGCGCGGGGGCGGAGAAACCTTATAGTCGTTCATCTTGATGTCGCCCTCGGGCATTTTCTCGATGCACTGTTTCATGATCCTGAGGGATTCGTACATCTCGGCCATGCGGACAAGGTAGCGGCCATAGCAATCGCCCGTCTTGGCGATGGGGATGTCGAAGTCCATTTTCTCATAAACGTCATAGGGCTGCGCCTTGCGCAGATCCCACGGGATGCCCGAGCCGCGCAGCATGGGCCCGGTGAAGCCCCAATCCAGCGCCTGTTCCGCGTTGACCACGCCGATATCCACCGTGCGCTGTTTGAAGATGCGGTTATCGGTGAGCAGCGTTTCGAGGTCGGCCAGGAATTTGGGGAAGTTTTCGCACCAGTCCAGCATATCTTCGGCCAAGCCAGCCGGCATATCCTGATGGACGCCGCCGGGGCGGAAATAATTCGCGTGCAGGCGCGCGCCGCAGATGCGCTCATAGAACTCCATGCCCTTTTCGCGTTCCTCGAAACCCCAGAGGGCGGGCGTGATGGCGCCGACATCGAGCGCGTAGGTCGTGATGTTCAGGATATGGTTCAGGACGCGGCCCAGCTCGGCAAACAGCACGCGGATATATTGCGCGCGCACGGGCGGCGTGATGCCCAGCAGTTTTTCGACGGCGAGCGCGAAGGCGTGCTCCTGATTCATCGGGGCGACGTAATCGAGGCGGTCGAAATACGGCAGCGCCTGTACGTAGGTTTTATATTCGATGAGTTTTTCGGTGCCGCGATGCAGGAGGCCGATATGCGGGTCGGCGCGTTCGACGATTTCGCCGTCCAGCTCCAGCACGAGGCGCAGAACGCCGTGGGCCGCCGGGTGCTGCGGGCCGAAATTCATGGTGTAGGGGCGGATCTGGGTTTCCTGCGCCACCACCACGTCTGGGGTCTCTATCTCTTCCCTAAGCGCCATGGCCGTTGCCTCCGTTCCCGGCGGGGTCCTTGTTCACGGGCAGCCAGCCATGCGGCGGGCAGACGGCCTTTTCGTCGCCGGGGAGTTGCACGTCGGTTATGCCCTCCCACGGGCTCAAGAAATCAAAGCGGCGGAAATCCTGCGGCAGTGAGACGGGTTCGTAAACCACGCGGCGGGCTTCGGCATCGTAGCGGACCTCGACGTATCCGGTCAGGGGGAAATCCTTGCGCAGCGGGTGCCCCTCGAAGCCGTAATCGGTGAGGATACGGCGCAAATCGGGGTTGCCGCTGAAGGGGATGCCGAACATGTCCCAAACCTCGCGCTCGAACCAGCCGGCGGTGCTGAAGAGGCTCACGGCGCTCGGCACCATTTCCTCCTCGTTCACGCTGACCTTTACGCGGGCGCGGTTATTCTGGCGGATCGAGAGCAGATTGTAGACGACCTCAAAGCGGCCCGCGCGTTCGGGGAAATCCACGGCGGTGATGTCGATCAAAATCTGGAACTGGCATTCGCGGTTGTCGCGCAGGAATTGCAGCACGTGCGACAGGGCCTTGGGGTCGGTGTGCAGGATCAGCTCGTCCTTGGCGAAGGAATAGCCCGCGACGTCGCCGTCCAGCTTTTCGACGATATAATCGGCCAGATCCTTAAGGGCTTCACCGGGCAATTCGGGTGTCCTCCCGCTGGATTTTTTTCTGGAGTTGGAGCAGCGCGTAGACCATCGCCTCCGCTGTTGGGGGGCAGCCGGGGATATAAATGTCCACCGGGACGATACGGTCGCAGCCGCGCACCACGGAATAGGAATAATGATAGTAGCCGCCGCCGTTGGCGCAGGAGCCCATGGAAATCACCCAGCGCGGTTCCGGCATCTGGTCGTAGACGCGGCGCAGGGCCGGAGCCATCTTGTTGGTGAGTGTTCCGGCGACGATCATCACGTCGGACTGGCGCGGGCTGGGGCGCGGAAACATGCCGAAGCGGTCGAGGTCATAGCGGCTCATGTAAGCGTGGATCATCTCAACGGCGCAGCAGGCGAGGCCGAAGGTCATGGGCCAGAGGGAGCCGGTGCGCGCCCAGTCGAACAAGCGGTCGGTCTGGGTCAAAAGGAAGCCCTTTTCCTGAAGCGTTTTGGAGATCGCCGCGGGGACGACGTCCTGCTGTTTCGCGGGCGGCATCGGCTGGCGCGTGGTCAGATCATAGTCCGGAGCGATGATATAGTGTTTGTCGTGAGCCATAATTCAATTATCCCGATGATTTAGCGACCGCGTGCTGCGCTCCGCCCTACTCCCACTCCAGCGCGCCTTTTTTCCATTCGTAGATAAAACCGACCGTCAGAACAGCAAGAAAAACGACCATCGACCAGAAACCGAAAAGGCCGATCTTGCCGAGCGAGACCGCCCACGGGAAAAGAAACGCAATTTCCAGATCGAAAATAATGAACAGGAGGGTTACGAGGTAAAATCTTACATCGAAACGGCTACGGGCATCTGAGAAGGCGTCAAAGCCGCACTCATAGGCCGAAATTTTTTCAGGGTCCGGGTTTTGTCGGCCCGCCAGCAATGAACCAAGGATCATCGCTCCGGAAACGGCGAGCGCGATGACGAGGAAAACGAGTATGGGCAGATATTCCAGCAGAAAATCGTTGGGTGCCATCGATACCCCTTATGGCCTTAATTTTTGTAATGTTTTAGCACCATGCCCGGGGAAAGAAAACAGCAATTCGCAGAATTCCGGCTGTAAATTGCCTTTCCCCTGAGGGCCTGAGAATATATTATAGGATTCAATGGCTTTTGCACCCTTTATGGTGTTCCGGGCCTGTTTTGGAGATTTATAAGAGGAGTTGCGCGATGGGCGGCATAAAGATTATGGCAACGGGGATCGTTTTTCTGGTTCTCGGCGTTCTCGCCATCGGGCTTTATCAGGCGCAGGTCGTGCCCAATCCGCTGGTCATGGGGAGCGGATCGATCTGCCTTGCGCTCGGCGGGTTCATGGTTATCTTCGGCCTGTTCGGGGCGGCGTTTAAGGAATTCACACCACGCGAGGGGATTCACCGGGGCAACACGGCCATTTTTTCGCATACGCTGATCCGCTGCATGATCGCGATTACGGTCGCGGATAACGTTCTTGAGGACGACGAGGTCAAGGCCGTACGTAACTTATACAAACGGGTTACGGGCTCGGAAATCGGTGAGGGTATCGTGCGTGAGACCGCTCAGGAAATGCTGAAAGGCGGGGTCGATATCATCACAGAGCTTAAAAATACACAATCCAGCCTCGATAAGGAGTCCAAGGAGAAGATTCTTATCGCCTCGCTTTATATTCTTGCCGCCGACGGCGTGATGGACGAGGGTGAAGAAATGTTCCTTGAAGACATACGCGATGGGCTTAAGGTTCCGATGGCGCGATTCAATAAAATCAAGAAGGACTTTCTGGCCTCCCGCGCCCTTAAGAAGAAGACTGTTTCAGGCTGAACCAGACGCACTAACTTCCTGTTTTTACTCACCTCGGGCTTAAAATTTGCCTTTTATGATTAACGGGCGTAGGATTTCCGTTGTCTGGAGTCATTTTTTATTCGTTTTCATATTCATAAGGCATCTTACCATGGCGAGAAAAATTTACGATCTGGATTCCGTCTTCAGGGGGCTTGCGGAGACTTTGCGCTCCCCACAAAGCGAGGCCGCCTTCAAAAATGATACGTTCGCTTATATTGCCTCGCAGATCAAACATCCCGGCAGCGGCATAGGGCATAACGACACGTTGGTTCTGCTGGGCAAGCGTGATGACGTGGTCCACGCCATCGTTGTGCGCGGGGATAAAATTTTGGCCGACCGCCAGATCGATATGCTGGACATCGATTCTTCATATGATAGCGCGCGCGAGCAATACACTACACGGCTGGCATCCGGGCTTGACAGACAATATGTCCTCGACACCGTTGAAAGGCTGCCCTTACAGGAATTTTACTACCGTCACGGACTCGAACAACGCCCGCTGGTTTACGTCGGCCACGATCATTTTTGATTTTTTTGGATTGGCGGCTTATACGGCGAGGCCGAAAACAGCCCGGATTTTGTGCTTATTTCCGGATTTTTCTAACGAAATGGCGCGAGTGACGGGACTTGAACCCGCGGCCTCCGCCGTGACAGGGCGGCGCTCTAACCAACTGAGCTACACCCGCGCACTCCGTTAGACCTCAGTTTCTTAATCTCTCGCCTACCAAAAATCAAGCGAAAGAATTAAAAAAGCGCATTTTACGGCCTAAGCGGCCAAAGATGCGGGTCTTTCCGTGTATTCCAGCCCTAGAGCCTGCGCCACGGCCTTATGCGTGATCTGGCCCTTGCAGACGTTGAGGCCGTTGCGGAAGTTCGGGTCGGCGCCGAGGGCCTTTTTCCAGCCCTCCTCCGCCAGACGCAAAGCATAGGGCAGGACGGAGTGGTTCAGGGCCAGCGCCGAGGTCAGGGGCACCGCGCCGGGCATGTTGGCCACGCAGTAGTGCACCACATTATCGATGATGTAGGTCGGCTGGTCGTGGGTTGTGGGTTTGCTGGTTTCCGCGCAGCCGCCCTGATCAATCGCAATATCCACGAAGACCGTGCCGGGCAGCATGGTCGGGAGCATGTCCCTGCGGATCAGCTTGGGAGCCGAGGCGCCGGGGATCAGGACCGCGCCGATGATGAGATCGGAGCGTTTAACATAGCGTTCCACCACATCGAGATTCGAATAGACGATGTTGGCACGGCCATGGAAGTGTTCGTCGAGGAAGCGCATTCGGGGATTGGAGCGTTCGAGAATCGTGACGTTTGCGCCCAGCCCGGTCGCCATCTGCGCCGCGTGAAAGCCGGATACTCCGCCGCCGATAATCAGGACTTCGGCGGGTTTTACGCCCGGAACGCCGCCGATCAGGCGGCCCGTGCCGCCGAGATGTTTTTGAAGATAGGTTGCACCGACCTGTACCGAGAGGCGGCCCGCGATCTCGCTCATGGGTTCGAGCAGCGGGAGGCCGTGGCCATGCGGCCCGGTGACGGTTTCGTAGGCGATAGCCACGCAGCCCGATTTCATGAGGCCCTGCGCCTGCTCCGGGTCGGCGGCAAGGTGGAGGTAGGTGAAGAGAATCTGGTCTTCGCGCAGCATCTTACATTCGTTCGGCTGCGGCTCCTTGACCTTGACGATCATGTCGCAGGTTTCGAAGATTTTCTTGGGGTCCGGGGCGATTTTGGCGCCGGCCTCCTCGTAATCCTTGTCGGTGAAATTGATGGCCTTCCCCGCGCCCGTCTCGACCCAGACTTCGTGGCCACGGCTGGTGAACTCCTTGACCGAGGACGGCACGAGGCCGACACGGTGTTCGAGAGTCTTGATTTCCTTGGGAACGCCTATACGCATAATTTCCTCCGTTTTGGCCTTAAATGCCGCGTTATCTTAATAGGTTAGACCGGGTTGAGCAATCAGGGATTCTGCGGCCTTGCAGCAATTCTAGCCGAACCTTCGTTTTACGTAGTTTTCGACGATTCCCTGAAAGTCGGCGGCGATGGCGTCGCCGCGCAGGGTCTGGGCCTTTTCGCCGTCGATGAAGACGGGCGCGACGGGCTGCTCCCCCGTTCCGGGGAGGCTGATGCCGATATCGGCGTGCTTGCTTTCGCCGGGGCCGTTGACGATGCAGCCCATGACGGCGACCTTAAGCGTTTCCACGCCGGGATATTGTTTTTTCCAGACGGGCATTTTGACCTCGAGATAGCGCTGGATGTCCTGCGCGAGTTCCTGAAAATAGGTGCTGGTCGTGCGGCCGCAGCCGGGGCAGGCGCTGACCTCCGGCGCGAAGGAGCGCAGGCCGAGGGCTTGCAGAATTTCCTGACAGACCTTGACCTCCAGCGTGCGGTCGCCGTTCGGCTCGGGCGTCAGGGAGGCGCGGATCGTGTCGCCGATGCCCTGCTGGAGCAAGATCCCCTCCCCCAGCGCGGTGGCGACGATGCCCTTGGAGGCCATGCCCGCCTCGGTGAGGCCGAGATGGAGGGCGTAGTCGGAGCGTTCGGCCAGCGCGATGTAGACCGCAATCAAATCCTGTACACGGCTGACCTTCGCGGAGAGGATGATTTTGTCTCTGGACAGGCCGATGTCTTCGGCCTTTTGCGCGCTGATGAGGGCGGACTGGACGAGGGTTTCGCGCATGACCTCATCGGCGGAGGCCGGGTCGGGTTTCGCGGCGTTCTCGTCCATGAGTTTCGTCGAGAGGTCCTGATCCAGCGAGCCCCAGTTCACGCCGATGCGGATGGGCTTGTTATATTCAATCGCCTTTTCGACCATGATTTCATATTGCTTGTCGCGCTTCTGGCCGAAGCCGACATTGCCGGGGTTGATGCGGTATTTATCGAGGGCGCGGGCTAGATCGGGGTGGTCGGTTAGCAGCTTGTGGCCGTTATAGTGGAAGCAGCCCACGAGGGGGACTTCCAGACCTTCTTTGTCGAGTTTTTCCCGAAGTTTTGCCGCGCCGATTGCGGCCGCATCGTTATTGACCGTCACGCGGACGATTTCGGAGCCGGAGAAGTAGAGTTTTTTGACCTGTTCAAAGGTTTTTTCGACGTCGGCGGTGTCGGTGTTCGTCATGGATTGCACGACCACGGGATGGCCGCCGCCCACCGTGACGTTGCGTACCGTTACGGGGACCGTTTTGTGACGTTTAATGCCGGGCAGAGCCACCATGGCGGTAGTGATAGCCTGAAACGCCGCCGGGGTCAAACGGCGGCCTTTTTATGCAAGTTCGTTGCCGTCCCAATAGGGATGACCGTTCGGTGTGCCAGTCATGATGATCTCGGCCCTAAGGATGCGCGTCTTGGCGGCCCGGTCGGGATTCCACCAGACCTGAACGGTTGGGCTTTCGATGTCGGATTGCTCGAAGAAGGTCTGCTGAAGCCTTTTGGCAAGATCGGCGACCCAGTTGGATTGGAGGACGTTCACCCAGTTGTGCTCGCTTTCTTCGGACATTTCGAGGCCCTTTTGATAGAGCGCCTCAATCTGGTCCTCGGGGATAGGACATTCGGCCAGATCTACGCCCAAGGCGCCCTTTCCGGGGGACAAGGTCGTGCCGAGATCGGTGTCGGGGGACGTGATCATGCCGGGTGGGATGATGCCGATTAGGTCCTCTCCCGGCGTTTCGCGGGCGCGGATGAATTTCAGACCGATCGTGCCGCGCGTATGCCACGGCTCACCGTTCACTTCATGGAAATTGGAGACCAGTCCGGCTTTCTTTTGCTCGATCACGCTTCAAAGGCTTTCCCTAGAGGTCGTCGGCCTTGTCGAGAAATCCTCCCGCCGAGGGGATGGTTCCGTTTATGATCTGTTTATAGGTTTGCGTATTTCTTGCCCATATGAAATAGGTTTCGTTTCGGGAGGGGGTCAATAGCGACACGAAGTAGTAGTACCCGCCCGACACCATCACGGAAACCCATAGCTCATATTCCATAGAGTCGTTGGTGCTATCGATGCCCTCGTATACTTCGGTCAGGGCAAAGCTGAAGTTTTTGCTATAATCAAAATCTTCCTTATTTTCTATTTTCTTGCCGAGCAGCATGCCTGTGCCCTCCAGGGTTTTTTTGTATTGCTCGATTTCCTTAATCAAGGATGACGAGGTTTGTGTCGAAACCAACGTCGCATCTACCTGGCCCTCAATCGATTCGTCCACCCTTCCGATTTTATTTTTCGTTTCTCGGATATTGAGGAACTTTACGTTCATCCGCTCTACGGAGGTTAAGGGTTTCGAGCGCACCTTCCAGCTTTCGGGATACTTTACTTCCGCTACGTCAAGAAACTGAAACGCGAGCATGTTTTCAATAACCGATTCTGTTGGGTATGTTATGCTAAATGATGAAAGGCATTGGGCCTGCAGCGCTCTTTCGTCGTTCCAGAAAAACATCGGCACAAAAAACTGGGCCTGAAGGACGCGCTTACCATTCAGGATCGTCACTGTCCGTACATAATAGGACGTGTCGTCTTCCATGATGATCATGAGGGCTTCCACCTTATTTTCGTTGTGGACCAGAAAGCCCTCAAGCGTCTGGCCGCTTTCGAGCACGTTTTGCAAAAACCACTGTTCGGCCGTGAGTTGAAACGCCAAATCGACCGCTTTAACTTCTATACGGCTGCGTCCGCCCATTCTGGGCGGGCTATACCAGATGTTGATGCTGGTAAAGAGTTTGGTGTTCAGTTCGAAGTTGCTTGAGCCTTTATCCTCTCCGGCGACCCAATCTTTCGGCCAACGAATTGAATATCCAAGACTTTTATCGCCATAGGGGACGGTCTTATGTTCCTGGGTCATATCAAGAAATTGCTGCTCCGGCATCAAATCAACCGGCGGCATGGGCTTTTTAAAGCGCTCAATGCCATCCGAAACACCGGATGTTGTCGCGGCGGACGCCCAGTCGCCCGCGAAAACCCCTATCGCTATGATCAGGGCCGTTAGAACTTTTTTATAGCCAGCGTTTAGTCTCACAGAGAACTCCCGTAGAATATGTTACTCGTTCAGCATATCGTATTCCCGGATTTATCTCAACCTGTCCGAAACTGTTAAAAACCCCGGAATTCCGGGAAAAAGAGTTGATTTGCACCTTCGGGGGCGATAAGGATTGTCTTTCACTCAGGTAACCGACGGACCCGGATCGGCCATGGCTCAGGCAAAAAAAGACACACAGGATTACAACGCCTCGGATATCGAGGTTCTGGAAGGGCTGGAGCCCGTCCGCAAGCGGCCGGGCATGTATATCGGCGGCACAGACGAGCGGGCCATGCACCATCTGGCCGGGGAGATTCTGGACAATTCCATGGACGAGGCGGTGGCGGGGCATGCGGACTGGATCGAGATCAAGCTGGAGCCGGACAATATTCTGACGATCAGCGACAACGGGCGCGGGATTCCGGTGGACAACCACCCAAAATTTCCAAAAAAATCGGCACTGGAGGTCATTCTGACGACGCTTCATTCCGGGGGCAAGTTTAATAATAAGGCTTATAATACCGCCGGGGGGTTGCATGGCGTCGGGATTTCCGTGGTCAACGCCCTCTCGGATTCCATGAGCGTCGAGGTGGCGCGGGACAAGACGCTTTACCGGCAGACCTATAGCCGGGGCGTTCCGCAGACCAAGCTCAAAAATATGGGATCGGTCAACAATCGCCGGGGCACGAGCGTCACGTTCCACCCCGACCCGGAGATTTTCGGCGCCAAGATGCGATTCAAGCCCTCGTGGCTTTATTCGATGGCGCGGTCGAAGGCCTATCTTTATTCCGGGGTTGAGGTGCGGTGGAAGTGCGATCCGACCCTTTTGGGCCCAGAGAGCAAGATCAAGGCCGAGGAGACGTTCCGGTTTCCGAGCGGGCTTTTGGATTTCCTGAATTTTTCCTTGAAAGATACGCCCACGGTCACCCCTAAGCCGTTTTACGGACGGATCGACCTGCCGGACAAGGCGGGCAAGGTGGAGTTCGCGGTCGCCTGGACCGAGCTGGAGGAAGGGTTTACCCATTCCTATTGTAACACCATTCCCACGCCGCAGGGCGGCACGCATGAGGCGGGGCTGCGCTCCGCGCTTTTGAAGGGGATCCGGGGTTACACCGAGATGACGGGAATCAAGAAGGCTTCGATCATCACGGGCGACGATATTGTGGCGGGAACGGCGATGCTGCTCTCGGTTTTCATCAAGAACCCCCAATTCCAGGGGCAGACGAAGGAGCGGCTGGCCACACCAGAAGTTACGCGGCTGGTGGACGCCGCCGTGAAGGATTATTTCGATCACTGGCTGAGCAACGATCCGGCTTCGAGCAATAAATTGATCGAGTCGCTGATCGCGCGGGCAGAAGAACGCCAAAAGCTCAAGAGCGACCGGGCGATGGCCCGCAAGACCGCGACGCAGCGCCTGCGCCTTCCCGGCAAGCTTTCGGATTGCAGCCGTAACAGCGCCGAAGATACGGAGATTTTCATCGTCGAGGGCGACAGCGCGGGCGGCACGGCGAAGATGGCCCGCAACCGGGAGACACAGGCCGTTATGCCGTTGCGCGGAAAAATTCTTAACGTCGTCAGCGCGACGCGCGACAAGGTCGTGGCCAACCAGCAGATTCAGGATCTGGTGCAGGCTTTGGGCTGCGGCGCGGGGAAGGATTTCAAATATGAAAAGCTGCGTTACGAGCGGGTCATCATCATGACCGACGCGGACGTGGACGGCGCGCATATCGCTTCTTTGCTTATAACGTTCTTTTACGATCAGATGCGGCCCCTGATCGAGAACGGGCATATTTATCTGGCGCAACCGCCGCTTTATAAAATCACCAGCGGCAAAACAACGATTTACGCCCGCGACGATCTGAACAAGGACGAATTGCTGAAAACCACGTTCAAAGACAAGAAGACGGAAATTCAGAGGTATAAAGGTCTGGGCGAGATGATGGCCAGCGAGTTAAAGGACACGACGATGAATCCGCAGAACCGGGTTTTGCTTCGGGTCGCCCTGCCCGATCTCGTGGCCGCGCTTGATCTGGCCGGAGGGCCGGATGAACAGGACTTGATGCCCAACCCGATGGCTGTTCTGGACGATCTGGTTAACCGTCTGATGGGCAACAATGCGGAAGCGCGGTTCGATTTCATTCAAAATAATGCCAAATTTGTTGACGATATAGACGTTTAGAACTGTTTGCTTCGGCCTTTGTTTAGGTGCGTGCAATTAGCTGTTCATAAAACGACTTAAACCTTGTATCTTCTTTGCGGGATGCGAAAACTTTTTGGCTTTTTGCTTTTGTTGTCTGTTTTGGCCGGGTGCGCATATCTTTATGCGCTTTACTTTTTCATACCCGAGCAGATGCAGACACATTTTTCCGAGACCCTGACCAAGGCCGGATTCGAGCATGTCAAATATAAGAGCGTTTCGGTTTCAGGCGGCGGCGTTATCTTTAACGGCGTGACGCTGGATGAAAAGGGATTTGCGTCTGTCGATCGCGTCGAGATCCGGTATTCTCCGATCAGCTATCTTTTCCGAGGCGGGCAAGCCGATCTTGTGAAGATTCACAAGCTACGACTGACAGGCGAGCTGTCGGATTCGCACGCCCTTACGCTGGCAGGCTGGCAGGTGGGTGATGATCTGACCAAGAAACTTGCGGCGTTCTCCGCACACACCGTGCTTATTGAGGAATCTGCTGTTGATCTTTTGTCGCCGGAGCTTGGCGGGCTTAAGTTCGAATTTGAGGGGCAACTCAAACAAGGCGGCGGGAAAAACGGCGAGTTGGGGTTTTTCGGGCGTGTGAAAAGCAAGCAACGCAAGCTGGGGTTCGATTCCTCTGTGACGGGGACACTCTCTAAAAACGGCCAGCTGGATATGACGGCCAAGGCCGATGAATTGCAGATCGAGACGGGCGATCTCAAGCTGAACCGCTCTTCGGCGGAAATTACCTTTATTAAGTTTCCTGATTCCTCGCCTTCCATCGCCATACGCGCCCTAGCCACCTCTTTAAGCTGGCGGTCCATGCCGTTTGGAGACATGAACATCATCATTGAGCGCAAGGACGGCGATCTTAATCTTTTTGCGGAGGGCAAAACTCAGGGCACAGAAAAAATTGATTTTTCCGTCGGGATCAAGTCGGGACAGGAGGAAGCCACAACCTATGAGATCGTGGCCAGCCCAGAGAATTTTTCGCTTCTGACTTCTTATCTGATCCGAAACGGTCTGATCAAGGAGGGACTGCCGCTGCCTCCGCTTATGGCGAATTTGAAGTCCCCTGCCCTCAGCGTTTCTTTCGACGACGCGATCGGCACAACGCCAGAGGCTGTGGGCGTATGGTCGCTTGAAGCGGAAGCGCAGGGTCTTTCCCTCGAAGGCGAATTTGCCAAGAAGGCGGATAAACCCGACACATGGGGTGCGCGCTGCACCAAGGCTTCTTTTACCGAAGAAGCGGAGGAAGGCAGCCTTGCCCCGCCTTTTTATACGGATATTCCGCTTTTTTGTGCGATCGAATGGGATAGCCGCGTGAAGCCCGCACAACCCATCTGGGGCATTCGTGCGGATATCCGGGGCGAGGAGCTTCACTTCGGCCCGATCCAACTTATGAAGATCACAGGGCAGGTCGGTGAACGTTATACCGGCACGGGCAAGCCGGAGCGGCGCTCAACGCTGACTTTTGAATTGCCCATCCGCAAGGAGATCGAGCATCAGGGACGGATCAGGATTAATCTCGACGCCACGGGCGGCGGGCTGATCGAGAGCATCAACTTGTCGGTATACGGCGGGACGATCCGCGCTGACAATTTCGATTTGAAGGGTCTCTCGTTCCCGCCCCAAATGACGTTCAAGGTTTCAGACATCAATCTGACCGATTACGTCAAGGATTTGAAACTTTCTAACTTAGTTGTTTTCGGACATCTGGGCGGCGTTCTTCCGCTTGTCCGACGAAAGGGCGGGCTGATGATCAAGGACGGGCTTTTGCAAAGCCAGGAGCCGGGCATCATCAGGATGCCGGAGTCGCTTTCCTACACGCTTTTTCCCGGACCGGACAAACAAATGTCCACGATTCGCGCGGCCCTTAAAAACTATCATTACGAATTTTTTGAGTTACGCCTAGACGGTACGGTTTCGGGCAGTACGATGATCACGCTCAATTCACGGGGCACTAATCCCGATCTGCAGGATAAAAAACCGATCGAGATGAATTTGCAGATTGAGACGCAGATCGGGGTGCTGGTTGAGCATATGCTTGCGGGCAAAAGCCAGTAAGCGCGTTTATCGGATATTGTTACGGATAATCGCAGATGTCGTAATTGACCTTGGCGAAGGATTGCTCGCCCTGGGAGATCGTGAAGCGGTATTCCTTGTCCTTGATGATGATAGAGTGATAGAGCGGCATATGGCCCTCTTTCTCCTCTTTCGTGCCGTCGGCGAGAACAAAGACGAGCTTTACGCCCTTTGACGGGTCGAACCACGCCTCCGCATTGCCCTTGGAGCTTTTGGCGGACTCGCCGCTGCCGCTGATCGTGACTTCCTTGCCGGCCGTTGTCACTTTACTTTCTGGCCCTTTATAGGCCGGGGTCATTACGACGAAGCGCCGCGTCTGGGGTTCCGAGCAATTCTGGGGCGGCCTGACCGAACGGATCACCGCCTCTAGACGTTTGGGGTCCACGCCGCCTTCGAGCTGTTGCTTGAGCAGGTGCGCGAGTTCCTGCGCCGGGCCGGAGGGTAAAATCTCATTGTAGCTGGCCTGGACCTGATGCAGCTTGATATTGGCTGTTCGCGCCTCTGCCCTGAGACGGGTCTGCTCGTCCTGCATCTGCTCCATCTGAATGTCGTATTGGCCTTTTTGCTCCTTTAGAATCCGCATGTCCTGTTCGGACTGCAGGCGCCCGAGATGAAAGCATGCCGCCCCCACAACGACCGTCACCACGACCAAACGCACAAGCGCGAGGGTGCGCTGCGCCGAGCGTCGGCGATATCGTTCATTCGGGTTGTAGTGGCCAAACTCCATATGTTTTGTCTGTATTAGCGGCGGTTTTGCGCGAGATTTCTACGACAAGCCAAAATACTGGCTCGCTATGAAGATATATGTGATCCAGAGCAGAATCACAAGCGGCGCTCCGGCCACCATGAAATCCCTGAACCGATAATGGCCCGGCCCCATAACGAGCAAGTTCGTCTGGTAACCTAGGGGAGACGCAAAGGAGCAGTTGGCTGCAAAAATTACCGTGATGGCAAATACGGTGGTCAAATATTCATGCATTTCTGGGGTGGTCGAGAATTTTTCGGCGAGCGCTACTGCCACCGGGGTGAATAAAATCGCGCAGGCGTTGTTCGTCAGAACATTCGTTGCGATCGCAACGATGATAAATAAAATCGAGGCGGTCCAGAGCGGGGAAGACGCCAGAGGAGACGCCAGTATGCTTTGAGAGAGATACTCCACGCCCCCGGTCACCTGCAATGCCTGTCCGAGCGCCAGCATTGATCCGACAAGCAGGAAGATTTTACGGTCGATCGCGCGGGTCGCCTGCTGCATGTCCAGACACCCGGTCGCGACCATCGCCGCCGCACCGGCAAACGCCGCAACAGGGATCGATAGAACGCCCGTGGCCGCGAGGGTTATCGTGGCGATAAAGACGGCAAACGCCACAGGCGCCTTACCGGGTACGGGAAGGTCTTTCTTAGAGCCGGAAAGCACGATGAAATCAAGGCTGTCGCGGAGGCTGTTGATCACGCTGTTTTTTCCAGCAATCAAGAGGACATCGCCCGGTTCGAGTGTTATGCGGCCCAAACGCCGCCGGACAACTCGCGCACGTCTTTGGATACCCAGTATAATGGCGCCGAACTGATTGTGGAAGTTCATCTGCTCAAGGGACATGTCGGCAAAGCGCGAGGCCGGGGTGATCATGATCTGTGCCAGCACCCGGGTTTCGGCCGATTGGAGCGCGGTTTCGGACTGCTCATCCAAGCCTGTGAGCATGATCTCCTTTTCTTCCTCCGACAGGAGGAAGCCCGGGTATTGAGAGAGCAGGCGCCCTAAGCTTTCCCGCGTTGCAGAGACGATCAGAATATCGCCCGCGTTGATTGTAAATCCCTCGAATGGCGGCAGAACGATCCTGCCGCCGCGCTGAATCAGTTTGACGTTCATGTCCTGAAGCGACGCGAATTTTCCATCCATGCACTCAGAGCCTACAAGCTTGCTGTCGGCTGCGATGTCCAGTTCGGCCACGAACTCCTTTTCGTCGCCGACGATTTCGTCTTTGATCGACGCCCTTTTAGGCAGTATATGGGGCGCGACGAGCAGCACGTATGCCATTCCCACGGCCACAAGGATCAGCGCGGGGTAAGTGAACTCGAAAAAACCCAGGGGCCGATAGCCCATTTCCACCATCGTGCTGGACACCAGAAGGTTCGTGGACGAACCGATGAGTGTCGTCATTCCGCCCAAGATGGCCGCGAAGCTGAGCGGCATCATAACGCGGCCCGGGTCGATGTTCGCAGTTTGCATAAGGCTTTTCATGATGGGGATCGCGATAATCACCAGCGGCGTGTTGTTCATGAAGGCGCTGAGCGCCGTAACAAAAAGCATGATTATAAAAACAGAAGCCAGCGCCCTTCCCTTTTCAGGGGAAACCAGACGGGTGGTCACGAAACGGAGGGAATCCGTTTGAATCAAGCTTTGGCCTATAACCAGAAGTGCCAGAACGGCGATCAGCGAGGGGTTCGAAAAGCCCGCAAGCAAGTATCTCGCACTCATCCGGTTTACGCCATCGGCGTCTTCAAAGGTAAAAGCCTGACCGTAGAGCAGGAGGACGCTCATCAGCACGAGGCAGGTCAGTTCAAGGCTGAAGCGCTCACGCATGAAGGAATAGACGGCGCACGCCGTCAAACCCAGCATGAACCACATATGAAACTCAGGCGGTATCGTCATGCCCATAGCGGAATCTAACATGCTCTGCCGTTTTTGCGTTGCCGTTTTTTTTGATTATTTCTTACGTCCGAGCGATTTACTCATCGTCCTCGGATGACGATTTTCGGTCTGACAGGCTGAGGCCGGATGTCTCGAATTCGCCAAGATTTTTGAGGCCGATTCTGAAGAGCACTTCGGTGCCGTTGTCTCCGGAGGTATCCTCCGTCAGATTACGGCGGCCCGTTACGGACCATGTGAAACACTGTCCAAAGTAGTCTACGCCGACCGTTGCATCGCGCAAACCTGGATCTTCGCCCAAATCATGCCGAGCGGTGCCGCGCACACGCCATTGGTCGTTGATATAATAGCTCGCACCGTTTTCGATTTGCTCACGGGTTTCCTCAATTTCCGTTCCCTCCAAGGATTTTGCGAAAAGGTATCGTGTCGATATGGTAAAGGACTCGAAGTTCGCGCTGGCGTCCACCTCGTGGCGTTGAGCCGCGAGGTCGTCGTTGTTGAGCTGGAAACGATAGTCGAGGCTGTAATCGCTTTTATACCGCCCGGAAACCTGCCCCACGAAGTCGGACTGGTCTTCCTCAAGGCCGGAGCCCTGAACGAAAGGGTTGTCGTCTTCGTCCAAACGCTGGCTTTGCCCCAGAAAGACATCGCCGTAGCTCCCGTCCATGGCGTAAAGCCCGGTTCGCACCCCGTAGGTCACGTGAGACTGGTCCTCTACGCGGTCGAGCCCTGGGAAGCGATTGGCTTCGAAGATGTTCAGCGCGTCGATCTGGACGTCCTGGCTGTCTTCGTTGGGGATGCCGTCGTCCTGATCTATGTCGGGAGACAGGGTTATGGAGGCGAGCGGCTCGATTACGACCTGATAATTGCCGAAGTTGCGGGCCACAGGGTAGCTTGTTTTTGCGTCGAAGGACGCGAACGCGCGGGCTTCACTGCCGTCGCCGCTTTGATCGTCACGGTCTGAGATGTGATAGGTTTCCGTGCGCGCGTTGGCATTCAGAACGGAGACCAGACCAAAATCTGTGACCAGGCGGCGCTGCCAGCCCACTCCGAGACCGAGCCGGTTCATGTCCTGACCGCTATCGGCCTCACGGCGGAGGCCGAGGGCTGAGCCTTCGAGGCTCCAGCGTCCGCCGATGAGCGGCATGGCGCCGGGTTCGCCGATGAAGCTGGCCTGAATTTCAGGAAGGACGTCGGGCTGATCGACCTTTTCTTCATCCACGCGCAAATCCTGAAACGCGAGAAGACGGCCCACAGCGTAGTTCCGGCCGGAGAATCGTTCGAGAAAGATCTGGCTTTCCAGCACGTCATCATCCTCGGCTTCAAAATCGTACTGGCGCAGATATTGATCGTCGGAGGAGAGGTTGATCTCCGTCCCCGCTCGCCATTCCTGATTAATGTTCCAGAGTGCGTTTGCGAAGATGTGTCCGCGCACGTCCTCGTCTTGACGCTCACTTTCGTCGTCGTCATCGCGGTCGCGGTAGTCGGAATAGGTCAGGCTGCCCTGCATTTCAAGCGCGGCGTCTGCCCATCGCTGGCGCCATTCGCCCGTGGCCACGGGGGCCTGTTTGGTCATCGCGATTATTCCGAATGTGGCGTCTTTTTCCGGCGCTATCGACCAATAATAGCTTGTTTCAACGAACAGGCCGAGGTCGCTTTTGTATCCCGCCGAGGGCGTAAGGAATCCGCTTTTGCGCTTTTCGGTTCCGTCAGGGTGCTCAAAGTACGGGAGGTAGGCCAGAGGCACGCCCATCCATTCGAAGCGGGCGTTTTCGTATGAAATGGTTTTGTCTTCCTTGTCGTGCTTAACCTCGGACGCGCGAATTTGCCAGAGCGGCGGCTTGGATGGGTCTTCTTTACACGGCTCACACGGGGTGTAGGTGGCGTCTTTCATGGTGGTGGTCATGCCGCCCTCGTGCTTGCCCGTCTTGGCGGTGAAGCGCGAGCCGTCGCTCAGAGAGGTTTTCAGGCCTTCGACAAAACCGTTTTTCATGGAGTCGTTAAATTTAACGTCGTCGGCCAGATGCCGATCGCCGTTCACATCCGTGAACTCTACATTGCCGTGCGCCGTCACCGTGTCGTTGCCCAGGTCGTAGGTGACCTTGTCGGCCTTCAGAGTACGGCCATCCTGCACCATCACCACGTTGCCGGATGCGGTCACGGTTTGCGTCCCCTCGTCATGGGCAAGCGTGTCGGCCTGAAGATCTACGGGTGACTGGCTTATTCCCTCGACGGCAAGCGCGGAGAGCGGCATCAGGCAGGAGACGGACAGAGCCAGACAGGATAGTAGGACCAGATCGGTACGCGCCGATTTGGCTTTGCTTTTATGCGTATACTGTTCGGGGATCATTTTCATGGAGTGGGGCGCGTACTTAGTGATTCAATCTTAACCATAGTGAAATACTGGAGACGAAAGTCAAGGAGGATAAAGCGCTTAGCCCCGAAATTGCTATGATTTTGGCCTCAAAAAGGCGGGGATATCGTCACCAAAACCTGAGGAACCTGATGAGTCATCGTCTTCCCGCGGTTTTCGATGCGGTGGCTGGTGCGCTTTCTTTGCCGGAATATGGCGTTCAGAGCCGTGTTTATGGTTCGATTCCCGTGGCGGTTTGGGCGACTCTGCCCGCTTTTCCTCGCGAATTGCGGGGTCGGCCTCTTTGCGGGTCTCAGCCCCCCTGCCCCGCGCTTTGGGACGGTGCCCGGAGCGGGAAGCGGAATCCCCGCGCCCGCCGGATTTCTCTTCGGAATCTCCGGTTTCGCCCTGTTTGTGTGCGCCCAAGCCGATATCGGAGACCTGAATCTTGATCTTGATGTTCTTTTCGATGGCCTGAATCAGTTTTTCGTCTTCCTTGGTGACGATCGTCCACGCCCGCCCGGTCATGCCCGCGCGGCCCGTCCGGCCGATGCGGTGAACAAAGTCGTCGGGATTGTTGGGCACGTCGTAGTTAAAGACGTGCGAAACGTTTACGACGTCCAGACCCCGGGCGGCCACGTCGCTGCACACCAGTATTGGCAGGGTGCCATCCTTGAATTTACCCAGCGTTTCGGTTCTGTGGGATTGCGCCATGTCGCCGTGCAGCGCGAGCGCATCGTATCCCCTTTTCTTGAGCCATGTAGCCAGTAAGTCCACGTCGCGCTTGCGGTTGCAGAAGATAAAGGCGTTGCGGATTTTCTCGTGGACCATGATTTCGTGCAGGAGTTCCTTTTTCCGGCGCGGGTCGGCGTAGGCGAGAAAGATTTCGACCGTCGAGGACGTCGTTGCGGGCGGCGCGACGGCGACCTCCTTGGGCGAGGACAGAAATTTCGTCGTCAGGCGGCGGATCTCCGGGGGCATGGTCGCCGAGAACAGCATCGTCTGGCGCAAAGGCGGCAGGAGGCTGCAAATCTTTTCGATGTCGGGGATGAAGCCCATGTCCAGCATCCGGTCGGCCTCGTCGATCACGAGGATGCGGATATCGGTGAGCAATATATTGCCGCGCCCGAACAGGTCGAGCAGGCGCCCGGGGGTGGCGATCAGCACGTCCACGCCACGTTCGAGGATGCGGATCTGGTCGTCCATGGACGATCCGCCGATCAGGAGGGCCTTTGAGAGCTTGGAGTATTTGCCGTATGTGTCGAAGCTTTCCGCGATCTGGGCGGCGAGTTCGCGCGTGGGCGAAAGGATCAGGGAGCGCGGCATCCGCGCCTTCGCCCGGCCCCCGGCCAGCATTTCGATCATCGGCAGGGTGAAGCCCGCCGTTTTGCCGGTTCCGGTTTGGGCCAGCCCTACGACATCACGCTTCATAAGGATGTAGGGTATGGCCTGTTCCTGGATCGGTGTGGGCGTATCATACCCGCAATCCTTGATCGCTTTCATCAGGTTCGGGCTGAGCCCCAGATCCTCAAATTTCATGCCTTATCCGGCCCTATCTTCTTTTGCATTATTTTCTTTCGCCCCAAGAGCTAGTATAAAAATGCAAGAAAATCAACATATGAGATGCTTCATGCCCTTAAGAGTTGCCGTGCAGATGGACCCGATCGAGCGGATCGCGTACGATTTCGACAGTACGTTTGGCCTTATGGTTGAGGCATGCAAACGCGGGCATGAGCTCTATATTTACCGCCCCTGCGACCTTTCGTACCTTGACGGGCGGATTCTGGCGCGGGCGCGGCCGATCGCGGCGCGGGCAACGCCGGGGGATTACTATACCTTAGGCGAGGAGCGTGTTCTGGACCTGCGGACCGAGGCCGATCTGGTGCTGATGCGGCAGGACCCGCCTTTTAATATGGAATATATCACCGCCACGCATATTCTTGAGCATCTGGAGGGGGATACGCTGGTCCTCAACGACCCGGCGGCTGTGCGGAACGCGCCGGAGAAGCTGCTGGTTACACGGTTCCGGGAATTTGCACCGCCGACCCTGATTTCCGCCGATCCGAAGGCGATCCGGGCGTTTTACGAGGCGCACGGGGATATCATCCTCAAACCTCTATACGATTACGGAGGCTCGCTGGTCTTTCACGTGGACCGCACGAGCGACAATATCGGCTCGCTGATCAGCATGTTCGGGCGGTTTTACAAGGAGCCAATCATCGCGCAGAAATATATCCCCGAGATCAAGATCACGGGCGACAAGCGCATCCTGTTCATCGAGGGCGTGGCGGCGGGCGGGTTCGCCCGGGTGCCGCAGGGGCAGGAAGTGCGCGCGGGGCTTTATCTCGGCGGCAAGGCCGTTCCCAGCGAGATGAGCGCGCGGGAGCAGGAAATCTGCGACGCGCTGGGGCCGGAGTTGAGGAAGCGCGGGCTGGTGTTCGTCGGGATCGACGTGATCGGCGGCTATTTGACGGAGATCAACGTCACGTGCCCCTCGGGCGTGCGGGATTACAACCAGCTTTACAATACGCGCCTTGAGGAAAAGGTCTGGGACGCGTTCGAGCAGCGCGTGAAGGAGTTCAAGGGGCGATGAGCAAAGATATAGAGGAAAGCCTCGCGTTTGCGCCGCGTTACGACGCGAATGGGCTGATGCCCTGTATCACCGTTTGCCATGAGACGGGGCGCGTGCTGATGATGGCGTATGTCAACGCGCTGGCGGTCGAGAAAACGCTTGAGACAGGCGAGGCGCATTACTGGTCGCGCAGCCGCAATGCGCTCTGGCACAAGGGGGCGACCAGCGGGTTCGTGCAGAAGGTGCATGAGATGCGTACGGATTGCGATCAGGATTGTTTGTTGATCAGCGTTACTGTTGTAAAGCCTGAAGATTCGGAGACTCCAGAAGGTACTTGCCATACGGGGCGGGAGAGCTGTTTTTATCGGGCGGTCGATCTCAAGGGGCCGAAGGATAAGCCCAGGCTGGTTTTCGCCGACGATTAGTGCGCGTGATCGTGCGCTTCGTGTTCTTCGGACTCTTCGTGGGCCGGGTGCTCCGCGTGGGTCACGCCTATGCGGTCCAGCCCCTTGTGGAAGATCAGGAAAACCGAAATATTCGCCATGAACAGAATAGTCGCGATCTTGAGGATCGTGGTCGAGCTTTTCTTCTTCGGTTCGCAGGGCGGGTGGTGGCAGCCGTGGTCGTGGCAATCCATGCGCTCGCTTACGACATGCAGGGTCCAACCGAGCGCGAGGATGAGGCCGGACATCGCGATCACGGGCAGTTCCCAGTCATGCATTATTTCGTGCAGGCCGCCCAGCCAGAGGGGCATGGCGCCGGCGACGCCCAAGCCGACGAGGATGCCGACAATGCTGAAAACGGTCGGCAGGACGCAGCAGAAAACATGGCTGACCTCGGAGAGGATCACCATACCGTTCAGGAGCGTGCGCGTGCGCTTCATTTCCATATTTTTCCCTAATTTTTCAACAACTTAAAGGCCGGAGGAACGGTTCAGCCCTCTTCCGGCCCGGCGGTCATTTTTACAAATAATTGAAATAATGTAACACCCATTATCCACAATATTTCCCAAACGACAAGAATAAACATTTCATGCGCCGGGAAGTAGAGCGCCGCGAGGCTGATGGCCAGCGCGATATTGTTGTTTCCGCCCATCAGGGAATAGCTGATGCGCGTGCGGCGGTCGCGGCGGGCGAAGACGAACCAGCCGATGGCGTAATAGACGAAATAGGCCACCGTGCCGACCGCGAAGGCCTGTATGAAGAAGACGGGTTCGGTGAAGAAGCGGTCGCGCTGGTAGGCCACGACGATCATAATGACGCCGAAGATCAGGAGGATCGCCATCATCGAGGCGTTTTCGCGCATGGTCAGCTTGAGCGGCTCGAACCGGCGGAGCAGCCCGAAATAGACGATGACGGGGCAGAAAATCACGAAAAATAAGGTCTGGAACATGCCCCAGAGGTCAAGTTGCAGGTCCAACGTGCTGAAGATTGCGAACATGGCGAAAACGGTGAAGGGGGCCAGCAGGCCCGAAATCGTGGTCGCCGTGAGGCCAAGCGCGGGGTTTCCGCCCAAAATCCCCATCATTGCCGGAAGCGTCGCGCCGCAGGGCATGAGCCCCAGAAGGAGGAGCGCGTATTTGTATTCGGGCACCGTCCACGCGGCCATGAAATACATAGCGACGGGCAGGAGGATGAAGCGCAGGACGTAGAAGCCCGCGATTTCCTTAGGCCGAAAGCCCTGAAAATCGGCGAGTTTGATCTTGGAGCACGCGAAGAGGATGATCGCGGCCTGTAGAAACAGGATGACGTTTTTGGGCGTATCCTGCACGCCCGGCACGGTGAGGCCCAGCACGAAGGCCAGCAGAAGGAAAATGCCGAAATGGCTTTCGATTATGGTTCGTATTGCCGCCAGCATATCCGTCCGCCTTTCCCGCGCCCGGTCTTATAGCGCGGTCAGGCGGTTTCCGCCAGAAGGGTGCGGGAGGATTTTTCGGATTGCGGGAGGGCGGCGTCCTGAATGATCGCCTCGGCGCTCTGGCGGCCCTGCCATTCGTTGATCTTGAGGGTTACGGCGAGGTCGATGGATTGCGTTTTGTTGCTGAGGAGAATTTCGCCCATCTCCGTGCCGACCGCGCGGAAGGCCATCGCCTTAAGGCGCGGGCCGCCCTCGGGGTCGCCGACGAGCACGCGAATGTGTTTACCGGCGAGGATGTCGGCCTTGTGGATGCGCAGGTTGGTGAGCGCGAAGACGGGTTCGGGGTGTTCCTGCCCGAAGGGGCCGAGGCAGTCGTTCATCAAACTCACGAGGCTAAGCGTCGCGCCGCGCACGGTGAGCAGGCCGTCGATGCGGGTTTCGATGTTGATTGTGCCGGATTCCTGTTGTCTCCGGACGTGGTCTTGCAGGAACGCGCGGAGGTCGGGGATTTTTTCGGGTTTCACGGTAAAACCGCCCGCCATGGCGTGGCCGCCGCCCTTTTGCAGCAAGCCGGCGGCGCGGGCGTCGATGAAGGCCTGCGCGATGTGGATGCCGGGGACGGAGCGGCCCGACCCCCTGCCCTCGCGTTCGCCGGACATGGAGTGTGCATACGCCACCACGCAGGCGGGGCGGCCATATTTTTCCTTGAGGTTTCCGGCGACGAGGCCGCTTAGGCCCGGATGCCAGCCTTCGCGGTCCACGAGGATCACTGGATCGTCCTGCATGCTTTGCTGCTCGACCTGCGCCATGGCCTGTTTTTCCATTTCGGCCTGAAGATCCTTGCGGCGCTTGTTGCAGTCGTCGAGCGTCCACGCGATGGTGAGCGCCTCCTGCTCGTCGTCGGAACTGAGAAGCCGTGCGCCGAGGTCGGCCTTGTGGACGCGGCTGCCCGCGTTGATGCGGGGGCCGAGCGCGAAGCCCGCGTCGTAGGTGGTGAGCGGGGCCTTGATGCTGGCGACCTTCATCACCGCGCGGATGCCGAGGTTGAGGCGGTTTTCGGGAACAGCGAAGCCAGCGCGGACGAACAGGCGGTTGGGGCCGGTGAGCGGCACCATGTCGCAGACCGTTCCGAGGGCCAGAATATCCATGAAGGATTTGAGGTCGGGTTCCTTTAGTCCCTTCCGCTCATAATATCCGCGCGTGCGCAGGCGGGCGTTCACCGCGACGCAGGCAAGAAACGTCACGCCGCAGGCGGCCAGCATGGTCAGGCCCGATGTATCGTCCTTGCGTTTGGGGTTGATGACGTGCCATGCGGCGGGGAGGTTTTCTTCCGCCTCGTGATGGTCGAGGATAATAATTTTCAAGCCCATATCGGCGCCGGATTGAATGATCTCGAAGGCGGTCGTGCCACAATCGAGCATCAGGAGAATATCCGTGCCCTGTTCGCGCAGGGATTTCAGGGCCTCGGTGTTCGGGCCGTAGCCCTCCTCCACCCGGTCGGGGATGTAGATCACGGGATCGAAGCCGAGATGCCGGAGGAAGCGGTAGAGGATGGCGGACGAGGTCGCGCCGTCCACGTCGAAGTCGCCGAAGATGGCGATGTTTTTGTTGTCCTCGATCGCCTGCGCCAGATCGTCGGCCATTTCGGCCATGCCCTTGAGCGCGAAGGGATCGGGGAAGTGATCTTTCAAAGTCGGGTTGAGGAAGCCCGGCACCTGTTCGGAGGCGATGCCGCGCGCAGCCAGAAGCCGCGCCACGATTTCGGGGAGGTCGTGCGCACGGGCGAGCCGTTCGATGTCATTTAAGGGAACGTCCTCGAGCACCCAGCGGGCCTGCTGGAGCGAGCGTTCGGTCAATATGGCTTTGGTCATGGGTTCAGGATAAGGGTTCGCGCGGCCTTTCAGTAGAGACGGCGCGGCGAAAGCAAAGGTTATCCACAATCGCTAGATTGATTGCACCCACGTTTTGCGGCGGAAATTGTGGCTGGCCTCGATCTTGCGGATCGTGCCGGACTTGGAGCGCATGACGATGGAGGAAGTTTTCGCCCCGCCCGCCGAGCGGCGTACGCCGCGCAGCATCGCGCCGTCGGTCACGCCCGTCGCGGCGAACATGACGTTCTCGCCGCTAGCGAGGTCGGAGGTCGCGTAGATACGGTTGAGGTCTTTGATGCCCCAGTTCGCGATCAAGCAACACACACAGGAGCGGGCCATGCCCGCGATCCACGGCGGCCGAGGCGTCGTTGCGCACCGGTCGCGCCCATGGGGCGCTCCTGCGCCGGCCC
>JAANMX010001036.1_pt1 | contig 33543 bp, 40 predicted proteins | sample 7279681 | NCBI WGS metagenome assembly JAANMX01 (sample SAMN14094542, study PRJNA606508) | bioreactor metagenome | isolation source: A lab-scale SPAN reactor treating ammonium-rich wastewater day 351 | place: Ireland: Galway | collected 2018-01-01 | reverse complement strand
GATTACCGTTTACGGGGTAACGGACCTCTCCAATTCATACCGTATTGGTTCAAATGGGAACGTCACGATCCCGCTGGTCGGCGAAGTACCCGCCCGAGGCCATGTCAAAGAAGACGTTCAAGCGGAAATCGCCAAACGCCTGATCGACGGTGGCTACTACAACAGCCCCAGCGTCACTGTAGAAATTATGGAACTTGCGCCGTTCTATATTCTGGGTGAGGTCAACAAACCTGGCCGCTACCCCTACGAACCCGGTCTGGACGTCATAAAGGCCATTGCGACCGCGGGCGGACATACACCGCGCGCGGCAAAAGATAAAATCGTCATAGTCCGCGATATAAACGGCAAGAAAACTGAAATTGATGCCAACGAAGATACGGAAGTCTTGCCAGGCGACTCAATTAAGGTTAAACAAAGGTTCTTCTAAACCCTTTGTAAGCGCATCTTCTGGTGCGCCCTTCTCTCTGGAGTAAGAGTACGCACTATGCCCCCGGCGTCATCGAATGCAGCGTTGCGCAGCACGGTCGGATACCCCTGTAAAAAACAAAACTCTCCGCAAAAAATAGTATGGGTCAGACGAGAATTTGCTTTGGGCGTCTTTCTGCTGACCTTGGTGGTGGGCGCAACAATTCTATCCTTCCGTCCCCCGCTCTATACAGCGAGCGCGTCTTTCAAAATCGAACGGCAGAAAGCTGAAATCCCCGTTTTACAGAACAATATAGAGCAGATTGCGACAAGCGATACCTTCTTGTGGACTCTGATTGAAACCTATCAGCTCGATCAACGCGCGGCCCTAACACCCGAAACCACATATTTATCAAAATGGCGTGAGTCATGGGCGCCGCACAAAGCTGGGCCAAATGAACAACCCGAGCATGCGCTGAAAAGCTTCATTGCGGATGTTATCCGCAAACATCTTGTGATCACCTTAATGCCCGAAGGCATAATCCTCGTAGAATACAGCGCGCCAACCTCCGGCCTCGCCTCAAAGGTCGCGAACGCGGTTATGATGGAAATCATCCGCTCTGAAAAATTGAGCGCTAGGAAAAAAGTGCTGAAAAATGCGCGCCCCCCTGAATTCTTTTCCGAGCCGAACATCTCACGCTGGCTGACGGTGACAGGACTCTTGGGCGCAATCCTTGGCATTTGTCTTGCATACCTTCTGGGCTATATCCAGATAAGAAAAACGGGAAGCGGCGTATGTACGGCGATTTGATCTACTACGACTACACAGAGGAACTCAACGCAAAACGCAGGCCGCTCGTTCGGCAAGTCGTAAGCATGATGATCCTCTTTGCCGATCTGATTGCAATAAGCGCCGCCTTCCTGCTCTCCTTCGCCTTCGCTTTGAAGGCCGTTCTGCTGCAAACCGATGCACATGCCACAATTAATGAATTCGCACAAATTCAGGATATCTTCTTCGTATGGATGTGCCCGCTGGTCCTCCTGATGTTTTTCCAAAAAGGCCACTACACCCAGCGCGTTCCTTGGTGGAGCCAGGTTCAACATACATTGGTTGTCTGCTTTTTTGGCTTCGTGATCGACGGCTTCGGACGGTTTGCAACGCACATGACCTTCTCATGGCTTTTGATCGCGGCGACATGGTTATTCGCCTTCGCTCTCATATTGGCGGGACGCCTGATTGTTCGCCATCTGGCTACATCCCGCGACATCTGGGATATTCCGACCGTTATTATCGGAGATGTAGAAACAGTATCCGACACGCTCTTCGCCTTCGCAAACGATAACTACACCGGTTACAAGGTCCACACCGTGTTCCTGCGTGACCGTAAGGCCGGAAATTTCGACCTCACCAACGTCCCCTCGAAGTATGAAAATATCCGCGTCGTGCGCAACTCCCACTATTACACCAGCTATATTGAGAATAACCTTGATCACTTTTTCGTAATCGCCCTGGAAACATTCAGGGGGCAGGATCGTGACACCGTCATCAACACCCTCAACAGGCTGCAAGCCCTCTACGCCATCATTCCCCCGATCTCGCGGATGAGCCTGTATGAGATGGAGCCGCGCTACTTTTTCGGTCACGACATCATGCTCCTGCATAGCAAGCAGACCATCCACGCCCCTCTGGGGCGCTTCATGAAACGCGCAATGGATATAGGCGTAGCGGGAACCGCCCTGCTCGCCCTCTCACCGATCCTGATCGCCACTGCGGTCATGCTGAAAATCGAGGGCCAGGGGGGCAGCCTCTTCTATGGCGGGCATCGCATCGGCCAGCGCGGACAGCGCTTCGCCTGCTGGAAATTCCGCTCGATGGAACCGAACTCAGACCACCTTCTTGAAAAACTTCTGGCCGAAGATCCCGCCGCGCGCGAAGAATGGGAAAAGTACCGTAAACTTAAAAACGACCCGCGCGTGACAACCCGCACGGCTCGCCTGATCCGCAAGGCCAGCATCGACGAGCTGCCACAACTCTGGAACGTGGTGGTCGGCGACATGAGCCTCGTGGGCCCGCGCCCGATCCTTGAAAACGAGGTGGCCTATTTCGGGGAATCCCTGAATGAATATCTGCAGGTCCGCCCCGGCATAACCGGCCTTTGGCAGGTGAGCGGCAGGAATGAAACAAGCTTTGAACGCCGCGTCTATTGGGATAGCTGGTACGTGCGCAACTGGTCGATTTGGGGCGATATCGTGATTATGCTCAAGACCCTGAGCGTGGTCTTTACCGGGCGCGGCGCCTATTAAATCATTTACGCGGCGCCCTCAAGCGCCATAACCAGAGCCTTCACATCCGCCTCCGCCTTGGCCAAGGCATCTTGATCGGTAGAGCGAAGAACAAGGCTCACCCCGAAATTCCCGGCCTGAAAATGCGGATAGCTGCCGATCTCAACGTTCGGCCAACGTTTTTGCAGGTCCGCAAGACCTTCCGCGATCCGGCTTTCCGGCAATAGGCTGGTAACCGTGCACGAATGCACCAACGCACCGCCCTTCAACGTGGATAAAACATGATCCAGCATCGCCTGCATGATCCTGGGAACCCCCGCCATGACATGCACGTTCCTGAGAATAAACCCGGGTGCGCCGGAAACCGGATTAGGGATGAGGTCTGCGCCACGCGGAATCTGCGCCATCTTAAGCCGTCCGGGGTTCAGATGCTCCGCCCCGCCGTAATGTGCGACAAGCAGAGCCAATGCCTCTTTATTCTGCTCAAGCGGCGCATCGAACGCCAGCGCCACGCACTCGGCCGTGATATCGTCATGGGTCGGTCCGATCCCGCCCGTGGTAAAAAGATAATCATAAAGTCCGCTCAGTTCCCGAACTGCCGCAATGACACGCGGCGCATTATCAGGCACCACCCGCACCTCGCTGAACGTAATGCCCTTCTCAACCAGCTTTTTGGCGATCCAGTTGATGTTTTTGTCTTCCGTCCGGCCAGACAGAATTTCGTTCCCGATGACCAGCAGGGCGGCATTATAACTCGACTTATCGGGATCAACAGCGTTGGAGGGCATGGACTTGCATCTTTACTTCTTTTGGCTCAAGCTATATCTAACATGTTGTTATGAATAAAAAAGAGAAAAAAGCTGGTTGAACAAGAAATGACGAAAATCGCCGGAACGATATGAAACTGGTCACCGAAAACACCTTCTCGCCTGAAGGCATACAGCTGCACACCGCGCAAGACTTTGAAGGCATGCGCCGCGCCGGGCGTCTGGCCGCCGAAGTGCTGGACATGATCGGGCCGCACGTCAAAACCGGCGTAACCACCGAAGAACTCGACACAATCTGCCACGAACACATAATCGGCGCGGGCGGCATCCCCGCCCCCCTGAACTATCAGGGCGCGGGGCCGTACCCCTTCCCCAAATCCATCTGCACCTCGGTGAACCACGTAGTCTGCCACGGCATCCCCGGCGATAAAAAATTGCGCGAGGGCGATATCGTGAACATAGACGTGACCGTGATCCTCGACGGCTGGCACGGCGACACGTCCCGCATGTATCTGGTTGGCAACAAGGTACCCGTAAAGGCAAGGCGTCTGGTCGACGTAACCTACGACGCCATGATGGCCGGAATAGCCGCCATAAAGCCCGGAAACACGCTCGGCGACATCGGCGCAGCGATCCAGCAGGTCGCCGAAGGCGAGAGATTCTCCGTGGTGCGGGAATATTGCGGCCACGGCCTCGGGCGGGTTTTTCATGCCGCACCCTCGGTCATGCATTACGGAATGCCCAAAACCGGGCCTGTCTTGCTGCCTGGAATGTTCTTTACTGTCGAGCCGATGATTAACGCGGGAAGCTGGGCGACGAAACTGCTTCAGGATGGCTGGACGGCGGTGACGCGCGATTTGTCACTCTCCGCCCAGTATGAACACTCAATAGGGGTAACCGAAACCGGATGCGAAATCTTCACCCTGTCACCGCGAGGCTATTCGAAACCGCCTTATATTTAAGGTTTCAGGAAGCTTTGCGGATTGTACCGGAGGAATTGGACACCGGAAGAGCCGAAAGATGGCCGTCCCACCCCAAACGCTCGCTGGCGATATACTGATCGATCAGCAGGGATGCTGCGGATGCGAAGGCTTGGATCGTTTCGTTTCTGTTGAGTTCGGACATGATATTTCCCCACACGTAAAAAGACCTGACTGCGTTAAGAATATCGGTAAAATATGAATAAAATATTAGGGAATTCGGCTGGACTCGTGATTTTTTTTGCACCACAACAAAAAGCAGGAAAATAGACCTTAAAACAGGGACTTGCCATGTCAAAATTAGCGCCGGAAACCGATGAATCTGCCGCACCGCCGCATTATGCGGGCCACCGGGCCCGCCTGCGCGCCCGGTTCCTGAAATCCGGCCCCGATGCGCTGGCCGACTACGAATTGCTCGAACTCCTGCTGTTTCAGGCCATTCCCCGGCGCGACGTCAAACCGCTGGCCAAAACCCTGCTCCACGCTTTCGGCGGCCTCCCGGCAGTGATGAACGCCTCGATCCCCGACCTAATTAAGATCGAGGGCATCAGCGAAAACACCGCCGTAGCCCTCAAAACCGTAACGGCGCTGAGCCACCGGATACTGAAACAGGAAATCGCCGAAAAACCCGTCCTGAACTCCTGGACAAAGCTACTGGACTATTGCCGCGCGACGATGGCCCACGAAATCCGCGAACATTTTCGGATTATTTTCCTAAACAAGAAGAACGTACTCCTCGCAGACGAGATCCAGCAATCGGGAACCGTGGACCACACCCCCGCCTACCCCCGCGAAATCATGAAACGGGCACTGGAGTTGGGCGCGACGGCCTTGATTCTCGTGCATAACCACCCCAGCGGCGACCCGAAGCCCTCGCAGGCCGATATTGACATGACCCGGGAAATCGTTCAGGCTGCCAACACTTTTAACATAATCATTCACGACCACATTATTATCGCCCGCAAGGGCCACACCAGCCTGAAATCTGAAGGGCTTATGTGAAAAATAGAGTAAAATAAAAAGACTGCGCCCCCGGATAAAAACCGTATAGAATGGGCACAGACGAAAGATAAGATTGGGCGAAAACGCCCGAAAATGAGGTTTTAGGTCTTCATGCGTCGCTCTCTATTGTCATCGCTGTGTCTCGCGGTTGCGTCGCTCATGCTCCTGACAGGATGCCAGCACAGCAAGACCCGTAACTTCACTCCGCTGGAATACGTCCATTACAAGACGCGCCCCCAGCTTGAAACCCGTCTCGCCAAACAAGGCCTGCAGATCGGCGACCCCGTCTACATCCGCGCCTTCAAATCCGAGATGCAGATGGAAGTCTGGATGCAGAACCGCAACACCGGGCAATACGACCTTTATCGCACTTACCCCATCTGCCGCGCCTCCGGCGCCCTCGGCCCGAAGGAAAAAGAGGGCGATCTTCAGGCCCCCGAAGGCTTCTATAGCGTAAACGCCGGGCAGTTGAACCCTAACAGCAAATACTACCTCTCCTTCAACCTCGGCTACCCCAATGATTACGACCGCTCTCTGGGCCGGACAGGCAGCGCCCTGATGGTGCACGGCAGTTGCGTCTCAAAGGGTTGCTTCGCCATGACCGACGCCCATATCGGCGAAATCTATCTGCTGGTGGAGGAAAGCCTGAAGAACGGCCAGAAAACGGTGCCCGTTCATATCTTCCCCTTCCAGATGACCGAACAGAAAATGGCGATGCGCCTCTATTCCGAATGGTATCCCTTCTGGGTGAACCTCAAGGAAGGGTACGACCTGTTTGAACTCGCCCGCACACCGCCCGAAGTCAGCGTCAAGAACGGCCAGTACGCCTTCGCCGCCGATGCGATGGCCCCGATGGGCACCAGCTACGTGCAGGTCGCTCAGAAATAACCCGTCTTTAAACGTCCCATGCGCCCGATCCTGATCATCGTTCTTGCTCTTTTATGCCTCTCAGCGCCTGCCCGCGCCGATAACTCATTCGCGGACAAACTGGCCGCCGCCGCGCTCGAACAGACCAAAACCCGCGTCACATACGACGGCAGCTACTTCAAAATCCCCTACCCCGGCGGCGACGTCCCGGCGCATCTGGGCGTCTGCACCGACGTGATCGTCCGCGCCTACCGCGCTCTGGCGATAGACCTTCAACAAATGGTCCATGAAGACATGAAGGCGAACTTCGCAAAATACCCCAAACTCTGGGGCCTCAAGGCGACGGATACCAACATCGACCACCGCCGCGTCCCGAATTTACAGGTCTTTTTCACCCGCCACGGCCAATCCCTGCCCGTCACCCGAAACCCGGACGACTATAAAACCGGCGACCTCGTGACCTGGAACCTCAAAACTGTGGGCAGCCTCCCCCATATCGGCATCGTGACAGGTGAAAAGTCCGAAGACGGCCTCCGCCCCCTGATCGTCCACAATATCGGGGCTGGAACCGCGCTTGAAGATATGCTTTTCTCCTATACAATCACGGGGCACTACCGCTACGCCCCCGGACTGGAATGAGAGAAAGAACATGATCCCCCGTTACACCCGCAAGCAGATGGCCGACATTTTCGAGCCGGAGAACCGCTTTAAAATCTGGCTGGAGATCGAAACCCTCGCCACCGAGAAAATGGCCGAACTGGGCGTAGTCCCGCAAAGCGCCGCGACGGCGATCCGCGAAAAGGGTAACTTCGATGTCAAACGCATCGACGAGATCGAGGCCGAGGTCAAGCACGACGTCATCGCCTTCCTGACCTCCGTCGCCGAATTCGTCGGCCCAGAAAGCCGCTATGTGCATCAAGGCATGACCAGCTCCGACGTGGTCGATACCTGCTTCTCCAAACAACTGACCCAGGCCGCCGACCTGCTGCTGGAAGATCTCGATAACCTTCTGGGCGCCCTCAAACGCCGGGCGGAGGAACACAAGGCCACGCTGTGCATCGGCCGCTCGCACGGCATCCATGCTGAACCCACCACCTTCGGCCTGAAACTCGCGGGCCACTACGCCGCCTTCAAACGCGCCCGCAAGCGCCTCGAAGCCGCGCGGGAGGAAATCGCCGTTTGCACCGTCTCCGGCGCGGTGGGAACCTACGCCACCGTCGCCCCGGAGATCGAGGCCTATATCGGCGAGAAAATGGGCCTCAAGCCCGAAACCGTCGCCACGCAGGTCATCCCGCGCGACCGCCACGCCATGTTCTTCGCGACTCTCGGTGTGATCGCCAGCTCGGTCGAAAACCTCGCCACCGAAATCCGCCACCTGCAACGCACAGAGGTGCGCGAGGCGGAGGAGTTTTTCTCGCCGGGCCAAAAAGGCTCGTCGGCCATGCCGCATAAACGCAACCCGATCCTGACCGAAAACCTGACCGGACTCGCCCGCCTCGTGCGCTCGATGGTGATCCCGGCGATGGAAAACGTCACCCTCTGGCACGAACGCGACATTTCCCACTCCTCCGTGGAACGCAACATCGGCCCTGACGCCTGCGTGACGCTCGACTTCGCGCTCGCGCGCCTAACCTCCGTGATCGATAAACTCCTCGTCTATCCCGACACCATGAAAGACAATCTGGAGAAAATGGGCGGCCTCGTGTTTTCCCAGCGCGTCCTTCTGGCCCTGACGCAGGCGGGAATCAGCCGTGAGGACGCCTACCGCATCGTGCAGGCCAGCGCCATGAAGGTCTGGGAAAGCAAAGGCGCACTCACACTTCGTAATGCGCTTGACACTGATTCTCAAGTAACTGAAAAACTTGACAAAAAATCTCTCGATGCCATATTCGACTACAACCACTACACAAAGAACATCGAATTGATTCTCAAACGGGCGTTAGCCTAGAAAAATCGGAGAGTGCCATGAAAGGCGATAAAAAGATCCTCGAACTGCTGAATGACGCCCTGAAAAAGGAACTCACAGCGGTTAACCAGTACTTCCTGCACGCCCGGATGCTCGATAACTGGGGCATCACCAAGCTCGGCAAGCACGAATACAAAGAGTCGATCGAGGAAATGATGCACGCGGACACCCTGATCCAGCGCATCCTGTTTCTCGACGGCATCCCGAACCTGCAATCCCTCGGCAAGCTGATGATCGGCGAAAACGTCAAGGAAGTTCTAGAATGTGATCTCAAACTGGAGCTGGATGGCGTGAAAACCTACCGCGAAGCTGTCGCCTACGCCGAAAAGGTGAAGGATTTCGTCTCCCGCGACCTGTTCGCCAAAATTCTGGCCGACGAAGAGGGCCACGTGGATTATCTCGAAACCCAACTGAACATGATCAAGCAGATGGGCATCCAGAACTATATCCAGCTTAACTCCGAAAGTCCGCTGGACGCCGAAAAAGCGTAAAAATCGCTCAGGCCCTACGGGGCCTGAACTTTTTTGTTCTGATCCATAAATAAATAATCGACGACATAATCGACAAAAAGCTTGCCTTGCGACTGCACGACATTGTTCTCATCAAGAGTAACGACAAGCGGATATTCTTTGAAAGGTTTCACTCCCAAATCAGAAAGAAGCGTGTTTAGATCATCCCCCATAGCCCTTTTGACGACCAAGGTTTTAAGGTCCCGCTCACCGATTGAATTAAGGTACTTCATAACCTGCACGGGCGTTTTATCGGTCGCGATGGAAATCACAGTCCCGGGACTGGCCTTTTCCAACGTGGAATATTCCGGAAGAAACCGACGGCTGAACTCATCATCCGAACGCCAGATAAACAGGACTCTTTTCCGCCCCTTGGTCTTCTCGATATGCGCCTTAATCTTTGAGGGAGGAACGTGATAGATCTTCGCCCCGCTCTCTTTCTTTTGAGCCATGGCGCACTGCGCATAAATGCCCCCTAAAAGGCAAAAAACGCCGACCAGAGCCATTAGCCGCCCAAAGGAACGAAACCGGACACGCAGACCAGAATGAGCGCTCATCGTCTCACCTTTCCCTAAAAAACAGATACAAACAGCATATACGCCGCCGCACCCTGATTGCAAAAAGAGTTTGTAGAAAACAAAGCCAAGAATGAGAATGACTTGCATTAAAGACCTTATAGTGATAATGATTATCAATATAAGCAGGGGTCTATAGCCCCTTTGTGAAAAAAAGATTAGGAGTTTCAGGAATGTACGTCTGCCTTTGCCGCGGCATTACGACATCGGACATATTGGATGAGCTGTCCAAAAGGCCTGAGGCTGTTTGTCTTTCCGCTTGCGGCGTAAGCGCTGAATTCGCCGAAGAAATCCACACCCGTTGCTCAGAGGGCTTGGGTTACAACTGCGGCACGTGCAGCGACTCCGTGAAGGACATCATCGACTCACACTACGCCCCGGTGGAAGTCGATCAACCCGAAGACGAGAAGATTCTCGTCGGCTCGCTCGTATAATTCGCGATATTCAAAAAAACTTGGGCGCTGCCATCAGACCTGCGCTTGCTTTCCACCGTTCCCTGTGGCAGGACTATGGGAGTTCTGTTTCCAACTCGTTCAAGGGTGTTAAGGATGAACAATAAGACAATTCTGAAGGCAATCGCACTGACAATCGGGAGCATCGGCATTATGAGCGCATCAATTCAGCCGGCGAAAGCCGCAGATCCGGAAAACACAATCAACATGGAGGTTTCCACCGGCGGCACCGTTGTGATTGAGCTTCTCCCTGATATTGCGCCAAAGGCCGCTGAACGCCTGCGCAAACTCTCCCGCGATGGCTTTTATAACGGCCTGATCTTTCACCGCGTCATCAGTGGCTTTATGGCGCAAGCGGGTGACCCAACCGGTACGGGCATGAGCGGTTCCGATTATCCCGACCTCCCGGCCGAGTTCAGCAACTACATGTACAAACGCGGAACGGTCGGTATGGCTCGCACCTATCAACCCGACAGCGCGAACTCGCAGTTTTTCATCTGCTTCGATGATCAGGGCTGTAGGACGCTAACCGGCCAATACACTGTCGTAGGCCAAGTAACCAGTGGCATGGAGTTTATCGACGCCGCGGCCGTAGGCGAACCCCCTGCCAACCCCACCAAGATCGTAAGCATGTCGGTCGCGGCAGACGCGGCAAAGAAATAGCGGGCGCTATGACAAGGCAGGCGCTCTGGCAGATAGACGCCTTTACAGACAAGGTGTTCGGCGGCAATCCTGCCGCCGTTTGCCCTTTGGAAGAATGGCTGCCCGACGAAACCTTGCGTCGGATCGCGATGGAAAACAATCTCTCCGAAACCGCGTTCTTCGTACCGAAAGGCGAAAACTTTCACCTCCGCTGGTTCACCCCGGCCTCGGAAATTGACCTCTGCGGCCACGCGACTCTGGCTTCCGCCTTCGCGATATTCGAATTGATGAATTACAAACAAGACAAAATCAGCTTCGAAACCCGCTCCGGCATTCTCAACGTCGTGCGCTCAAAGCGCGGCCTGACCATGGATTTCCCGCTCTGGCCCTATGAAGAGCAATCCGGCGCGGATCATGAAAGAATCGAAAAGATCATCGGGCAAAAAACACAAACAGTGCTCAAAAGCAAAGGCGCATGGTGCGCCGTTCTGGCCGATGCCGCGGAAGTACAGAATTTCAAACCCGACATCCCGGCTATCAACACGCTGGAAAACGTCGTCGGCCTCGTGGTCACCGCGGCCGGAACAAACGGCGTGGATTTCGTTTCCCGCTTCTTCGCACCGCAATACGGCATCGACGAAGACCCCGTAACGGGCGCAACCCACTGCATGCTCGCCCCTTACTGGGGCGCCAAACTCGCCAAGACCGAGTTGAAAGCCAAACAACTCTCCGCCCGCGGCGGCGACCTGACCTGCGTCCTCACCCCCGATGGCCGCGTCGAAATTTCAGGCCAAGCCGTCCTTTACCTCGAAGGCTCAATTCATGTCTGACGCTGAAGACTGGTGGCGTCACGCCGTAATATACCAGGTCTACCCGCGCAGTTTTCAGGATACAAACGCAGACGGCATCGGTGACCTGCAGGGAATAATCTCCCGCCTTGAATATGTGGCCTCTCTGGGCGTGGACGGCATCTGGATCAGCCCCTTCTTCCCCTCCCCGATGAAGGATTTCGGCTACGACGTATCCGATTACCGTAATATCGATCCACTTTTCGGGACACTGGAGGATTTCAAAACCCTTCTGAACAGGGCGCACGATTTAAACCTCAAAATCCTAATTGATCTGGTACTTTCCCACACCTCGGAGGAACACCCATGGTTTCGCGAAAGCCGGCAGTCTAAAACAAACCCAAAAGCTGATTGGTACGTCTGGGCAGACGCTAAAACAGAGGCCGATGGCTCAACGACCCCTCCCAACAACTGGGTGTCCGTCTTCGGCGGCCCTGCCTGGACTTTTGATGAGACGCGCGGCCAGTATTACCTGCACAACTTCCTGAAGGAGCAGCCCGACCTGAATTATCACAATCCCAAAGTACAGGCCGAGGCGCTGGACATCGCGCGCTTCTGGCTCGATCTGGGCGTAGACGGGTTCCGTCTCGATACCGTAAACTTCTATTTTCACGATCGGCTGCTTCGCGATAACCCGCCCCGTACCGAAGGCGTCGCTTTCGCCACACAGTTCGAAAAGGATGTTCCATATTCAGCCCAGCAGCATATTTACGACAAATCTCAGCCCGAAAACCTTGCTTTCCTCGAACGATTCCGCGCCCTGATGAATGAATACCCCGGAACATTTACCGTCGGAGAAGTCGGGGACGATCACCCTTACCGTCTCGCGCATATCTACACATCAGGCGATAAACGCCTGAATTGCACCTACAACACCCATATGATGTCCGGAACGCTCAAGACGTTGACCGCAAGTATGATCCGCGAACCCGTCGAAAATTTCTTCACCGCTCAAACCGCCGAATACCCACAACCCGGCTGGCCCGGCTGGGCCTTCTCCAACCATGACGTCGTGCGCGCCGCAAGCCGCTGGCACGAACCGTTCAAACATAACCCGGAACAGGCCAAGATGCTTCTGGCCCTGCTGTTCTGCATGCCCGGAACCTTGTTCCTTTATCAAGGGGAGGAACTAGGCCTGCCCGAAGCCGAAATTCCGTATGACAAACTGCAAGATCCCTGGGCGAAGGAGACCTGGCCCCACTGGCAGGGCCGAGACGGATGCCGCACCCCGATGCCATGGGCCGCGAAGGTGCCTTTCTGCAGCTTCTCGGCACATGAACCGTGGCTGCCCGTCCCGTCAACCCATCCAAACCTGAGCGTTGATCAACAGGAAGCCAGTCTCAACTCGCCCCTGCGATTTACCCGCGCCTTCCTGAGCTGGCGCGCCGCGCAATCCGCGCTCAGAACACCCGACTGTGTCTTTATAGACACCGGAAACGACAACATTCTTCATTTCGTGCGGGGAAACCAAAACTCGGGCACACTTGACCTTCTGTTCAACCTCTCGGCGGAGCAACAAAATTACAAGGACCGCATAATTCTTCCATACGCAACCCTGATCCAATCGTGGAACGGGAAATAAACTCAATCGTCTTCAAGGCTAAGCCCGATCGGCTCCTCAAAAATCTTTTCGGGCGTTTCAATAACGGAAGGCAGCACACGTTCGCCACCACGCTCAATATCGCGGCCGACGACAGCATTGAGACGGTTGGTTTCACCCTTCTCAAGCTCCAGAACCTTCGCCGCCTCGACCATCTTTTTTACAATATCGTCAAGCTGCTTTGGATCATGAAGCGGATCAGGGGTATCAATCCGTAACAACCCCCGCCCACCGGTAAAAAACAGGATGATCCAAGCATTCTTAATTTTCATAAGCTTAACAAGCGCCTGGGCACGCCGATCAGTGAGATAAGCCTTCATGACAGCGCTGTCGCGCGATCGGACGATATACGAATTGTCCCACCCCGGCGTCTCGGGCCTGAACTCCGCCTGAAAATGAAGCTCCTCGACCAGCTTCACCATACCGCCGCTGGCAATGGCTCCAGAAACGGGCAAGGAAGAATGTAAGGTCACCTCGATACTGGTCAGACTGCGACCGGGCCGACCATCCTCCGCATCATGCTGGGCCGTAAAGCATAAAACCTCGAAATCCTGAAACGTACCGCTCAACTCGGGCGAGTCGAATATCCGGCCGCTGCGGTACCGAAGCTTGCGTTTGCGGGCATAAAGCTTCCACGATTGCTTTTGCTTATACAGAACCCAGTTCGACCAGAACCAGAAACCAAGGAGAAAAACAGAAAGCGCAACCCAGATGAGAATGTAGATATTCAAAGGTCCCTCCCTGTGCCTGGCTGCGCGTAAAATTGCCCAAGATGTTACTAATTATACTATTCCATGAACGCAAACAAGGCCACAAGGGATTGAGAGAAAACAAAAAAAGGCGGAACCGGAGTTCCGCCTTCTAAGTTTGCCAAGAGCTCACCTGTTAATTAGTGATACCGGACTCCTCCATCATGAGGGGTATTGAAGTCGAAATGGGTCATATTCTGCGGCGCGGAGGCGCGGGGCGTAGAGAGCGAGGCGCCCTTTCCGTCCTTTTCCATCTGGCCGGCCAGCATCGTCATCCGGGTCAGAAGGTCCTCAGCATGGGAGACAAGAGCTTCCGTCTTAGACGTGCTGATCAGGTCGGCATCGGCATGCTCGGCCAGTTTCGCCTTGATAACATCCTCGTGCGCATCCAGCGTATCGATCTTTTGCTCCAGCTTGTGGATCGCGTCGCCGAAATATCCGGCTTGCTTGTCGACGATTTCAACCTTGCGCTCAAGCACTTGAACACTTTCGCTGAACGCGTTGGCTTGCTCGCCGACATTGGCAACCTTCGCTTCCATCTGGTTGATCGCATGCGTCACACGGCCGGTTTCGGCGTCAACTTGCTCCATTTTCTTCTCGAGCTTGTTGATCGCATCGCTGAAAAATCCGGTCTGCTTGCGAACGACATCAAACCCGGCGCGCAGACGTTCAAATCCTGCGCCGAGCACTATACTCGTCCCCACGGCGGCAACCGCGGAGAACACAGCCATCATAATCGAGATGGCCACTACGGTTTCTACTTCCAAAGACATGGTCTGCACCTTTCGTATCGAATGTTACAGGGCTTAATTCTGAAAGAGCTGGGTGATAAAATCCAAGGCTGCACCAGGCAGATTCAGGGCCCTAAAGAGGGGTTCCGGGACTGACGATTAAGGCTCGTCATAGTTTTATGGTAAATAAACAAAGGCAACCTGTCTACGACTATCGTTTCGAAATTTCCTAAAGTTTTAGGGGTTTCCGAAACACTCCGTATCGAACGCTGGAGACGGCCTAAAAAGAAAGGGCGCCGCAGCGCCCTCTCCTGAAACATGACCTCGGAACAGTTTCTTTAGTCTTGGGTCTGATAAGCCCCATCGTCGTAAATTTCGTTCAACTGCCGCTCGCCTTCGGTAATCGGCTTATACATCTCCGTTTTGGGAACGACGATTTGCTTCTCCGAAATGAAGCCGGAAGACGTATCCTCCTCGATCCCCTCCTCTGAGACATTTTCAACCGCCTCTACCGAACGAACCGGAGGCGGCTCAAGGGGAAAACCTTCATTGGTGCGTGCCGGGCTGCTCATACCCGAAGAACCTTCAGCACCAGCCGCCGGCTCAATAGCCGAAGCGGTAATCCGGCTTGAAGGAAGCGGAGAGGGCGCATACTGCGCACCCTGATCACCCTGCAAAAGCTGCTGCGTCAAAAGCTGCTCGCTCGTCATGCCGACTGAACCATCGTCCGCTGCGCCAGCCTCGGGCGTAATGCTCGAAAACTCCTCGGAACCGGCATGCGGCTCTGTCTTCTGAACGTCTGCGGCGGAAGCTCCGGCCTCGGAAGCCCTCGTCTTCGGAGCGCCATATCCCTTGGTCTTCGAGCCAGACAGCTGCTGTTCAAGATCGTCCGCAAGCTTCAATTCCTTTTCCGGCATCATCTTGGCGCGAACATACATCACCCCGTCGCCCGCCGTGCGCTCCATCGTATAGGGAACTTTGTCCGAGTATTTGACCGTCTCCCAGCCATCTCCGCACCCTGCGAGCAAAAGACTGAAACCGGCAACTGCAAACGCGCGTCTTTTAGAAACGGGCATGTGAAATCCTTCCCTGATGTAAAAACAAAACCAAACGCAGACGGACACGCAGCTGTAGAAAACGCAGCGCTGTACACAGAAGGAAAACAACATATTGATTGTTCCGATACTCTAGAATCGGAACATGAAAAGATCAAGACAAAGAATTGAAAAAAAAGCGTTTCCGTATATCGCAAGGATAAATTTGCAGGGAACGATTAGAGAGCCTCGCCGGACGCGGACTCGATGCCGGGAAGACCGGCGGAGTGTTCTTGCGTTTCCGCAGATACAGGATCTTCGGGTTGAACCTGCGCCTCATCCTTACGCTCGGTGAGAACCTCAAGACTCGGCTCGCGCATCGTAACGAAAGCCAGACGCGTAATCGGCTCGCGCTCAATCACGACCGGAGAGTCGGCCTTAGCCTGCTCGCCACCCATACTCGCGCAACCCGCAAGCATCAGAACGCAAGACAAAACAGCAAACCCGCGCAAACCGGAAACGACAAGGGTATTCACAACATGACTCAACATAACGGCACCTCTGCTTTAAAGACAGAACTGAAGAATAAACCGGAAGAACGCAGATGGTGAGCAGCTTGAACAAAAACTCTTAAGACACTGTCATCATATCATAAACGGAGCTTTTTCTCTACTGCAATCAGCCGCCAGTCCGCGTCCATCACTAAAAACTTATATAGATGATACGCTTAGGGCGCCCGAATCCTTCGCCGGAGCAAACACAAGAAAAAAAGCCTAAAAATCAAGGATTCAGAGGAGACCAGGCAGGGTCAGACCCGTCGCGCGGCGTCTTCAAAACCCGCTCGTTATACCCTGTTATGTCAATAGTGTAGAGCTTGGCCGAACGGCTTCCGCCCGAAGGGGTCTCCTTGAAATAGGTCAGCACACGCCCGTTGGGCGCCCAGCTCGGCCCTTCGACGTGGTAAGCGTTGGAGATCAGGCGCTCGCCCGTTCCGTCGGGACGGATGACTCCGATATAGAACTTGCCCTGATACATGCGCGTGAAAGCGATCAGATCTCCGCGCGGCGACCACACCGGGTTGGCGTACCGCCCCTTGCCGAACGTGATCCGCTTCGCGGCCGACCCATCAGAATTCATGGTGTAGAGCTGCTGCGATCCACCCCGGTCGGATTCGAACACGATCTGCCGCCCGTCGGGGGAGAAGGACGGCGCGGTGTCGATGCCCGGAGTATTGGTGATCCGCACAGGCTGGCGCGAACCGATATCCATGACATAGATGTCGGTATTCCCGCCCCGCGCAAGGCTCATGGCGATCCGGCGACCATCCGGCGAGAAACGCGGCGCGAATGTCATGCCGGGAAACGTGCCCAGCTCGACATGCCGCCCGGAATTGATGTCGTAAAGAAACACGCGCGGCTTGCCGCCCTGATAAGACATGTACGCGATCCGCTGCGACTCCGGCGAAAAACGCGGCGTCAGAACAAGGTAAGACCCGTCCGTCAGATATTTATGGTTCGCCCCGTCCTGATCCATGATCGCCAGACGCTTGATCCGCTTATCCGCCGGCCCGTGCTCGGAAATATAAACCACGCGCGAATCGAAATACGCGCCCTCGCCCGTGATCCGCTTATAGATTTCATCGGAAATGATATGCGCGATGCGGCGCCAGTTCTGGTCGGTGGTAGTATACGCCATCCCGATTAGCTGCTGCTGGTTGAACACGTCCCAAAGGCGGAACTCAACCCGCGACTGCCCGTTGCCCGCCCGCGTAACCTTGCCGGTGACAAGAGTTTCCGCACCCGTCGCCCGCCATTCGGGGAAACGCACACCCTCCTGCTCGACGGAGGCCGGGCTCTGCACGAACGCGCGCGGATTGACCGGAGCAAACAGCCCCGAACGCTCAAGATTCGCCGTGATGATGCCCGGAATATCGACCGCCAACCGCTCACCGTCAGCCGAGTCAGCAAAAAAATTGCTGATCGCGATGGGCCGCGGTTTCATAACACCGCGGTCAACTATGATCTCCGTTTCCTGAGCAAAGGCAGGAGAAGCGAAAACCATAACGGCGAGAGAAAAAAATGCGAACAGTCTGGCAAAACGAAAGGTCATGGACGTCCCTTGAGTCGGTTTGTGAAACACAGAAAAAGAATCGAGTATATGAACTCTATATCATGCCTCTGGGATCGAATGTAACCCTGAACACCTTGAATTGTTCATATTTGCCCGCCGGAATATTGAGTCGCGAGCATCTCGGGTTCGTCAGAGCCCTCCGCGCGGATTCCGCGAAAGATTTGAAAATCGGATCGGATGAATACCGCATCGTATCCAGAATATCGACCTGCTTCACGATAAGATCAGGCCCGACATGAACCCGCAAGGAAACTTGCATGTTCTGCACGTCCTGCACCCCGGCATCAACAACCCAACAAGGCTCGATACCGCGCCGTATGGCGTCGATCTCGCTCGCCGTGATCCGGTCGCCCAGCAACGCGATCTGCGACGGCTTCGAAGACTGGCTCGTCGATTCGTTCAAAATCTGGTCCAGCGTCTTGTCCTTCTGGTCATCAGGCGTAATGTCCTTCAAAAGACTGTTGAAATCGCGCGCGGGCTTTTCCTCGGCCTTGGGTTTGTCCTTCGGTTTATCCTCGGCTTTCTTCGGCTCCGGCTTGGGCTTCGGCGGCTTCGGCTTGGTCTTGGGCACCGGCGCGGGCTTGGTATCCTCGGGCACGGTCAACTGTTGCGGCTCCGGCTTTTCAATCGGCGGCGGCGGAACGTCTTCGATCTCCGGCTCCTTCGGCGTCTCCAGCGCAGGCGGCGGAGTCTCCTCCCGATTATAAACTTTTTCCTGCGTAGTCTCCGGCTTCTCCTCGCTCACCTTCTCCGGCTTGTTCGGCGCGGCCAGGTTGTCCGTCTGCGCGATCTCCGTGATATCCACCATCTCCACCGTCACCGCCGTGGGCATCAGGATGGGCGGCGGCGAGAGGAACGGCAGGCTCACAAGGCCAAGCGTGAAGACAAGAATATGCAGCCCGAACGACATCACGACAGGCGTCTTCATCCCGGCGAACGGGTTGTCGTCCTCATGCGGTCGATATGTGCCGACGGCGGCGGCGTTCATGGCGGCCCCTTATTGATCCGGCTGGGAAACCAGCGCGACCTTCGTAAATCCGGCGGCGCTGACCATCCCGATGATTTCCGAAACCTTGCCATAGGGTAAAGCCTTGTCCGCCCGGATGTATATCCGCGCCTCCTCGTTCCCCTCCAGCATCCCGGTCAAAAGCCCGACAAGGCTCCCCTCGGTCGTCTCCGTCTCGCCGATGAAAATTTTCCCTTCGGCGTTGACGGAAATCTCGATGGGCTTGCTATCCGGATTCTCGATTGCCTTGGCCTTGGAGTTCGGAAGATCGACCTGCACCCCGGCGGTCAGAAGCGGCGCGGCAACCATGAAGATAATCAGCAAAACCAGCATGACATCGACGAACGGCGTGACGTTGATCTCCGAAATCGCGCCCGCCGAGCTCGACCGCCTGCGCCTGCGGCCCGCTCCGCCGCCCCCTGAAACAATCATTCCGCCCATAAGTCATACTCCCTTGAAAAAAAATTACGCGACGCGCTTGCCGCCATTGGGAACCTTCATAACGTCCTGACTGTCCATATGCCGCGAAAGGATGGCCGAAAACTCGTCCGTAAACGCCTCCAGCCGGTCCGCATAGCGGTTCAGCCGCGAATTAAGAAAATTGTAGGCCACAGAGGCCGGAATAGCCGCGACAAGGCCCAGGGCTGTAGCGAACAAAGCCTCCGCGATCCCCGGCGCGACAACGGCCAGACTCGTGTTGTTGGTGGCCGCGATCTGCGTAAAACTATGCATAATCCCCCACACCGTGCCGAACAGCCCGATAAACGGCGCCGCCGACGCCACGCTGGCCAGGAACGTCATCCCGCGCTCCAGCTTGTTCATCTCCCGGCTGATCGCCACCGACATTGAGCGCTCGACGCGCTGCTTCAAACTCGCTTGTAAATTCTCCCGCGCGGGCAAACCGCCCACGACTCCGGCCTTCCATTCGTCCATCCCCGCCGCGAACGTATGCAAAAGCGGGTCTTCCTTGCTCTTCTTAACGCGCTCGTAAATCTTGTCCAGCGGTTCGCCCGACCAGAACGAGTCCTCGAAACGGTCCGCCCGACGGTTCAGTTTAGCGAGCTGTCCGCGCTTGCTCAGAATGATCGCCCACGACCAGATCGAACAAAAAATAAGGACAAGAATGACCGACTTCACCACAAGGTCCGCATTCATGAACAGCGCCAGCGCGCTCATATCCGCTGCCGCAAATTGACCCAGACTTTCCGTTGCAACGCTCGATGCCATGGCCTCTTAAAACTCCTGAAAATATGAAAAAAGGTTAGATTATAAAAAACCCCGGAAACTTAACAGTTTACGCGCCTATTCGCCATAGTTTTGAAAGGCCCGCTTGATGTCTTCCGGAAGCCGCGCAGGCTGGATTTTTTCTGTCTCTACACATACCAAGACAACATGCATGTCACAAATTAATTCCGCCTCCATCGCGCCGTTTTCAGCCCTTTTTTCCCTAAAAACCGCCTGATGCATCGTAAAACTGGTGTTTTTGAGTTCTTCGATGGTGCTTTGCATAACAAGATGGTCGTCCAGAAACGCGGGCTTGAGATAATCCACGCTTATACGACGAACGACAAAGATCAATCCTTTGTTTTTTTCCAAGGTGCGGTTTTCAAACCCCACGGCCCGCAGGAATTCCGTGCGTCCCCGCTCGGCGAACTTAAGGAAATTGGCATGGTAAACCACCCCGCCCGCGTCGGTATCCTCATAATAAACCCGGATGGGAATCCTGTGTCTCATAGCCGCTGATCCTTGGAAATTTAACCGTCAAACCCGTCATCGCCCGGCGCATCAAGAAGATCGCCCTGCTGCGCCCCGGCCCCCTTGGGGGGATTCAGGCCAATGGCGCCGTACCCCTTCGCCGAGAGCATCCGCCCGCGCGGCGTGCGCTGCACCAGCCCCTGCTGCATCAGATACGGCTCGATGACGTCCTCGATCATGTCGCGTTGCTCCGACAATGCCGCCGAGAGCGTCTCGACACCCACAGGCCCGCCGCCGTAATGATCGGCGATACACAGCAGATAACGGCGGTCCATCCCGTCCAACCCGCTCGCATCCACCTCCAGACGGTTAAGCGCCGTATCCACAAGCCTCTCGTCCACCTGCTGCGCGGCCAGCGCCAGCGCGAAATCACGCACCCGGCGCGTCAACCGCCCGGCGATGCGGGGCGTCCCGCGCGAACGCTTGGCGATCTCCAGCGCCCCGTCCTCCGTTATGGGCATATCCAGAAGCCGCGCCGTGCGCGAGACAATCGCCGTCAATTCCTCTGGCCCGTAGAAATTAAGCCGCAGCGGAATCCCGAAGCGGTCCCTGAGCGGGTTGGTCAGCAAACCGCTGCGCGTCGTCGCACCAATAAGCGTGAAAGGCGCCAACTCGATCTGGATCGACCGCGCCGCAGGCCCATCCCCGATAATAAGGTCCAGCTTCCCGTCCTCCATCGCCGGATAGAGAATTTCCTCCACGGCGGGATTGAGGCGATGAATTTCGTCGATGAACAGAACATCAAACGGCTGCAAATTCGTCAAAATGGCGGCAAGGTCGCCCGATTTGACAATGATCGGCCCAGACGTCGCCCGGAACCCGACGCCCAATTCCCGCGAAACAATATGCGCCAGCGTCGTCTTGCCCAGCCCCGGCGGCCCGAACAACAGCACATGATCCATCGCCGCCTGACGCGCCCGGGCAGAGTCGATGAAAATTTTCAAATTCTCGCACAGCGCCCGCTGCCCGATAAACTCGTCAAGCCGCGAGGGGCGCAGCGCCTGCTCGACGGGCGGCTCGGCCTCCTGAACGGCGGCCCCGATCTCGGTATCCTTTTGCTTGGCCTTGCCCCGTGCCCCGCTCATGCGCTCAACTCCCGCAAGGCCAGCCGGATGATCGCCTGAAGATCATCACGCATATTATCGTTGGCCTTGCCCCGCACATTCATCACGGCGGCAAACGCCTCCGACCGTGCATAACCAAGATTGGTCAGCGCCGAAACGGCATCCTGCGCCACGCCGCCCTCTTCGCCTGCACCCTCAAGAATCTTCGCGCCTTTCGCTGGCGACATTGTATCAACCGAAAGCTCGACCTTCCCGGCTTTGTCTTTCAATTCCGTCAAAATCCGCACGGCCAGCTTCGGCCCCACCCCATCCGCCTGCGTCAGAGCCGCCTTGTCCTGCGAAGCGATGACATAACCAAGCTTATCCGGCGCGACCGCGCTCAAAATCGAAAGCGCGACCTTTGCCCCCACGCCCTGAACGCTGGTGAGCAGCTTGAACCAAGCCCGCTCGGCCTCCTCTGCAAACCCGAACAGCGTAATCGCGTCCTCGCGCACCTGCGTGATGATCAGAACACTGGCCGGGTCGCCTGCCTGCCCGATCCGCGACAAGGTCCGTCCGCTGGCATGGACAAGATAGCCCACGCCCTTGACGTCGAGGATCAGATGATCCCGCGCGAAACTGTCGATAATCCCGGAAAGCTTGCCGATCATGGGCGGGTGTGACTCTGTGTTGTTCTTTTGTTCCACTGTCCATAATGCGCGTGACATATGGCAACTGCAAGCGCGTCCGCCTCGTCCGGCCCAATCGTTCCACAAGCGGGAAGCAGACGTTTGATCATCGCCTGAACCTGCTCCTTCGCGGCATGTCCGGCCCCGACCACGGATTTCTTGACCGTGTTGGCCGGATATTCCGCGACCTCGATCCCGCACAGCGCAGGCACGGCCAGCAAAACCCCGCGCGCCTGCCCCAGTTTCAAGGCTGACAGAGCATTGGCGTTCACAAACGTCTCCTCGACCGCCGCGCTTGCGGGCTGATACGTCCGAACCACTTCCGTCATTTTTTCATGCAAAAAAGCCAGACGCTGCGCAAGCGCCAGAGCCGTCGGCGGCTTAATCAAACCGCACGCGCGAAACCGCAAAACATGTCCTTGGCTTTCAATAAGGCCCCATCCGGTCTTCTGAAGGCCGGGGTCTATACCCAGAATCAGCATTCCGGCATTTTATCCTGATGCCAGAAGTTTCTCCATCACTTCGTCGCTGGCCTCGAAATTCGCGGTGACGCTCTGCACGTCATCGTTATCCTCCAACGCTTCGATCAAGGCTATGACGCTGGCCGCGACCTCTTCGCTGACCGGAACCGATATCTTGGGCCGCCAGATCAGCCCGCCCTTTTCCGGTTCCCCGAATTTTTCCTCCAGAACCGCCCGCACCGCGCCGAACTGGTCAGGAGCGCACGTAATCTCGTGATAATCGTCGCCACTTTCGACATTGTCCGCCCCGGCCTCTAGCGCCGCTTCGAACACCGCGTCCGCGCTCGCCTTGGCGGCGGGATACAAAATCTCGCCCATGCGCTCGAACATAAAACCCACGCAGCCCGTGGTGCCCAACTCGCCGTCATTTTTGCTAAACAGGGTCCGCACCTCGCCCGCCGTGCGATTCTTGTTGTCGGTGAGGCACTCCACGATCACCGCCACCCCGCCGGGGCCGTACCCCTCATAACGGATATCCTCGTAATTATCCCCCTCAAGATTGCCCGCCCCCTTCTGGATGGCCCGCTCGATCCCGTCCTTGGGCATAGACTGCCCCCGCGCCGTGGCAATGGCCAGCCGCAAGCGTGGATTCATGGCCGGATCAGCCCCGCCCAATTTCGCCGCGACCGTAATCTCGCGGCCCAGCTTGGAAAACACCTTCGCCCGCCGTGCGTCCTGCGCGCCCTTGCGGTGCTTGATATTGGCATATTTGGAATGTCCGGCCATAAGAGCACCCTCTCGATAAATCCATCCTGATGCGAGGCCACAGTATAAGAACCGCCACTTCTGTTGAAAAGTCCGATTATCCGCCGCCCGTCCCTTTTTTTTTGCCCCATCACAGACGATAATAAGGGGTTATTTGCAAAAACTCAGACTAAAGATCGTCGGCACAACCTATGTCGTATAAATTTGAATCGCTGAAGGTTCTGGTGGTCGAAGACAACGAGCCAATGCTCGAACTCACGAAATCCATACTGCAAACCTTTGGCGTGGGCACCCTTTACACAGCCGTGGATGGAGAGGAAGGCTTCACAATCTTCTGCAAATCCAATCCTGACATGGTGATCGCCGACTGGATGATGCAGCCCTGCGACGGCATATCGCTCACCCGCCGGATCCGCAACGACAAGCGCAGCCCCAACCCCTATGTCCCGATCATCCTGATGACGGGCTTCAGCGAAAAACGCCGTGTGATCTCCGCAAGGGACGCGGGCGTAACTGAATTTCTTGTTAAACCCTTCAACGCACGCGACCTGTACCGCCGCATCGTACAGGTCATCGAAAAACCCAGACAGTTCATCCGCTCAGAGGGATTCTTCGGGCCCGACCGTCGGCGCAACCGCACGAGCGCTTACACCGGCCCTCTCCGACGCCACGACGACCCCAAGACGGGCCAACCCGGCCTGAGTAACCGCAATAATAAAATCTCGCCGGAGGACATTGCCTTTCTCGATGATGAATAAGCCTCAACGACAAAGAATGTATAGAAACCATGGCACCAGCAGACATCCAGCACTATAATCAGGCCCCCCGACGCAAAGCAGAATTTATCAAGCCACCAAACCTGATCCGGGCGAAAGTCGGCACGGGCGGCCTGGGTGATGCCATTCTCGACCGCGCCCAAAAGCTGCTGGAAACGACAAGCGTCGATTTCGCCCCGCTGGCCGATATATACCTGACCTCCATGATGAACGGCATTACGCGCGCCCGCGCGCGGCAGGCTGAAGACGACAACGAATTGCTCATCGCCGGAGTGCTCTACCCTTGCGCACAGTTAAAAGCCAACGGCGGCATGTTCCACTACCCGCTGGTCACACGCATCGCCGACCGCTTCGTGCAGTTTCTGGAGGTCGTGGACCAGATCGACGACGACGCTCTGGAAATCGCCGAAGCCTTCCACACCACCATCAAGGCCGTCATCAACGCCAAGATCAAGGGCGACGGCGGCAAACACGGTCACGAGCTGGTTGATGCCCTCAACGACGCCTGCATGCGCTACTTTGAAAAGAATAAAGACAATCTCCGCACCCCCGACGGGGAGGAGGATTTCTAAGACCGCCCAGCCTTAGACCGCTCAGGCCTTCGGCCGCGTGTTGGCAAGCGTATCGCCCAGCCGCACCGGATCGATAGAAACGGCCCTGCCCGTGCGGTCGTCCGTCACGATATAAACGCCGCACAACGTCTTGTTCTCGCTGGCGGGAATCAAAGGCTCCCCGGGCATTTTTCGCACGAACCGATGAATGGCGATATCTTTGCGCACGCCGATCACGCTGTCGTAATCCCCGGTCATCCCCGCGTCGCTCATATACGCCGTCCCGGCAGGCAGGATATGCGCATCCGCAGTCGGCGCATGGGTATGCGTCCCGATCACCGCCGAAACCCGCCCGTCGAAATGATGCGCCAGCGAATATTTCTCGCTCGTCGCCTCGCCGTGAAAATCGACAAAAAGCGCCTGACAATTCTGCCCGACCTTATGTTCGCCGACGATCTCCTCCAACAGCGCGAACGGATCGTCCAGCGGGTCCATGAACAACCGCGCCATAAGGTTGACGATCACGATGATCCGCCCGTCCTGAAGTTCCAGCCGGCATAGCCCGTTCCCCGGGGTCCCGGGCGGAAAATTGGCGGGGCGCAGCAACCGCGCATCCCGCGCGATATACGGAATGATTTCCCGCTGGTCCCAGATATGGTTCCCACTCGTGATGCAATCGGCCCCCAGATCGTGAATCTGCTTGCAGATTTTCTCTGTGATACCCTTCCCGTGCGCCGCGTTCTCGCCGTTGACGATGATCACGTCGGGCATGAGATCGCGCCGCAATTCAGGCAGATAGACCTCCAGAGCCTCGCGCCCTGCGCGCCCCATGATATCGCCGATGAATAAAATCTTCATGAACAATCCAGTCTAAATCTTAATCGAATTTCAAAACCTGCTGCGGCGTGATCACCATGTCCAGCCGCTGGTCGAAATCGTCGGTCGGAAGGTTGAACAAACACGCCTGCTGCGCAAACCCCGCGCCGACCGCCATAATTTTTTTCCGTGCCCGCAGATCGGCCAGCGTCGCATCATAATACCCGCCGCCGTAGCCCAGCCGATACCCCCTGCGGTCAAACGCCAACAACGGGACGATCACAACATCCGGCTCGACGAACGCCTTATCCGGGGGCTCCATCACCCCGAACGCCCCGCGCACCAGAGGCGCCGTCCCGTCCCACCGCGCGAATTTAAGGATTTTTGAATCTTTTTCAACCGTCGGAAGCGCCAGAACCGCCCCCCGCTTCAAAACCTCTTCAATGACATGGCCGACATTGAACTCATGTTCTTTCGGCCAATACGCGCTCACCACCGTGTCCGCGCCGACCTCGAGAACTCCGAAAAACATCTCGCAAAAAGCGTCCAGATCGTCGGCGTCCGCGCGCATCCCCGCCCGTTGGCGTATGGCCTCCAGCCGCATGTCTCCCTTTAGTTCCGCAATCTCGCTCACAGCACGACCTGAAAAAATGAAAGATTGAAGCAATCCTTAGCAAGCAGAGTTCGTTGGGAACAAGGTGCAAGCCGCGAAGCGTACGAATATGTACGTGAGCGGCGAAGCAACGCTGTTCGCAACGAACTATGAAAGCTAAGGTGCCGCGAAGGCCGTGTACGTATGGTATCCGCCGTGGTCCTGTATAAACAGGTGGGCGCCATATATGCGGGGTCCCCCGGCGAACCGGTCAACCCTGCACAGGGACAGCTCCCTAACGAGAGATTATCGACCTCCGGGATAAAGCCGTATCACGCACCCCGCAGCCCGGTGGTTCTATCATACCGCCCCGGAAAAATCGAAAAAAATCGGACGGAGCCGTGGCCCCGCCCGCTTAAGGTGCGAAAAAACTGAAAAATCAGGCCTTTTGCTGAATCCGCGCGGCGATCGAATCGATCTTTCCGGCCAGATGGTCCAGGGCTTGGGCGACGAACAGCTCCTCCTGCACGAGGGGCCGGGGCGCCTGCCCGCTGGCGATATCACGCAAACGCTCGGAAAGCGCAGCGTTCTCTTCTTCAAACTCGCCCAGCATGGCCCGATGGTCGTAAATCTCGTCCGCCAGCACAAGGGCCGTCAAAACGAACAGATGCGCCTCATTATTGGCCGCGCCGGCCTGCGCTATATCCTTAAGGCGTGAGTCCACATACTGCGCGAGTTCGCGCAAACGCCCCTCCTGCCCGGGATCGCACGAAAGGCTGTAGCCCTTCCCGCCAATGGTAACCGTCACTTCAGACATGACTAAACGCCCTCGCTCAAAAGAATTTCAACACAGGCAATCGCCCGGTCGATACGAGCGGCAAGAAACTCGGGATCGATATCCGTACCCCCGGCATCAACAGCATAAACCGCGTCGGAACGCGCGCTCATCGCCGAAAGTTCAAGCTGGCCGACCGCTTGGTCAAGCCTCTCCAATGCATCCCTGATTGAGGACATAGATTACCCCTTGCCTTAAAAAGAATCGATTACTCGTAAAATCTGTATGCTCTGAGTATCGAAGTCGCCCGGAAAAGGGTCAAGGCGAACCCGAAAAAAATACACATTAAACCACAGGAAAAGAATCCAGACGCTTGACCAAAGCGCTATGGAAAGGCATTTTACACGCGGCTTTTACAGAAATCGACAGGCGCATCATCAACCGAACCGGGCGAAACAGTCATGACCAAAGCGGCACTCTCCACGTCTCCCCAGACCTTTTCGCAACAGGAATTAAAGGACATGGCCAACGCCATCCGCGCCCTCTCGATGGACGCGGTGGAAAAGGCGAAGTCCGGCCACCCCGGCATGCCGATGGGCATCGCCGATGTTGCCACAGTGCTGTACGCCAAATTCCTGAAATTCGATCCCGCGAACCCGCTTTGGCCCGACCGCGACCGCTTCATCCTCTCCGCTGGACACGGCTCCATGCTGCTCTATGCGCTGAACTACCTGACCGGCTACGAAAAGATGACGCTGGACCAGATTAAAAACTTCCGCCAGTTGGGCAGCATCACCGCAGGCCACCCGGAGGTCGAACACGATGTCGGCATTGAGACCACAACCGGCCCACTGGGCCAGGGAATCGCGACCTCCGTTGGAATGGCTCTGGCCGAACGCATTCTCAATTCCCGCTTCGGCGACGAACTCGTCTCTCACTATACATACGTCATCGCCAGTGACGGTGACCTGATGGAGGGCATCAGCCAGGAAGCGGCCTCTCTCGCGGGCCACCTGAAACTCGGCAAGCTGATCGTCCTTTACGATGATAACGGCATCTGCATCGACGGCTCGACCGAACTCAGCTTCACCGACGACACGCCGGGCCGCTTCCGCGCCTGCGGCTGGGACGTGCAAACCGTGGACGGCCACGACATGGCCCAGATCGAATCCGCGATTGCTAAGGCGCAGAACACCGGAACGCCAAGCTTGATTTGCTGCAAGACACATATCGGCTATGGCGCACCCACCAAACAGGGCAAGGCCTCCTCCCACGGCTCCCCGCTCGGAACAGACGAAATCAAGGGTGCCCGCGAAAAACTCGGCTGGCCGCACGAACCGTTCGTCGTGCCCGACTCGATCCTGAACAACTGGCGCACAGTCGGTAAACAGGGCGCAGCCGCACAGAAAGACTGGACGGCCCGCCATGCGAAATCCGCACACAAGGCCGCTTTCGACTCCGCCCTCGCCACCGATGTCTCAAAGGCGATCAAGCCCGTAATCGCGGACGTGAAAAAATCCTTCGCCGCCGAAAAACCGAAAATGGCCACGCGCCAGACCTCCGGCAAGGTGCTCGAATCCCTCGTCCCGGCCCTGCCGCAACTCATCGGCGGATCGGCGGACCTGACCGGATCGGTGAACACCAAGGTCGCCGCCTCTAAGGGCATCTCGGCGCAGAATTACAACGGCAACTACATCTATTACGGCGTACGCGAACACGGCATGGCCGCCGCGATGAACGGCATGGCCCTGCACGGTGGCATCATCCCCTACGCCGGAACCTTCCTGCAATTCTCCGACTATTGCCGCCCGTCCATCCGCCTTTCGGCCCTGATGCACCAGCGTGTGATTTACGTGATGACGCACGACTCCATCGGCCTCGGCGAAGACGGCCCGACGCACCAGCCCGTCGAACATATCGCGGCCCTGCGCGCCATGCCGAACCTCAACGTCTTCCGCCCGTGCGACGGCATTGAAACCGCCGAATGCTGGGAACTTGCACTAAGGGCTCAAAAGACGCCGAGCCTTCTCTCACTGACCCGCCAAGGCCTGCCGACCTTTGGCGAGAACCGCACGGAGAACCTCTGCGCAAAGGGCGCGTACATCCTCAAGGAAACAGGCGGTGAACCGGAAGTGACCCTCTTCGCCAGCGGCTCCGAGGTCGAAATCGCCCACACCGCCTACGAACATTTCGCGGGCGCAGGCCGCAAGGTCCGCCTTGTCTCCGTCCCCTGCATGGAACTGTTCTTGCAGGATGGCAACCCCGCCAACGAAGACGGATATTTCGAGAACCTCGTCTGCAACGGCAGCGTGAAAGTCGCGATCGAAGCGGGTGTGAGACAGGGCTGGGACGCCATCATCGGCGGCCACGGCATCTTCGTCGGCATGAACGGCTTCGGCGCCTCCGCCCCGGCGGAGGAACTCTACAAGCACTTCGGCATCACGCCGCAGGCCGTGATCGAAAAGGTGCAGAAGGTTTTGGACCGCCGCGCCAAAAATTAAAACGGGTAGACACAAACAAAAAACACGGAGTACGAAAAACATGACCCTCAGAATCGCCATCAACGGCTTTGGAAGAATCGGACGCCTCGTCTGCCGCGCGATCTACGAAATGGGCCATAAAGACGTCAACCTTGTCGCGATCAACGACCCCGGCGGAAATTTTTTCCCGCTCCTGAAATATGACTCCGTCCACGGCCGCGCACCCTTCACCGTCGAACGCTGCGGCGACGACGGCATGCGCATCGACGGCAAGCGCGTCTATCGCTTCCGCAGCCGCGACCCCAAGGAACTCCACTGGGGCGATCACAACGTCGATATCGTCATGGAGTGCACCGGGCACTTCAACGACCGCCAGGGTGCGCAGATCCACCTCGACGCGGGCGCGAAAAAGGTTCTCTTCTCCGCCCCGGCGAAGGATGAAGATATCACCATCGTCTACGGCGTAAACCATAACGACATCAAACCCGAATATAAAATGGTCTCTAACGGCTCCTGCACCACGAACTGCCTTGCACCCATCGCCTACGTTCTGGACAAGGAAATCGGAATCGAGCGGGGCTTCATGACCACGATCCACGCCTACACGGGCGACCAGAACATCGTGGACTCCTCCCACAAAGACCCCTACCGCGCCCGCGCCGGCGCAATGAATATGATCCCGACCACGACCGGGGCCGCGAAGGCGCTGGGCCGCGTTCTGCCAAACCTCACCGGAAAGCTCGACGGCGTGTCCGTACGCGTCCCGGTGCCGAACGTCTCTATGGTCGATCTAAAATTCGACTCCGCCCGCAAGACGACCGTCGAGGAAATCAACGAACTGATGAAAAAATACGCGGCCGGAGAGCTGAAAGGCATCCTGAGTTGCTATGACGAACCGCTGGTCTCGGGCGACTTCAACCACGAACCGTACTCCGCCAACTTCTCCCTGAACGGCACCAACGTCATCGACGGTACCTTCGCCCGAATCATGGCATGGTACGACAACGAATGGGCTTTCTCTTGCCGCATGGTCGATACAGCCCTCAAAATGCACGCCGTTGGTTATAAATGATGCGCAAAAACGCCGTAATTTAGAAGAATATTACAAAATTTCAGTTTTTTCTGTTGACTCAAACCCGAATCTGGATATCATAAAAAATTCTAAACCGTTCTCCGTGGCAAAGCTGGTTCAAGGTTCGTCCTTGAGCCAGCTTTTTAGTTTATGCCCCCGAATAAGCAGCCGTTGCTCCCGAACGCGGGCGCGGCTATACTGGTAACATGTTCAGACAGATAGCAAAACGGGCGATGACGACTCGCGGGCAGAAGGCCTGCCTCGTGGTCGATCATCTTGTGGAGGCACTGGGCAACGACCCCTCGTCCTCCCTCCGCCGGGCCTTGATTCTCAATGACATAGACCAGCATCCGGGTACGACCCAGACCGAAATCATGAGCCGTCTGGGAATCGATAAATCCGCCATGAACCGGGAAATCGAATGGCTGTTCAACTACGGCTGTGTAATGCGGCAGGAATCCGAAGACGACGGCCGCGCTAAACCATTGGAAATATGCGGTTATTCAAAACGGGCGCTGGATTCTGCACTGGATTATTTTCAGGGAAACCACGAAAGTTTGAAAAAATTCCTCGAAGGTGTTACAAAGATATTGAAGCAGGAGAAGCCGACCCTGCGTGACGCGCGCATAATTGCAACCCTCTACGAAAAGGGCAGCGCCACAAAAGGGGAGGTTATCGATAACCTGTATAGCGGACCGGCAACAACGGATAACAGGGCTTATAAAAAGCTCGTAGACGAAGGGGTAATAAAAAGTGGACAGACTTGATCCTCAAGCGCACATCAACATGCACTATCTTTGCGGCGAAGTGTTCGACGGCGTCCCGCGCCCGAGCCTGACCAAGCAATTCGGCCTGACCAATGTCACCGAACTGGCCGATCTGGTCTACGCTGGCCCGAACGCCGGCCCCTCGTAACAACAATTTCCTGAAATGACTATAGGCCGCACATTCGCTATCGCGATGCGAAAATGCTTTCTTTCGAGGACCGGAGCGCAACGTACTTAAGGTACGTGAGCACCGGAAACGCAGAAAGAAGGCATTTGCAGCAAGCAGGAGCCGAATGTGCCCTAAATAGCCGCTTGTGACCTCAGGCGACTTTCGATATATGAGGTATGGCGCGGATTTTGCACCCGCAGCCCCCGTTTGGAATTAAAAAATTAAAGGAATCGCTATGTCACTGTCCCCCGAAGTCAAAAAGATCATCGCCAATTACGAAAACGAAAACGCGGGCGTAAAGGGCAATCTGGTGCGCATCCTCAATCACGGCAAACTCGCCGGAACGGGCAAGCTGGTGATCCTCCCGGTGGATCAGGGCTTCGAGCACGGCCCCGCCCGCTCCTTCGCGGCCAACCCCGACGCCTACGACCCGCACTACCATTTCAAACTGGCGATCGAATCCGGCTGTAACGCCTACGCCGCGCCGCTCGGCCCGCTTCAGGCCGGGGCCGATACGTTCGCGGGCCAGATCCCGACGATCCTGAAATTCAACAGCTCCAACAGCCTCGACTCCGCCAAGCACGACCATAACCAGGCCGTGACCGCCTCGATTCAGGACGCGCTGGAACTCGGCTGCTCCGCCGTCGGCTTCACGATCTACCCCGGCGCGGACAATAATTTTGAAATGATGGAAGAGGTCCGCGACATGATCCGCGAGGCCAAGAATGTCGGCCTCGCCTCCGTGGTCTGGTCCTACGCGCGCGGCTCGGGCGTCACCAAAGACGGCGAAACCGCGATGGACATCATCGCCTACGCCGCCCACATCGCCTGCCTCCTGGGCGCACACATCGTGAAGGTCAAGCTGCCCACCGACCACATTATGCAAAAAGAGGCGCAAAAAGCCTTCGATCAGGGCAAGATCGACGTCAGCACGCAAGCCGCCCGCGTCCGCGAAGTCGTGCGCTCTTGCTTCAACGGCCGCCGCATCGTCGTCTTCTCCGGCGGCGCGACCAAGGGCGAGGATTCCGTATACGACGACGCCAAGGCGATCAAGGAAGGTGGCGGCAACGGCTCGATCATCGGCCGCAACTCCTTCCAGCGTCCATGGAAAGACGGCGTGGCCCTGCTCGACAAGATCATGGACATCTACAAAAAATAAAGCGCAAGTGGACTTAGCCCAGTTTAGTTTTATGTAATCCCCGCGAAAGCGGGGATCCATTTTTAACCGGAATCAAGTCACATGAAACGCCGCCAGTTCACGACCCTCATCATCGCCCTGCTGCTGGCCGTAACGGCCGCAACCTTCGGGCAATTTGAACAACACGCCAAACCCGGCGCTCAAAGCCAAATAAACTCCAAGAGCGTTGAGGTCAAACTCTCCGAAAAGCGCATACGGCACATCCTCTACGGCGACGGCACGGGCGGCGGCCACAGGCACGGCGCGAACAAACCCTGCAAAAGCGAATTCCCGGCAAGCTGGAGCGATCAGAAAATCATTGAAACGGTTAAAAAAATCGCCGCGAACGATAACACGAACTGGACGATGCAGGATAACGGCTACCTTGTGTCGGACACGAGAATCGAAAATCTCAAAATCCGCGTCGTTCTTGACCCCGAAGAACCGGAAATCATCACCGCCTACCCCACCAATGTGCGGCGCAATCCCTGCACCCCGGCAAACGACAATAAGCCTTAGCCAACAGAAAAAAGGCGCTCACCGAGCGCCTTTGATCAAAAAATAAAAGCGGATTTACACAAGGTCGAAACGGTCGGCGTTCATGACCTTGACCCATGCGGCCACGAAGTCCTTGACGAACTTCTCCTTGCCGTCGTCCTGCGCGTAAACCTCGGCATAAGCCCGCAGGATAGAGTTGGAGCCGAACACGAGATCAACGCGCGTGGCGGTCCATTTCACGGCATCCGTCTTGCGGTCGCGAATCTCATAAAGATTTTCGCCCGCCGGTTTCCATGTATAGGCCATATCGGTCAGATTGACGAAAAAGTCATTCGTCAAAGCCCCGACACGATCGGTAAACACGCCGTGCTTGGTTCCGCCGTGATTGGTGCCCATCACCCGCATCCCGCCGATCAAAACCGTCATTTCCGGCGCGGTCAGGCCCATCAGTTGCGTGCGGTCAAGCAAAAGCTCTTCCGGGCTAACGACGTACTGTTTTTTCTGCCAGTTGCGGTAACCGTCATGAATCGGCTCCAGCGGTGCAAACGACTCCGCATCCGTAAGGGCATCGGTTGCATCGCCGCGCCCCGGTGAAAACGGAACGGTCAGAT
>JAANMX010001035.1_pt1 | contig 33543 bp, 30 predicted proteins | sample 7279681 | NCBI WGS metagenome assembly JAANMX01 (sample SAMN14094542, study PRJNA606508) | bioreactor metagenome | isolation source: A lab-scale SPAN reactor treating ammonium-rich wastewater day 351 | place: Ireland: Galway | collected 2018-01-01 | reverse complement strand
AACTTTTTAAAGGCAGAAATGTCATAGAGATTCAACAATATCATTTTATCTTTGAGAATTCAGAAAAAGACTATGCCACAACCAAACGTATTCATTAAATCGAAGCTGCCTAAAACCGGAACCAGTATTTTCAGTGTCATGTCGGCATTAGCAAATGAATGTAATGCCATTAATCTTTCGCAAGGATTTCCCGATTTTGAAGTTTCGCCCGACCTAATCAGTCTGGTAAATAAGTACATGAAAAAAGGGTTGAATCAGTATGCTCCTATGCCGGGTATCATGCCCTTGCGCGAAGCCATTGCCGAAAAAATGCAACAGCGCTACAGTATGGTTTATAATCCTGAAACAGAAATCACCATAACTGCCGGAGGTACTCAGGCTTTGTACACTGCCATTGCAGCTACGGTACGCGAGAAAGATGAAGTGATTATTTTCGATCCTGCATACGACTCTTATTCGCCTGCAGTAATTCTTGCAGGAGGTGTGCCCATTCATGCAGAGTTAAAACTGCCGGATTTTCATATTGACTGGAATGAAGTAAAAAAACTCATCAACCAGCGCACCAAGATGATCATCATCAACACACCACAAAATCCGAGTGGTGCCATCATCAGTGCCAAAGACATGCAGATGCTCGAAAAAATTACTTCTAAAACCGACATCCTTATTTTAAGTGATGAAGTTTATGAGCATGTGATTTTTGACGGATACGAACATCAGAGTGTGGCACGTTTTCCAAAACTGGCAGAGCGCAGTTTTATCGTTTATTCCTTCGGAAAAACTTTTCATACAACAGGTTGGAAAATGGGTTATTGCGTTGCACCCTCAGCACTGATGACGGAGTTCAGAAAAGCCCATCAGTTTATGGTATTCAGTGCCAACACTCCTGTGCAGTATGCTTATACCGATTTTCTGAAAAATCCCGACAACACTTCAGGTATTGAAAAATTTTATCAGGAGAAACGGGATTTTTTTCTGAAACTCATCAAAGGTTCCAAGTTTAAACCCTTGTCATGCTATGGTTCTTATTTTCAACTGCTCGATTACAGTAAAATAAGTTCAGAAAAAGATACTGAATTTGCCAAACGTCTGACGCGCGAATATGGAGTGGCTTCCATTCCTACTTCTGCTTTTTACAAAAACGAAACCGACCACAAACTTTTAAGGTTTTGCTTTGCCAAAAAGAATGAAACGCTCGAAAAAGCTGCCGAAAAACTGCTGAAAGCGGATAAGTAACCGGTTTGAAAGAGCATTTCATCGTTTAATCTTTTTTACTGAGGGCTGAAATCCCATCATATTGAATACTTTTGTTGTGCACTAATTTTACCAACTATGAGTACGTTACGTGTCACAACCGTTCAGGCAAAACTGCAATGGGAAAATGCCGGAAAAAATCTTAAACACTTTTCAGCACTGCTGAAATCTGTAAAACCAAACAGCACAGATGTTATTGTGCTTCCCGAAATGTTCAGCACAGGATTCAGCATGAATGCAAAAAAGCTTGCAGAAAAAATGGGAGGCCCTTCCATGCAATGGATGCATAAAACTGCTGAAGAAAAAAATGCCGTGGTTTGCGGCAGCCTCATCATAGAAGAGTCAGGAAAATATTACAACAGGCTGATATGGATGACTCCCGGAGGTGTGCATGCACATTACGACAAACGTCATCTGTTCAGAATGGCTGACGAACAAAACTATTATCATGCAGGCGATAAAAAACTAATCATCCTCTACAAAGGCTGGCGCCTTGCCACTTTTATCTGCTATGATTTGCGTTTCCCTGTGTGGTTGCGTAATCAGCGTGATTACGACTGTGCCATTGTTATTGCCAACTGGCCTGAGAAACGCAGTTTTGCATGGAAGCAACTGCTGACGGCACGGGCAATAGAAAATCAAACTTTTTATATTGGTGTAAACCGTGTCGGCAAAGATGGCAATGCAATAAGCTATACAGGTGATACCGTTGCTCTCGATCCGTTTGGAAAAAAAATAAGCAAGACAAAAGCAGGTGTGGAACAGGTTGAAACCATCACATTGGATTTTGACACGCTTGAAAATGCCAGACATATTTTTCCGGTAGGAAATGATGCCGATACTTTTACCATTAAATTCTGATGCCGAAAGTAGATTATGACTGCCTGCTGGCAGAGTTACGGTTTGCGTATTCACGCAGTTCGGGCAAAGGCGGACAGAATGTGAATAAAGTTTCTACCAAGGCTGAGCTTTCGTTTCATGTTCAGTTTTCAGACTGCCTTACTGAAGAGCAGAAAAAACTGATTTCTGAAAAATTGGCATCACGCATCAACGAAAAAGGTGTTTTAAAAATTCAGAGCAGCGAAGCTCGCAGCCAGTCAGTCAATAAAGATCTGGCAATTAAAAAATTCAAATTGCTGATTCAAAAAGCGCTGCATGTGCCAAAGAAAAGATTGCCGACTGCACAACCTGCAGAAGCCAATGAAGAGCGACTTTCGCAAAAACGAAAAACATCCCTCTTAAAAAAATCGCGACAAAAAAATATTGACGGTTAAATCCATAAGCTTTTAAAAAAATAAACCCAACGGCTGGCCGGCAGCCTGTCTGACGGTGGATATGGATGATAGTTTTGTTCCAGATATTGTTTCACCACATCATACTTCATGCTGAAATAAAAACAAGGCTTTATCCTCACAACAGCATACATCACATAAGCCATCAGTGCACCATAAAGCGAACCTCCCATCATTCCGAGGAGTAAATTTTTGTGAATGACAACGGCCAGCACCATACCCCAAAAAGTAAATCCGATTTTCAAACCTTTTCCGATGTTATGATAAACATTTGCTCTGTGGCTTCGCGGAATAAAAACAGTATGTTTGGTGTTGATGGTAAAACGTCTGTGGCTTCCATATCGTTCTGCATCGTACCATAAGTTCAGCTCAAATGGTTTTCCATCTGCAATTTCATCTCCTGAATAATAACAGGTGTTGCTGATAGCTTCCAGTTGCAGATTATTCGAAAAAATTTCTTTGCCGTTAATTTTTATGGAAGCCTGTCTTATAAAATAATTTCCCGGTTTGCGTGGGCTAAGCACATAACGGATTCCTGTTTCGCGAATCAGAAATCCGGAGTGATTGACATCGCTGAAAGTAACATAAGGCCTTCCGGTAATATAAAAATTACTCAGGTCAGGTTTGCGCAGATAGCGGCCTTCACCTGAATACACAATGGACAGTTCAAACTCCTCACAAACTTTTACGATGCTTTTGTTCAAACGCATTTCGAGATAGTGATGCTGAAAAGTATCGGGCTTTCGTGCAAAAGCAATGGAGCTGCGGTCGTAATCTCTTCGCTGAACAGGGTCGCTCAGCACTTCATAGGCCAGCGTAATACGTCTGAACTGCTCCACAGCCAAAGGGTCGTCATTACGGTCGGGATGCCATGCCAGCACCTGTTTGCGCCAGGCTTTTTTAATTTCATCAGCTGTGGCAACAGGCGTTACTCCTAAAATTTTATAATAATCTTCGGGCAATGGTGTGGAATATTCTTACGTTTAAAATGTAAATATCGAAACAATATTGCACAATTTTATGTTAGTTTGCAATCGCATTTTTTAATTAATGAATGCATTCACTTTTCCACTAAAATTTTGAAGACATATTTTAAAATACTTCGCTTTGTAAAGCCCTACTGGGGATATGCCATCCTGAATGTTGTATGCAATATTTTATCGGTACTGTTTTCATTTTTTTCATTAACGCTTATTGCTCCGTTTCTGGATTTGCTGTTTCTGAAAGATGAGGGTTTTTATCAGGAAAAAATTGCATTGGGCAAACCGGAACTGCATCTGTCTGCCAAGTCGGTAATTGATAACTTCTACTACTATCTCACCGAAATGATTACCGATCCTGCCAGAGGCAAAGGATATGCACTGATGTTTATTTGCGTATCAGTAGTAGTCATGTTTTTTCTGAAAAATCTGTTTAGGTACCTGGGGCAGTATTTCATTTCGCCTATCAGAAACGGAGTTGTCAAAGACATACGCAGTGCCATACATCACAAAATAATGAGACTGCCGCTTTCGTGGTTCAACAATGAGCGCAAAGGTGATCTTATAACCCGCGTAACTTCTGATGTGCATGAAGTGGAATGGAGTTTGATGAGTTCGCTTGAAGTGGTATTCAGAGATCCTTTCAACATATTGCTTTTTCTTGGAATGATGATTTTTCTGAGTGCCAAACTCACACTGTTTGTTTTTCTGCTGTTGCCTGTTATTGGAATTTTGATTGGATGGGTAGCCAAAAGTCTGAAAAGAACTTCGGTAAAAGGTAAGCTGAAATTAGGAAGTCTTATCTCCATCATTGAAGAAACTTTGTCAGGGTTACGAATTATAAAAGCATTCAATGCGGAGAAATCGGTAGCACAAAAATTTGAGGAAGTGAATAAATCCTACAACAGAATTGCTATACGCATACTGCGCAAAGCTGATTTATCTTCACCGCTGAGCGAATTTTTAGGAACCATCATTCTGATGATTGTGATGTATTATGGCGGTATGCTTGTGCTGGGTCAGGATGCATCACTGTCGGCATCGGCATTCATCACCTATATTGCACTTTTCTCACAAATCATTCCTCCGGCAAAATCATTTACGCAGGCTTTTTATAACATACAAAAAGGCATTGCATCTGCCGACAGAATATTTGCTGTACTGGATGCTGAAGAAACCATTCAGGAATCGCACGATGCAAAGTCCATTGCTTCGTTTAACCAAAACATTGAATATAAAAATGTATCTTTTGCATATCGTAAAGGTGATGATGGTTATGTATTGCGTCACATCAACCTGAATGTACCAAAAGGAAAAACTGTTGCACTCGTTGGTCAGTCAGGTTCAGGAAAAACTACTCTTGCAGATATGCTTCCGCGGTTTTATGATGTGGATGAGGGCGAAATTCTGATTGATGGCACCGACATCAGACAAATTAAACTACATGATTTGAGAGCGCTGATGGGAGTGGTTTCGCAGGAAGCGATTTTGTTTAATGATACCGTGTTCAACAATATTGCATTCGGAATTGAAAATGCAACACAGGCCGAAGTAGAAGAAGCTGCACGCATTGCCAATGCACATGAATTTATTTCGCAAATGCCTGAAGGGTATCTCACCAACATTGGCGACCGTGGAAGCAAACTTTCAGGCGGGCAACGACAGCGTCTGAGCATTGCGCGCGCTGTTTTGAAAAATCCACCGATACTAATTCTTGATGAAGCTACATCAGCTTTGGATACTGAAAGTGAAAAGTTGGTGCAGGATGCGCTGACAAGACTTATGAAAAACCGTACAGTGATTGTGATTGCACACAGGCTGAGCACCATTCAGCATGCTGACGAGATTATTGTTTTGCAAAAAGGTGAAATTGTTCAGCGCGGAACACATTCGCAGTTAGCTGCCGCAGACGGAGTTTACAAAAAGCTGTATGAATTGCAAGGCCTGAGTAACTGATGTCATTACAAATTTTTCAGGTTTACACTCATCATGGATTTTTATTGCATTATACATACACAACTTTACTGAGATTATTTCAGCGGTTTACATTATTTTAGCACTTATAAAATATGTCAATGGACGAAAAGCAGTTAGCCAACATACAACATGAATTGTTCAAGCATGCTACGGAAAGTGTGGTGGTAACCGATTCAAAAGGTTTTATATTGCTGATTAATCCTGCCACTGAAAAACTTTTCGGCTATACAACTGAGGAGCTAAAAGGAAAACGTGTTGAATATTTAATGTCGGGTGATATACGACAAACACATGAGAGGCATCGTGATAACTTTAATCAGAATCCTCACAGCCGCAAAATGGGTATTGGTCTCGATCTGAAAGCGCAGCGCAAAGACAAAACTGAATTTCCGGTAGAAGTCAGCCTGAGTCCTTTTGAAATAGATGGAGAACGGTTGGTGATTGCATTCATTGTGGATATAACAACCCGTAAACATGCAGAACAACAATTGTTGCTTCACAAACAAATGTTGGAAGATTTGACCAAGGAGCTGAAAGCACACAATGAAAAATTAGAAGCAAAAGTTATAGACCGTACAAAAATTTTGCAGGAAGCCCTGATTGAAATTGAAAAATCGCGTAAAGAAATGAGTGAGGCATTAGCAAAAGAAAAGGAGCTGAATGAATTAAAATCGCGTTTCCTGTCCATGGCATCACATGAGTTTCGCACCCCTCTTACTACTATACTTTCATCCGCTTCTCTCATCACCGCTTATCCCGAAAAAGAACAGCAGGAAAAAAGAATCAAGCATGTGGAGCGAATACAATCTGCAGTAAATAATCTGAATGACATTCTGAGTGATTTTCTGTCACTGAGCCGTATTGAAGAAGGAAAAATCAATACCGACAAGAAAGTGTTTAATGTAAAAACACTCATCAGTGAGTTGATAAGTGATGTGATTCCAATTAAAAAAACAGGGCAGATTATTCACTATGCACATAAAGGGCAAGAAGAAATTTATACCGATCAGAAACTGCTAAGAAACATTATCATCAATTTACTGTCAAATGCCATTAAATTTTCTGACGAAGACAAACTGATTTCCATTGTTGCAGATGTAGGCACAAAAAACATGATTCTTAAAATTAAGGATGAGGGAATTGGAATCAGTAAAGAAGATCAGCAACATCTCTTCGAACGGTTTTTCAGAGGGCATAATGCCACCAACATTCAGGGTACGGGATTAGGTTTAAATATTGTTGCAAGGTATCTCGATTTGCTTGACGGGCATATAGAACCGAAGAGTGAATTGAATCAGGGTACAGAATTTATTATCACCTTACCTGTTGCCAAAAATGCAAATTGAAAAAACCGGTCACTTTACCGGACATAAAAACGCTGTGTACTCTCTTATTGCAACCGATGAGAAAAATTTCTTATCGGGCAGTGGTGACAACTATGTGGTAAAATGGAATATTGAAAATGACAGCGAAGGAACAGTACTGAGCACCATGCCTTCAGGAGTTTACTGTTTCTTAAAGTCAGACAAGCTGTTATTCACCGGTTGTGGCAATGGCGAAGTTCACTGTATCAGCTTAGAGAGCAATACGGATATTTTTAAATCACCCGTGCATGAGGGTTATGTTTTTGACCTTTTGATGCATCAACAACATATTTTTTCTGCAGGAGGTGATGGCACTGTTGTTAAACTTAATATGCAGTTGCAGAAAGAAACTTCTGTTTATCTGGGGAAATTTAAAGTCAGAAATCTGCTGCTTCATCCTGATCAAAAAAATCTTATAGCAGCCTGCGGTGATGGCACCATTAAAGTTTTGGACTCAGCTACGCTGGAACTGAAAAAATCTTTTCAGGCACACCGCGAAAAATTTTCAGTAAACACGCTTTGTCTCACACCCGACAATAAATTATTATCCGGATCGAGAGATGCCATGCTTGAAGTGTTTGACCTGAGTAATGATTTTAAAAAAGTGGAAAGTATTCCTGCTCACAACTATGCTATTTATAAAATGGGATTCAACCCTTCAGGAAAAATTCTTGCAACTGCCAGTCGCGACAGGAAAGTAAAACTCTGGTCAGCTGATCTGAAATTTCTTTCACGCATTGATGACACACTGAACGGACATAAACACTCTGTAAACACCTTGCACTGGCTTAACGACACTACCCTGTTGACGGCAGGTGACGACCGCAGCATTATCGCCTGGAAAATTACTGATTAAGATTTGTTGATTTCTGCAAGTGCATAGGTTTTAATCTGCTTAATCATGCTTGCAAGACCATTGGCACGTGTCACCGCAATATGCTGGCGCAAACCGATTGCATCAATAAATTTTAATTCTGCATCTATTATTTCCTGAGGTTTGCGTCCGCTGAGTACCTTTATCAGCAAGGCAATTTCACCTTTTACAAATGCTGAATCACTGTCGGCTTCAAAGTAAAGCAGTCCGTCCTTTTCATACGAATTCAGCCACACACTGCTCTGGCATCCTTTGATTTTATATGCATCCGTCATGTACTTTTTATCAATGGGTGGTAACTTCAAACCCATTTCAATGATGTACTCGTACTTCTCCGTCCACTCATCGAACAGTTCAAAATCAGCTATGATTTCTTTTTCCGTTTCATTGATTGTTTCTGCCATCTCACCTGTGTTTCTTCTGTTCTTTTGCCCATTCATCTTTGAGTGTTACTGCTCTGTTGTAAATACGATGTTCAGGTGTGCTGTATTTATCTTCTACAAAATATCCGAGACGCAAAAACTGAAACCTTTCCTCTTTATCATGCTTCAACAAAGCTGGTTCAACTTTGGCATCGGAGAAAACTTTCAATGAATCAGGGTTGATATAACTTTTAAAATCTCCTTCCTGCGCATCGGGTGCTTCCACAGTAAAAAGCTTATCATACAAACGCACCTCTGCAGTAACGGCAGATGCAGCATCCACCCAGTGAATAACACTCTTTACTTTTATTCCTGATTTATCCTGACCACTTTTGCTCTCGGGAATGTAAGTACAATGTATTTCGCTGATGCTTCCATCATCATTCTTCACTACTTTTTCGCACCGAATGATGTAAGCATGTTTCAAACGTACCATTCCTCCGGGCGTAAGTCTGAAAAATCCTTCGGGAGCGTGTTCCATAAAATCATCCTTCTCAATATAAATCTCACGACTGAATGAAATATCGCGATAAGTTTTTTCAGCAGCTTCAGGATTGTTTTCTGCCTTCAGCGTTTCGGTCTTATCTTCCCCGTAATTCAACAACACTACCTTCAGCGGATTGATAACAGCCATGGTGCGTGCAGCTATTCTATTCAGGTGTTCGCGCAAACATGATTCCAGCAAATTATAATCGGTAACATTTTCTCTTCGCGAAATGCCTGCCACATCAGCAAAATTTCTGATACTCTCTGCCGTATATCCTCTTCTGCGAACACCGCTGATGGTTGGCATGCGCGGGTCGTCCCATCCATCTACAATTTTTTCATTTACCAACTGCAACAGTTTTCGTTTGCTCATTACTGTGTAGCTGATGTTTCTTCTTGCAAATTCAAACTGACGACTTGGAAAAATTCCCAGTTTCTCAATAAACCAGTTGTACAACGGTTTATGTACTTCAAATTCGAGAGTACAAATGCTGTGTGTAATATTTTCGATAGAGTCACTCTGTCCGTGAGCAAAATCGTACATCGGATAAATACACCACTTGTCGCCCGTGCGATGATGATGTGCATGTTTGATACGATACATCAGCGGGTCGCGCAGGTGCATGTTGGGTGATGCCATATCAATTTTTGCACGCAGTGTTTTTTCACCGTCTTTAAACTCACCGTTACGCATGCGAGTAAACAAATCCAGATTTTCGTCCACTGAGCGGTTTCTGAATGGTGAATCAGTGCCTGCCTGTGTGGGTGTTCCCTTCATGGCAGCAATTTGCTCTGCAGTGGAATCATCTACATAAGCCAATCCTTTTTTTATCAGCTCCACGGCATAGGAATAAAGTGTCTCGAAATAATCACTTGCATAAAACTCATTTGCCCACTGAAAGCCGAGCCAGTTAATATCGGCTTTTATACTCTCTACATACTCTGTGTCTTCAGTAACAGGGTTGGTATCATCAAACCGAAGATTGGTACGTCCGCCAAATTTTTTTGCAATTCCAAAGTTGAGGCAAATGGAAGAAGCATGACCTAAATGCAGATAACCGTTTGGCTCAGGAGGAAACCTCGTTAGCAATTGTTCCTTACTTACTCTTCCTGACTGAAGTTCACCTTCAATCAACTCCTCTAAAAAATTAAGTGACTCTTTTTCTGTCTTATTATTATGCGACATGACTGTTTGTATTCTGCTGCAAAATTACGTTAATTACTTCAACGATAACGGCACCTGATGCAGTAAGCTCAAGAAATTTCTTATGAGATGTACTTTGCAAATTATTTCCTCTAAAGATGAAACAACTGAGCTGAAACAGAAGTCAGCGCTTTAAAAAACTGATAGCTTTTTTAACTGCTTCACCAAAAACGTTAACCTCGTGGAGCGTATTGTAAAATGCAAACGAAGCGCGAATGGTTCCAGGAATGTTCAACCGGTTCATTAATGGTTCGGTACAGTGATGGCCGGTGCGTACTGCAATACCCTGCGTATCGAGATACATGCCTGCATCCATAGCGTTCACACCTTCGATGATGAAGGAAACAACGCTTGTTTTATGTTTTGCTGTTCCAATAAGTTTTACTCCGGCAATATTGGCTAACAGATGCTGTGCATGTCGTGTGAGTTGCAACTCATGCTGCAGTGCAGCTTTTCTGTCCAGGCTGTTCAGGTAATCAATGGCTGCTCCCATTCCTATCACTCCTGCAATGTGAGGTGTACCCGCTTCAAAACGATAAGGAATATCGTTAAAAGTTGTTTTTTCAAAACTCACACTTTTAATCATGTCACCACCTCCGCGCCATGGCGGCATTTGGTTCAGTCGTGATGTTTTTCCATACAACACACCCATGCCTGTTGGGCCTAACATTTTGTGAGAAGAAAAACACAAGAAATCGCAATCGAGTTGCTGCACATCCACTTTTTCATGTATCATAGCCTGCGCTGCATCTATCAGCACCGGAATATCATAATGTATCTGCTCTGAATGTTTGCGAACCATACTCACCATTTCTTCCACTGCGTTGATGGTACCGAGTGAATTAGAGGTATGCGAGATGGCAACAAAACGTGTTTTAGCTGAAAGCGTTTTTTGAAAATCATCGGGCTGCAATTCACCGGTATCATTCATCGGAACAACTTTAAGTACTGCTTTCTTCTCTTCGCAGAGAATTTGCCAGGGGACCAAATTGCTGTGATGCTCCATTGAAGAAATTACTATTTCATCCCCTTCGTTAATAAATTTTCGTCCCCAGGTATAAGCAACTAAATTGATGCTGTCTGTTGTTCCTGATGTAAATATTACTTCTTCTTCAGCAGGAGCATTGATAAAATCTTTCACCTTGACACGCACCTGATCATAAGCATCAGAAGCTTTCTGAGAGAGAAAATGCACTCCTCTGTGAACGTTGGAGTTGTAGGTTGAATAATAATCCGTGATAGCCTGAATTACGCTTAACGGTTTTTGCGAAGTGGCGGCATTGTCAAAATAAATTAATGGCTTGCCATAAACCTTCTGTGACAAAACCGGAAAATGTTTTCTGATTTCATCAACATCAAATTTTGTTGCAGCCGCTACTTCGCCTTGCATTGTTCAGGTTGAAAAAAAATTAAATATCGAAATGTATTCCCTGTGCCAATGGCAGTTCAGTAGAATAGTTGATGGTGTTTGTTTGTCTGCGCATATACACTTTCCATGCATCACTTCCTGACTCACGTCCTCCACCGGTTTCTTTTTCGCCACCAAAGGCTCCTCCGATTTCTGCACCTGATGTTCCGATGTTTACATTGGCAATTCCGCAATCACTTCCTTCGTGTGAAAGGAATTTTTCAGTCTCGAGCATATTGCGTGAGAAGATGGCTGATGACAATCCCTGAGGAACATCGTTCTGCATTTCTATTGCCTGATCGAGTGTTTTATATTTCATGATGTAAAGCAATGGTGCAAAAGTTTCGTGACATACAATTGGAATATTCTTTGGAACTTCGGCAATACATGGTTTTACATAACATCCGCTTTCAAAACCTTCACCCGTCATAGTCTCTCCACCATAAAGTATGGTTCCACCTTCCTTTTTTACCCGCTCAATAGCCTGATGAAAATCTTTTACTGCTCCGGTATCAATCAATGGCCCGACAAGAGTATGTGCATCTAATGGATGACCAATACGAATATGCTGATAAGCACTTACTAATTTTTTCTTAAAGGCATCAAACACACTTTCGTGAATAATAAGTCTGCGTGTGCTGGTGCAACGTTGTCCTGCTGTGCCTACTGCACCAAACAATACTGCGCGGATAGCCATATCCAAATCGGCATGTTCTGTGATGATGATGGCATTGTTTCCACCAAGTTCGAGAAGACTGCGGCCTAAGCGCTCACCCACAATGGATGCTACACGTTTGCCAACACGTGTGGAGCCTGTTGCAGAAATCAGAGGCACACGGTTGTCAGCAAGAAAATTATCACCTACATGTTTGGAGTTTGCCACTACCAGATTGCATACTCCTTCGGGAACTTTATTTTCTTCAAGCACTGAGGCTATGATGTTTTGCACTGCAATAGCACAAAGCGGAACTTTAGATGATGGTTTCCAAACAATGGTATCACCACAAACCATTGCAAGCATGGCATTCCAGCTCCATACAGCTACCGGAAAATTGAAAGCTGTAATCACTCCAACAATTCCTAATGGATGATATTGTTCGTACATGCGATGCTTGGGTCGTTCGCTGTGCATGGTGAATCCATGTAACTGGCGTGAAAGACCTACTGCAAAATCGCAGATGTCAATCATCTCCTGCACTTCGCCAAGACCTTCCTGATAAATTTTTCCCATCTCATAAGAAACCAGTTGTCCTAAAGGCTCTTTATATTCACGCAGTTTATTTCCTATCTGGCGAACCACCTCTCCGCGTTTGGGAGCAGGCCACATACGCCATTCTTTAAAAGCCTGTTGAGCTGTTTGAATAATCGTTTCGTAATCGTCAGCTGTTGCTTGCTTCACTTTAGAAATTAGCTCACCATCTGATGATGAAAAAGATTCAAGAATATCACCTTTGGTATCAAACCACTTAGTTCCTGTGGTTGCACCTTTATTTATTTCCGTAATTCCCAGTTGCTTCAGGGCTTTCTCTATACCGTATCCGGTTTTAACTGCTGTACTCATTGTTCTGTGTATTAAAAAAAACGTTTTACTTTGGTCTGCAAAATTAAACAATATAAGTCTTTTCTATGGCTAAAAGTTCAGCTAAAGGTTCTGTTTTACTGATTGTATTACTTGCCATTGCATTAATAACAGTAAAGTGGATAAAAAGTTGCCACAACAGCAGTGAAACTCCTGTTAAAGAAACTCCTGCATGGAAAGATGATGGCCGTAACAAACGGAGCGAATGGCGCTACCGCACTCTTGAATACACACAACATGCGCGATGCAGAATGCAATGCCGCAATATTAGTGAGGCCGAAGTGAATGAAATATTGCGCAACGGAACCATCAATTATAAAAAGAGCAACCTGAATGATAAGCCCTGCCCTACTTATGCAATAGAAGGAAACACCAATGACGGGCAAAAAGTGCGTATAGTTTTTGCTGCATGCAAATCAACTACACGGGTAGTCACCACCATTGACTTAGGTGTGGAACATGAATGCGACTGTAATTAATAAGCTCTGGCGCTGATGCCCTGCATATAATTTACAAAAGCACGGCTCACAACCTTGTTGCCTCCCGGTGTCGGGTAATTTCCTGAAAAATACCAGTCGCCTTTGTTATGCGGGCATGCTTCGTGCAGGTCTTCAATTTTCTGAAAAATAATTTCTACTTCAGCTTTGCAATCTTCAGGTTTCAGCATCGAGGCAATCTTAGCCGAAATCTGCTCCGCTGTGAATGGTTTATAAATATCGCGTACATAGTTTTTCATTTCATTCACGCCAAGTTCCAGTTGTTGCTTGCAATGCACATAGGTTTCTTCAATGATATGTTCGAGATTATTTTCTTCGAGCAATGCAATGGCAGCACGAAAAGCAATGAGGTCACCAATACGTGCCATGTCTATACCGTAACAATCGGGATAACGTATTTGAGGTGCTGATGAAACAATCACTATTTTCTTAGGCTCCAGCCGATCGAGCATTCTGATGATGGAGTTTTTAAGTGTTGTTCCGCGCACAATACTGTCGTCAATCACTACCAGATTGTCCTGTCCTTTCTGAAGTGTACCGTAAGTAATGTCATACACATGTGTAACCATATCACTTCGGTCATCATCATTGGTGATAAACGTACGCAGTTTGACATCTTTAATGGCAATTTTTTCGAAGCGAGGTTTGATGGCAAGTATTTCACTCAGTTTTTCATCGGTAAGCTGATTGCCTGCTGCTTTGATTTTTCGTTTCTGAACATCGCGCAGATAATCTTCCATGCCCTGCATCATTCCATAAAATGCTACTTCTGCCGTGTTGGGGATAAAAGAAAAAACTGTGTGCCGCAAATCATTGTCCACTGCAGGGAGAATACTTTTACAAAGTTGTCGGCCCAACTCTTTTCGCTCCTGATAAATTTCTGCATCACTTCCTCTCGAAAAATAAATACGTTCGAAAGAACATGAATTACGTTCGGTAGGTTCTTTTATCTGCGGCATAGAAATTTTGCCGTTCTTTTTTATGATGAGTGCATGGCCGGGTTTTATTTCTTCAATCTGCTCAAACGAAAGTTTAAAAGCTGTCTGAATGGCGGGTCTTTCACTGGCAACTACTACAATTTCATCATCGGCATACATATAGGCAGGTCTTATTCCTGCAGGGTCGCGCAATACAAATGCATCACCATGTCCCATCATTCCTGCAATCACATAACCACCATCCCATTTTTTGGAAGAATGTTTCAGAATACTTTCAACATCCAGATGCTCTGCAATAAGAGGAGAAATTTCCTGTTTGGAATATCCCTGTTCTTTGAACTGATCGTAAAGTCTTTCATTTTCCTCATCCAGATAATGACCAATGTTTTCCAAAACGGTTACTGTATCGGCTTTCTCTTTTGGATGCTGACCTATTCTGATAAGATTTTCGAAAAGTTCATCCACATTGGTCATATTAAAATTTCCTGCAAGCACCAGATTGCGAGTCATCCAGTTGTTCTGACGCAAAAATGGATGACATGCTTCAATGCCATTGCCGCCATAGGTTCCGTAACGAAGATGCCCTAACCACAGTTCACCGCTGAAGGCCATATTTTTTTTCATCCATTCAACATCGTTTAATTTTGAAGGATCGCCTTTTGTGCGTTCGTTGAATTTGTTAAAAATCATACTGAAAATATCCTGTATGGCCTGTTTGTCGTTAGAGCGGTAGCGACTGATATAACGCGTTCCGGGTTCGGCATCAAACTTTATGTTGGCCACACCTGCACCATCCTGTCCGCGGTTGTGCTGCTTTTCCATGAGCAGATACAACTTGTTTAATGCGTAAAACGAGGTGCCGTATTTTTTTCGGTAATAATCAAGTGGCTTCAGCAAACGAATCATTGCTATGCCACATTCGTGGTGTAGGATGTCAGACATTTGAATGCAAAATTAAATAAAAATAAGCGTTGGATTACACTTATATAAAGGAATTTAATCTCTCTGCTTCAATGTTTTGCCATGAGCAGGCAGGTCTTCATCACATTATAATTTTCAAGTGGCAAATGCAGGGATAAAATGCAGCAGTTAAAGCCTTGATAAACCCGTTTGTTCCATTCAGGAATTTTCCCTGAGCAGATTCACAATGGCATTTTCCACTTCGCTGCTGTTCCATTTATTTTCAATGTCAGGCATTGCCATAATTTTATCCATAATCACATTTTGGCGGTTTCCACGCGCCTGTGCTTCGTTGTATGGAATATGGCTGAAAGTTACCATTGAATAAAGCGGCATCCATTTATCGGGATGTTTTTCATAAAACCATCCTTCAATTTTTTTACGCAGCAAAAATTCAGGCTGACCAACCAGGTCGCGCATTTCAATAAAATTATCTACAGCCAGTTCGCCAATTGCATCAGCAGCAGGTTTGCGCAGACGTTCATATTCAGGAATCACTTTTTCCCAGTCATCATGATGTTCATTCAGCAAATCATTGAGTATGGTACAATCTTCAAAACCGCAGTTCATACCTTGCCCATAAAAAGGAACAATGGCATGTGCAGCATCACCAATCAGTGCAAGCTGATTACCTACATGCCAGGGCATACACTTCACCGTCACCAGCGAGCCGGTAGGGTTGTTGAAGAAATCTTCTTCGAGGTCATGCAACAGCGGAACTGCATCAGGAAAAACATCGCTGAAAAATTTCTTTACCTCTGCTTTGTTGTGCAACGATTCAAACGAAGGATTTCCTTTCATCGGGAAAAACAGTGTAACCGTAAAAGTTCCGTCCAGATTAGGCAGTGCAATGAGCATGTATCCGCCACGCGGCCAGATGTGCAATGCATTTTTTTCGATGCGATGCGTACCATCAGCATTGGCAGTGAACATAAGTTCTTTATAACCATGTTCCAGGTACGACTGTGAGTAATTAAACTGCGCTGTTGACAACTGCATCTGCAATCGTGTGGCAGCAAATGCACCATCAGCACCAAAAATAAAATCTGCATGTGCTGTGGTCTTTTCGAAGGTTTGCTGATTTTCGAAATGCATTTCATTTTTCGCCAGCAAAACATCCGTACACCTTTCATCGAAAAATATTTCCACACCATTTTGCTCTGCCAAATCCAGCAGAGTGCAGTTTAAAATGCCGCGAGACACTGCGTAAATGCCCTGACCGTCCTTTCCGTAAGGCTGTGTAGTAATTTTTCCGTCCATGCTGTGCATGGTGCGATGTGTCATCGGGATTCCTATTTTTCTGATGGCATCTTCAATGCCTACACCGCGCAATGCTTTCCACCCACGGTCGCTGAGGGCAAGGTTGATACTTCGTCCTGCAGGAATATTCACTTTTCGCATATCCGGTCTGCGTTCATATAAAGTAACCTGATAACCCCTTTTGCGCAGATAAATAGCAAGCAGTGAGCCTACCAGCCCCGCTCCTATGATTGCAATATTTTTGTTTTTCATTACTTATGAAGTGCTAATGCCTGTTTAAAATATTCTCCAAAACTGAAAATATCTTCAAAAGAATTATACAACGGAACAGCTGCCATCCGCAACACCTCAGGTTCGCGCCAGTCTGCAATCACTCCATTATCGGTGAGGTAGCTGAATATTTTTTTCCCATTCTTTTTGCATAACATACTGACCTGTGCTCCACGCTCATTTTCATTCGCGGGAGTGATGATGATGATATTCTGTTGTTGTCCTGTGGCTGTTACTGCTTCATTAATTACATAACGCAGAAAATTATTCAGCTTTTTTCTTTTTGCAACAAGTCTGTCCATACCTGCTGACGCAAAAATTTCGAGAGATGCCCGCAATGCAGCCATAGGCAATACCGGTGCATTACTCAGCTGCCAGGAGTCAGCACTTTTTACGGGCACAAAATCATGAGGCATGGTGAACCGTGTTTGGGGGTCGTTGCCCCACCATCCTGCAAAACGAACGCGGTCGGTATTGTCGCAGTGCTTCTCATGTACAAAAGCTCCGGCCACTCCTCCGGGCCCTGCGTTCAGATATTTGTATGAACACCACACGGCAAAGTCCACTTGCCAATCGTGTAGATGCAAATCAAGATTTCCTGCTCCATGTGCCAGGTCGAAACCTGCCAATGCTCCCACACGATGTGCCGCTTCGGTAATTTCTTTCATCTGAAAAACCTGACCGGTGTAATAATTTGGATTCCCTAAAAACACCAGTGCCAGACTGTCTTTATGATTTTCGATTGCTGCCAATATATCTTCGTGCCGAAGAGTAAACTCTCCATCGCGGGGTTTAAGTTCGATGATGGCATCTTTTGGGTTGCAGCCGTGAAACTTTACCTGCGACTGCAGAGCATACTGATCGGAAGGAAAAGCTGATGCTTCACAGATAATTTTATAACGTTTGGAGTCAGGTTTGTAAAACGACACCAGCATAAAATGCACATTTGCAGTGAGCGAGTTCATCACAACAGTTTCGCGAGGAAGTGCTCCAACTACCTGAGCCATATTATCTCTCAAAAACTCATGATAGGGATACCATGGGTGTCGCGCCTGAAAGTGACCTTCCACACCAAATTTCTCCCAGTCGCTCAGTTCCTGATTTACGTATTCGCGTGTGTTTACCGGTTGCAATCCCAGTGAATTGCCGCAGAAATAAATTACTTTTTTGCCTTTATGTTCAGGGAATAAAAACTTTTTTCTGAATGAATTTAACTCATCTTCTTTATCAAGCTGACGGGCAAATTCAATATTATTTTCAAACTGCATAATTCTGAATTACTATGCAAATAAAGTAAAATGACAGCAGAGTGAAAAAACAAATGTGTACAACGTCTTTATTACATGAAATAAAATCTCAATCGGCAAGTGATTTTTTTTCAAACTTTTTGCGTAACCATGCAGTCACAGGTTTTTCAACATACAGATGAACTACGATGGCAACTGTAAGGGCAATCATAAACTGCATAGCTGCAAAAGCTATGTAATTATTTTCAAAATATGTTTTGATAATTTCAAGTCTGTTGCCGTTCCAGTTCATGTATCGGGCAGTAATATCCTGAGTAAGATAAAAACTATAACTTGCTTCACCTAAGAACACCAGAAAACGGGCACTCATAACTTTGGCAAGAGCACCTTCGCTGAAAGCGAAAGAAAATATCAGCAAAGCCATAGGAATATAAAAGTAAAGAGAGTTGGAATATGTTTTGTAAACTTCCTGAATACCCATAAAAAACAAAACAGGTATGATGAGTGATATAATCTGAAGCAGCGTAGCGCGCGAAGAATTCATTTTGTTTGAATACCTGACAATGCTGTAGAAGAAAAATAAAAAAATACCCATGATAAAATCAAGTATCCTGATGAACGGATTAATATAAAACAACCATTGCATGTCATAAAAATTCCGGATTACCGTCATCAGTACAAGTGCAATGGCAAGCAGCACGAGATAAAAAGCATAACTGCGGATGAGTCCCTTTCTGAAAATAAATGCAACCATTCCAGGAAACATGACATAAAAAAACATTTCGGCAGAGATGGACCATGCAGGAGCATTGAATGAAAAATAATATGGGATAGCAGGAATAAAACTTTGTGTGAGGGTGAGGTGTGCGCCCAACCTTACGAGAAACTGAAACGTATGATGCGCAGTGAATCCTCCATCATCCAATACTGATTTAACCACAACAGGAGTAATCAGCAGCAATGTGAAATAATGCAGCGGTACAATGCGGATAGCACGTTTGATTAAAAAGTTCTTTCTTGAAAATTGTTTGTCGCCAATGGCGGAGGCATAGGTAAATGCCATGACAAAACCCGAAAGCATAAAAAAGAAATTAACACCCAGATAACCAAAACGCAGGTAGTTTTCCAACAAATCATGTATGGCAGGTATTCTTGAATCTCTGAAATAAGTAAGGTGACAGAGGAATACCATAAAAGCAAAAACAAATCTTAACGATGTAAGTGCCTGCAGTTTCATCTGAAAAAAATCTGTGTCCGAAGATAAACCAATTATCGGAAACTATCTACTGTAAACATAAAGGTTCATGCAAATGAATAAAAAAAGAGGCTGTCCTTTCGGGACAGCCTCTCCACACAATCTAAACACAACTTACTTCTTATCGTCTTTTACTTCTTCGTAGTCAACATCGGTTACGGTGTCGCCCTGTGCCGAAGCATCCTGTTGGCTTCCGGCATCAGCGCCTGTTGCAGTGCTTCCTGTATTGTTAGATGCATTATACATCTCCTGTGAAGCGGCCTGCCATGCCGTGTTGAGTTCGTTGAGTGCTGTATCAATTTCAGCAAGGTTTCTTTCCTTATGTGCATCTTTGAGTTTGCTCAGTGCACGCTGGATATTCTCCTTGTTGTTTTGCGAAAGTTTGTCGCCATACTCTGTCAACTGTTTTTCAGTCTGGAATATCATGGTATCGGCCATGTTCACTTTATCAGCTTCTTCTTTCGCTTTTTTATCAGCTTCAGCATTGGCTTCAGCTTCTGTTTTCATACGTTTTATTTCCTCATCGCTCAGTCCGCTGCTGGCTTCTATACGTATCTTCTGCTCTTTGCCTGTGCCTTTGTCTTTTGCTGTTACGTGCAGAATACCATTGGCATCAATATCAAATGTTACTTCAATCTGAGGTACACCGCGTGGTGCAGGCGGAATTCCATCAAGGTGGAAACGTCCGATGGTACGGTTATCTTTTGCCATACTGCGTTCGCCCTGCAATACATGTATTTCTACAGAAGGCTGACTGTCGCTTGCTGTGCTGAACACTTCACTCTTCTTGGTTGGAATGGTAGTGTTGGCTTCGATAAGTTTGGTGAACACGCCACCAAATGTTTCTATACCTAATGACAGCGGAGTTACGTCAAGCAACAATACATCTTTTACATCTCCGGTAAGCACTGCACCCTGAATTGCTGCACCAATAGCTACAACTTCATCAGGATTCACTCCTTTGGAAGGAGCTTTACCGAAAAATTTCTCCACAGCATTCTGAATGGCAGGAATACGAGTTGAACCTCCTACCAAAATCACTTCGTCAATATCACTTGGTTTGAATCCTGCATTGCTCAATGCTGTTTTGCAGGGTTCAATGGTACGCTTAATCAAATCATCTACCAGTTGTTCAAACTTTGCTCTGGTAAGTGTTTTTACCAGGTGTTTCGGAACACCGTCAACCGGCATAATGTAGGGCAGGTTGATTTCGGCCTGAGTAGAACTTGACAATTCTATTTTAGCTTTTTCAGCAGCTTCTTTCAAACGTTGCAATGCCATTGGGTCTTTGCGCAGGTCAATGCCTTCGTCATTTTTAAACTCATCGGCAAGCCAGTCAATGATGCGCTGATCAAAATCGTCACCACCCAGGTGGGTATCACCATCGGTTGATTTTACTTCGAAAACGCCATCGCCCAGTTCAAGAACTGATACGTCATGTGTACCACCACCACAGTCGAACACAACTACTTTTTCTTCTTTATGTTTTTTATCAAGACCATAAGCCAGAGCAGCAGCAGTAGGCTCGTTGATGATACGAAGCACTTTCAGTCCTGCAATTTCTCCTGCTTCCTTGGTAGCCTGACGCTGTGAGTCGTTGAAGTATGCAGGCACAGTGATTACTGCTTCTGTAACTTCGCTGCCAAGATAATCTTCAGCTGTTTTTTTCATTTTCTGCAAAATGATTGCTGAAATTTCCTGAGGGGTGTATAAGCGGTCGTTAATTTTTACACGGGGAGTGTTGTTATCACCTTTCACCACTTCATAAGGTACACGTTCTCTTTCTTTGGCTGAATGGTCAAAAGATTCACCCATGAAACGCTTTATTGAATAAACGGTATTCTTGGGGTTTGTAATGGCCTGACGTTTTGCAGGGTCACCCACTTTACGCTCACCATCTTTAATGAATCCTACTATGGAAGGTGTCGTTCTGCGACCTTCGCTGTTCGGGATTACAACAGGCTCGCTGCCTTCCATCACAGCTACGCAAGAGTTGGTTGTTCCCAGGTCGATTCCAATTACTTTTCTCATTTTATCTATACTTTTTTTGAAGGTTTTTATTTTACACCCTCACTGTGTCAATGGTTGTGCCAACCGTCATATCATGCCAATATGCACCCTAAACGGCATGCTGATGGAATGCCGTCAGAAAAAATACTGACAAAAAGACACTTTTACTTGAAGCCCAGGTCGCGGGTAATCTGGCCGTTAATAAGCGAATCGTTAGAGCGGTTACTCAACAACTTATTGTACATGCCATCTCTGAAAATACTGCTGAAAATGCCTATTCCACCTTCAACATTGGTGTATTGGGGAATATTCTGGTTGATACCTGTTGGCGGACGATTCACCTGATAATAAGTGTAAAGTTCTTCGGCACCGCCCACCCAGAAGAAATCTACCGAGCGTGCAATTCGTTCCACTGTCGGGTCAGGCTGAATATATCGTCTGATGGCAGAGTAAATGGTAGTATAAGGAACTGCAATTTCCAGCGAAGTGGAATTTTTATACTCTACTCCTCCAATCTTAAACTCAACTGATTTTATCTGCACATTGGTAGGATTGGCAATCTCTTTTTCATAATAGCTGAAACGCATATTCAGGTCGTAATAGCTGGCATTGTTACCTCTTGTAAATTTGGTCTGAAAAGGATTGGCTGCATCAGCAAGTTCTACTGCAGTCTGAAAATTGGTTGGTGTGGCAATAGCACTCACTTTATTTACAATAATAGTTTGTGCAGTAGTGGTTTTTCCGGTTTCACGATTATAAACTACCAACTTATATTGGCTGTCCTGATAGATGGAATCGCTGCCATAAGTGCGGTATAAATAATTGGGTGATGATGCAAAAATGCCTGTATCCAAAGCAGAACCTTCAAAACGTTCCAGATTGATAGTGCCTATCATGTTGTTATTCTTATAACGCTCCAGTTTCACATCAAGGATATCGCCATACTGAAAAGAATCGGGCACCTGTGCAAACTGATATGCATTTCCTTCGCCCAGAAATGCTTTGTTGATTCGGATATATTGAACTGAATCGGCAGGATTCAACACTCCGTAAACCACCATTATTTCCTCATAAGGCGCTATCAGATCCACATCCGTTTTGCAGGACGAAAATGCCAATATCAGTACACAAAAAGATATTAATAACTTATTCATGCGTCAAAAGTAGAGTATGAAGGCCGATAAAAAAAATATGTAATTTTCAGCACTCAAATATTTAACAATTTTTAGGTGTTTAGCCCGATGCATAAACTGAAATTTTTATCCGTTTTCATAACAGGGTGGCTGCTCACAGCTGCAATGCCATCCCGTGGTCAGCTTGTAAATGAGAAATTTGACCGGTTGGATCTGAGTGAAAATTTTGATACAGCCAGCGACAGATGGACATTTTTATCCAACAATGAAAACCTGTTTCTGGTGCAGGAAGGCGAATATATTCTGAACCGCAAAGCTCCTGAAAAACCTTTTGCTCTTATTGCTAATTACGATTACAATGAGCAGGCTTTTAAATTAGTAACTGCCGTTAAGATTGAAAAAACTGCTGACCAAAATGGCTCTATCGGTGTCATATTCATGGCTCAGAATGATGGCAACGGTGGTTTTATTTTCGAAATAAATGCAGAGAAGCAATTTCGGCTGAGGCAAATTGTGTCAGGCAGTTATAAGTTTATGACCGGTGATGCAAAGAATGGAGGATGGACAAAGAGCAATTCACTCAACGGACTGAATGCTTATAATGTAATAGACATCCGTACATCTAACCGTAATTACGATATTTACGTCAACAATAATTTACTTCTGTCATTTACTGAAATTGCTTACAAAACAGGTCGTTTTGGATTTATTGTAGGTCCGGCAACACGCGCCAAAACAGATTATTTTTATTTGTTTTCTTCAGCGCAGGCGAATGAAATTACAAAAGCACAGGATGGTTCAACAACTTCTGGCACTCCCGATATCATCGAACTTGCCGAATCCATCATCAAACTGAAAACACAAATCAACAAACTGCAGGCAGAGAATGAAGACCTGAAACGTAATCTTGAAAACAAAAAAACTGCTGATAACGAAGATGAAAACGAGCGTAAACTTAAAGACAGAACCATTCTCGATTTGCAGAAAAAACTGGCTAAAAAGGATGCATCATTCGACTCGCTGATGAAGGTGAACGAAGGTCTTCTCAAGTATAAAAATTTAGTTGCCGGCAACGAAAACTCTGACCTGATTATAACGTTAAGTAAATCAGTAAAGGCAGAGAAAGAAAAAAACCAACAACTGAGTGATTCGTTAAAAACACTGAAAGCAGAATTGGCAAAAGCCAGAAACTCCAAACCAACAACTGTAGAGGAAAAGAAAGAACCAAAAGAGCAAAAACCGAACACAGAATTTACGCTGCCTAAGGAAAATTAAAATCAAACGTATGTCAGTACACAGCGAAGTAAAGAAAATAACCACCCACGTTTTGCAGGAGATGAAACGCAATGGTGAAAAAATTGCCATGCTCACGGCTTATGATTTCAGTCTGGCTCGCATTCTCGACCATGCCGGAATAGATGTGTTGTTGGTGGGCGACTCAGCTTCTAATGTAATGGCAGGACATGAAACCACATTGCCTATCACTCTGGATCAGATGATATATCATGCTTCGAGTGTGGTACGTGCCGTGCAGCGTGCATTGGTAGTTGTTGATTTACCTTTCGGATCGTATCAGGGCAACAGCAAAGAAGCTTTGCAGTCGGCCATACGCATCATGAAAGAATCGGGTGCTCATGCCGTGAAACTGGAAGGAGGCCGCGAGGTAAAAGAATCTATCGAACGCATTCTCACAGCAGGAGTTCCTGTGATGGGACATCTCGGACTTACACCACAATCCATTTACAAATTCGGAACCTATGTGGTGAGAGCACGCGAAGAAGAAGAAGCGCAGCGATTAGTTGAAGATGCACACACATTAGAGCAGGCAGGATGCTTTGCCATCGTACTCGAAAAAATTCCGGCAACACTTGCTGCCAGAGTAGCACAGGAAGTAAAAATTCCAATTATAGGAATAGGTGCAGGCAACGGTGTGGATGGACAGGTGCTGGTATTGCACGATATGCTTGGCATCAACAATGAGTTTCATCCACGGTTTTTAAGAAGATACCTCAACCTTTATGACGAAATTAAATCTGCTACAGGAAGATATATTGCAGATGTAAAAAACCGCGACTTCCCGAATGAAAAGGAGCAGTATTAATTATCTCAGATTAATATTTCAGTTTTAAAAGAAAAATTAACAATAAACTGAAACATTATTCTGCATCAAATGCACAACTTGTATTTTTAATTATTGTGATTACCTTTTGTTATTCCTATTTTTGGCTTTATGCTTTCTAAGGTTGTGTCAAACACCAACATTGCTGCACAGGTTATTTTTGAAGACAACCATCTGATAGCTGTCAACAAACTTCCCGGGCAGATAACTCAGGGCGATAAAACCGGTGACACTCCTCTCGGTGATTTACTCAAAGCATTTCTTAAAGAGAAATACCGGAAGCCCGGCAATGTGTTTTGCGGTACCATACATCGCCTCGACCGCCCGGTGAGTGGTATTGTTCTTTTTGCCAAAACAGGCAAAGCACTTGAGCGAATGAATGAACAGTTTCGTGAACGTAAGGTGCAAAAAACTTATTGGGCTGTTGTAAAAAACAAACCTCCGCATGCTGAAGAAACGCTGGTGCACTATCTGAACAAAAACGAAAACAAGAACAAAAGTTTTGCCTCACTGCAACCGCGCAAAGATGCCACACGCTGCGAATTATCGTACAAGCTGCTGGCATCGTCTGAACATTATCACCTGCTGGAAGTTAACCCAATGACAGGAAGACATCATCAGATAAGAGTACAACTTTCGGCTATTGGGTGTGTGATAAAAGGCGACCTGAAATATGGAGCTGACCGCAGCAACTCCAATGGCTCCATTCATCTTCACGCCCGAAAACTTAATTTTATTCATCCTGTTAAACAGGAGTCCGTCAACCTTACAGCACCTCCGCCAGACGACCCGCTGTGGAATTATTTTATGCAAAATTTAGAATCATTATGAGTGTATCACCGTTTAAGGCAGCAGCATTTTTAAAATGTCCAAAATGTGGAAAAGGAAATTTATTCAGCTGCACAAATCCCTATAACGTTAAAAAATTAACCGATATGCCCGACCATTGTCCGGAGTGTGGTCTTTCATTTATGCCTGAGCCGGGGTTTTATTATGGTGCCATGTATGTAAGTTATGCACTAACTATTGCACTCTCTGTTTTTAATTTTATCTGGATTTATATGCTTTGGGGGTTTGCTGCTGTACGCTTTCTCATCATCAACAGCGTGTTGCTGATAGTGTTGATGCCGATTTTTTTCAGGTATGGGCGCAGTTATTATCTGGCACTGATTTATAAAATTGAAAACGCTGCAAACAAAAGAAAAAAGTTGTAGGGTTATTCTTCAAAAAACTACTTCCGCAGATTACTCTCCATAGATTTTTCAGGCTTTCCGTAAAAAAGTTTCTACCAGCATTTTCGCTTTCTTGCACGACTCCTCCAAATCAGAGTTGATAATTACATTGTCGAAATTTTTTTCATAACCTAATTCAAAAACAGATTTTTCCAATCGCTTCTGCAGGCTTTCAGGTGTTTCGGTGCTGCGTGCAATTAGCCTCAGACGCAAATCTTCTACTGAAGGCGGACGGATAAAAACAGAAAGCAGATTATCACCAAAACATTTTTTGATATTCATTCCTCCTTCTACATCCACATCAAAAACCACTGAACAGTCTATAGCTTCTATGCGCTTAACTTCTGAGCGTAAAGTTCCGTAATACCTGCCTTCGTAAACCTGTTCCCATTCAATAAAAGCATCTTCTTCAATTTTCTTCTTAAACTCTTCAACAGAAAGAAAATAATAATCTTTTCCATCCTCTTCGTTATGTCGTTTTGGACGAGTGGTGGCTGATACTGAAAAACGCATAAACGAAAACTGTGAAAGTAAATAGTGTACAATGCTTGTTTTGCCACTGCCGCTTGGTCCACAAAACAAAAAATGCTTTCTCATAAAATATTTGAAAGTTGCTCCTTTATTTTTTCTGCCTCATCTTTCATCTCAACAACAATTCGCTGTATGCCTGCATCATTGGCTTTGCTGCCAATGGTATTTATTTCACGTCCTATTTCCTGCATTATAAATCCAAGTTTTTTCCCATTGTTGTTGGCATCATTGAGCATCGTAAGAAAATAATTGCAGTGTGTGAGTAGCCGTACTTTCTCCTCTGTAATATCCAATTTTTCGAGATAATAAATTAACTCCTGCTCAAACCGGTTCATGTCTGTATCAATATTTCCTTCAAAGGATTTCAGCGCATTCATCAATCGTGACCTCACTCCCTGCATACGACCTGTTTCATGCTCTGCCAGTTTCTCACGCAGTTGCAGAATCAGATTTATACGTTGTGCTATGTCATCATGCAGCGTCTTGCCTTCGCGTTGCCTGAACTGTTTAAATTTATCCAATGACTCCTGAATCAGTTTGGAAATTAATTCCCATTCTTTCTCATTTGCTTCTGCAGCGTCATCGTTGACTACCTGAGGTTGTTGCATAATTATCTGCAACAAGTTTTCATCAGCAAGATTTAATTCTGCTTTTATTTCCTTCAAATCTTTCAATAATGCTTTTATCAAATCTTTGTTAAGCAAATTGCTTTGCTGTGCAGGATCGGTTTCAATGCTGATGATAACATCCATCTTTCCACGTTCGGCTTCTTTTTGCAGCAATGTTCTCAACTCCATCTCTTTGTCTTTGTATGCCTGTGGCAAACGAAGATTCAAATCAAAAAACTTACTGTTAAGTGATTTTATTTCTACTGAAATTGTTTTTCCGCCAAACTCACCGGTTGTTTTTCCGTAACCGGTCATGGAATGTATCATAATGCTGAATTTTTTACAAAAATATGCTTTACAACTGTTTCAGAAGATTTCACCATCAATGTATTTTGATTTACAGTACTTATTCTACCTGTTCATTCTGTTTTCTGCGGTTTACCCCTTCTATTTTCTGACGGCTTACCAAATACACACCAACAAAAATCATCACTGCAGAAATCAGATGCAGCCATCCCGGTTTGCCTTCGCCAATCATCATAGAAATAAGGGTTGCAAAAACAGGTTGCAGATAAATATAAATGCTTACCTGTGACGGGCTCAGTTCTTTCAGTGCAAATACATTCATCAGATATGCAATAAACGTTACAAAAAACACAACAAAAGCTATGCACAACCAAATTTTCAAAGGAATTGCTGACCACTCAACCTGCTTTAACTCGGGGTAACCAAATGGAAAAACCATGAGACTGCCGAAGAAGAAAATCCATTTCATGATAGTTATCGGATGATATCGCAACATAAGTGGTTTGGCCATCACAATGAAATAAGCAAAGGACACTGAGTTCAGAAAAACATAAATATCTCCCTCTGTATTTCCTCCTTTGATATGAAAACTGCTTCCTAACAAAATGAGAATAAAAGCTCCTGCAATGCCCAGTGCAATTCCCAGAATTTTATTCCATGAAATATGTTCTTTCAGAAAAAAGGCAGCCATCATCAGTACCAACACCGGGTTAGTAGTCATTATCAGTGCACCATTAATGGGTGAAGTGAGCGACAACCCTTTGAAAAAAAGCAGTTGATTGACTGCAACACCAAATAAAGCACCGAGAACCATAAAATACTTATCTTCTTTTCTAACTCTTTCTGTTGGCAGCATCCACGAGATAATAAAAAATAAAATGGTTGCAGGAACTACGCGCAATACAATAAATGCAAATGGTTTAACATATTCAGGCATTACCAACTTGGCTATACTGAAATTGGCTGCATAAATCAGGTTGACCACAAAAACTGACAGATGTGCGCGGGTAGTAGCTTTCAAAGTTTTTGAGAATTTACTGCAGAATCAGTGTAAAGCTTTTTTGGCAGCATCTACTGTTTTAGCTGCATTGCCAATAAAAATTTTATCGTCAACAATCACAACAGGTCTTTTAAGAAAAGTGTATTCCTGCAGAATGTAATTTCGGTAATCTTTTTCTTCCAGTTTCATTTGGTTCAGTCCCATGGAGCGGTATTTCATAGCCACCCTGCTGAACAATGCTTCATAGCTGCCCGCAAGTTTTTTCATTTCGTCTATTTGCTTTGCTGTGATTGGCTCGGTTTTTATGTCCTGTAATATCACATCGCTGCCCGGTTTCAGTTCACGCAAAATTCGCTGATTGGTGGTGCAGGTTGCCAAATGATAAATTTTCTTCACTGTTGTAAGTAATTATTTTGCCGTACAAAGAACATTAAAATTAATCAAAAAATATACTGCCTCCTTAGTTTGTGTATTTCTTCGCTCATCCCCTTAATTTATCACCTGAACCATCACATATCATCCTTGATATTTACTATCTTTGAGTTTTAATTTATGAAGTAATGGCTAAACAAGGCACCAAAAAAAATGTAAAGCTGAAATTCGATACGCAATGGCAATATTCAGCAGCTCCCGAATCGCCCGATCATATTATTCTTGCTGATAAATACGATTTGTTTATCAATGGAAAATTCACTTCTCCACAATCCAAAAAATATTTTGACACCATCAATCCTGCCAAAGAAACCCGCATTGCTTCGGTAGCAGAAGCCGGTCAGGCAGATGTGGATGCTGCAGTAAGTGCTGCACGTCAGGCTTACAACAAGGTTTGGAGCAAGATGCCCGCACGCGAAAGAGGTAAATATATTTATCGTATTGCAAGACTTATGCAGGAGCGTGCACGCGAGTTGGCTATTATCGAAAGCATGGATGGCGGAAAACCCATTCGCGAAAGCAGAGATATTGATGTGCCATTGGCAGCAGCACACTTTTTTTATTATGCAGGATGGGCTGATAAATTAGATTATGCATTGCCTGGGATGAAAGCTGAACCAATGGGTGTGGCAGGGCAAATTATTCCCTGGAATTTTCCTCTGCTAATGGCAGCATGGAAAATTGCTCCGGCACTTGCCTGTGGAAATACAGTGGTGCTGAAGCCAGCAGAAACAACACCTCTTACTGCACTTAAACTCGCAGAAATAATACGTGATGCCGATTTGCCTCCCGGAGTTGTAAACATTGTTACAGGTGCAGGTGCAACAGGTGCAGCCATTGTCAATCATGCGGGAATAGATAAGATTGCATTTACCGGATCAACAGATGTAGGTAAAATTATTCAAAAAGCATTAGCCGGTACTTCCAAGAAATTTACTCTTGAATTAGGAGGTAAAGCTGCCAATATTATTTTTGAAGATGCTGCTATTGATCAGGCTGTAGAGGGAATTGTGAATGGTATATTTTTCAATCAGGGACATGTATGTTGCGCAGGTTCGAGATTGTTTGTGCAGGAAAGTATTGCCAATACATTGCTCCGAAAACTGAAAGACCGTATGGAAACACTGATTGTTGGCGACCCTCTCGACAAGAACACTGACATTGGTGCCATCAATTCACGTGATCAGCTGAACAAAATAAAATCACTGGTAAAAATCGGTATCAACGAAGGTGGTGAATGTTATCAGTCATCCTGTTCACTTCCATCGAAAGGATTCTGGTTCAGGCCAACCATATTTACCAATGTAGCGCAGTCGAGTAAAATAGTACAGGAAGAAATTTTCGGCCCTGTGCTTGCCATACAAACTTTCAGAACAGTGGAAGAAGCTATTGAAAAAGCCAACAACACCCCTTACGGACTCAGCGGTGGAGTGTGGACAGATAAAGGAAGTAAAGTTTTTAAAGTAACATCAAAAATAAAAGCCGGAGTACTTTGGGCTAACACGTTCAACAAGTTTGATCCTACTTCACCGTTTGGTGGTTATAAAGAAAGTGGTTCAGGCCGCGAAGGTGGAATGCACGGATTAAGTGCCTATCTGAAATAATAAGTCTGGTTATTAAACTACAATAACAATGGAAGTAAAAGAAAAAATCAAAAAAACAATTCAGAAGCATACAGAAAACGGTCACAGCGTAAATGGCAGCACCGTTATCAATAAGCGTATTCCTGTTCTGAAAACATATAAGCTTTATATCAATGGTCAGTTTCCGCGAACAGAAAGCGGACGCTATTACAAACTTACAAATCGTGACGGAAAAGTAATTGCAAACATCTGCCGCGGTTCGCGAAAAGATTTTCGTGACGCTGTGGTTGCAGCTCGTAAGGCACAGGAAGGATGGCAGAAAAAAAGTGCATTTAATAAAAGTCAGATACTTTATCGCATTGCCGAAACACTTGAAACACGAAAGGCACAATTTGCAGAAACACTTATGCTGCAAGGCTACGAACATCAGGCAGCAGAGCAGGAAGTGTATGCATCCATAGATATGCTGGTGTATTATGCAGGCTGGTGCGATAAATACCAACAGGTGTTCTCATCTGTCAATCCGGTAGAGTCTTCTTATTTCAACTTTTCGTTTCCTGAACCAATGGGAGTAGTTGCTGCTATTGCAAATCAGCAAAGCGGATTGTTAAGTTTAATAACCACCATTGCTCCTGCCATTGCCGGTGGCAATGCCATCATTGTTCTTGCTGCTGAAAAATATCCGCTTACGGCAATAGATTTTACTGAAGTGCTCAATGCTAGTGATGTTCCTGGAGGTGTGGTAAATATTCTGACGGGCTACAGCAAGGAACTTCACACCCATTTCTCATCACACATGGATGTGAATGCAATGATGTATTGCGGCAACAATGCAGATGAGTTGAAAACCATTCAAACCAATGCAGCTCTCAATGTGAAAAGAGTGATTGCCGTAAAAGATATTAAAGAAGAAAGTCCTTATCGCATAATGGGGTTGCAGGAGGTAAAAACTACCTGGCATCCTGTAGGTATCTGATAAAATTTCTGACTGAAAATTTTTATCGAGCCACCTTGGGGAATCGAACCCCAGACCTGTTGTTTACGAAACAACCGCTCTAACCTGCTGAGCTAAAGTGGCTGAAATCTGCAGTTAGTCTTTCAGGGGAAAATTGTTCCTGTATAATTATTTACATCAGCGTAAGGAACCTGCGTGCCGTATTTTTCGTTGATGGCTTTGATAAATTCATTGGCGATAACAGCACTGCCTTTTCCTGTTGGGGTGATGCCATCGAGAGAGAAAAAGTTTCCTTTCAGGAATTCATTCGTCAGTTTTACTCCGTTGAACGTAATTCCGGAATTAAGTTTTTTAAACAAAGAATAAATATCCACATAAGCCAGATTGTTTTCGGCAGCCTTGGTTTTTAAAAAACTGTTGTAGCTGTTTATAGCCTGACGTATGGTATTTATTTCATTAGTAGTAAGCACAAAACGATTGCCTAAAGGTTTCTGAGTATTAGAACCCCATCCTGCACAGTAAATACTGTCGAATGGAACTGACAGTAAAACCAACTCATCAGAATTCAGTTGTCTTTTCATTGAGGGTAATGTCAGTGTATCAGAAATAACCATTGCATTTCTGCCGGCAACAAAATGTATAGCCGGAACATTGGAAGCATACAGCAAGTTCAAAGTGTCGGCCTGCTCCTGAGTAAGCACCAAAGCATCATAAGGAATTGCACTGAAATAAGGTAAATCAACAATATCGGGAATATTGGCAACTGCTCCTTTTCTGTTTCCTGCAGCAAGTGATGTTAATGCATTTACTACTGCATTTTGAAATGTAGCTAAAGGAGTAATGGTTGCCAGCGTTTGATTATAACCTGCCATGGCACAATCATAAACATCATGCATTCCAACCCAGAAAGTAAAAAAGGTGGGTAGTTGTCGTGTTGCATCAGTGAGTACTGTTGAGTTTTCAGGAATTGTTGCAAATCGTGAGTAAAAGGGGTTCTTGGATAATTGCAAATCCAACGAACCGAAATCGGCATTATCCAAATCGGTAGCTTTCATTCCCGGCACACCCATATTGTTGAATGGTGCTTCGCCACCAATGTAATTTTCTATGGCAGTAATATCCGTCACAGCTGCATTGCCTGTTCTGAAATCGGAAGTTCCATCGCAAGTGAGACCATAATTCAGGTTTAGCTGTGGAATATAAGTTTTAAGATAGAAATTAAATCCTGCACCATAACTTCCCGGCACCAACGGTTGTTTGAAATCTCCTCCACCAACTAATTTAAACTGATTGGCAAGTATTGCAGCAAAACTTTGTTGTTGTCCAGCATCAAACAATGCGTTGTTCTGATAACCGGCAGTATAGGAACTTCCCAACGCAACATACTTTGAAAAATCTGCACCCTTGTTATCAAAATTCAATTCTTTCAATTCAGGTTTGCATGCTGCAATCAGCAATATAAAAGCTGCAAATACCCTGATAATAATTTTCTCGCTCAGATTTTTCATCTCTGTTTTTTTCAGAATTTATAACTAATTCCTAATCCTGCACCATGCATAATTGAACTGTAACTACCGTCCAATTGTGTATCGCTGTTTTGCCCCTGGCGTTCGCGTTTTGTTTCAAACTGATAAGAGCATTCCAGCGTAAACCCCGACTTCCATGAATAGCCCAATCCCAGTCCAAAAACATATTTATCTGCATCAGGCATATCTGTAGTAATAAAATTGTCTTTCACCGGTGACTGGTCATAAGCAACACCCGCACGGCCTTGCAGAGTTTCGGTAAATGCATACTGAACACCTAATCGCACAGCAATTACATCACGATATTTTCTTGTTTGCTTAAATTCATTATCGAGATAATTATAGTTTTCTTCAAAACTATAATTCAAAGAATCGAATGATGACCATCCTGTAAGATTTGTTTCGAGATGAAATGTCAATTCATCAGTTGCTTTATAAGCAAATGCAAGAGACAATACAGAGGGTAAAGGCATGGTGGCATCAGCTTTTAGTGCCGAAGGATAGTATGATGAAAGAGATGAAGGTATTTGCGAAAAAGAAAAATCGGTATTCTTAAAATTGAGTTTTACCTTACTTCGATATGTGAGTGCCATATCCAGTTTATCGTTTGCATGAAAATGCAATCCTGCATTAAAACCGTAACCAAAACTTTTTCCATCAGCAGAAACATCTCCGTCTGTTGCTGATGCAGATGCCACACCAATCGCTCTGTTCCATTTGTAATTAGCAACTGCCATAACAAATCAACTCTCTGCTGAACTTCTCACTCGGGAAGTTCGCGTGTCGGTGATCGGCGCCGGCGGGACCGGTTCGCAGATGCTGATGGGCCTGGCGCAACTTC
>JAANMX010001032.1_pt1 | contig 33592 bp, 36 predicted proteins | sample 7279681 | NCBI WGS metagenome assembly JAANMX01 (sample SAMN14094542, study PRJNA606508) | bioreactor metagenome | isolation source: A lab-scale SPAN reactor treating ammonium-rich wastewater day 351 | place: Ireland: Galway | collected 2018-01-01 | reverse complement strand
CTTTAACGCTGTTTCAAGAGTATACAGAACAAACAATCCTATAGTAGCTAAAAGGATTGTTATGTTAACTTTTTTCGTAAATGTATGCATATTTGCAGGTAGCGGATATTTAGTTTATAAATTGAAAGTTCCTACAGAAAAAAAATGAAATGTAAATGTATAAGAATGTTTTATTTATTTGTGGTAGTAACCCTCCTCTATTTTTTCAATAATCCCCTTACTTTTGCAAACCAAAATAATGAGGTTGATAAATTAAGGCAAGAACTATTAGAGCTTGAAAAGATAACCCAGCCACTTATCCAGACATTCCGGAAAGTCTCACAACTTGTCAGTCCATCAGTTGTCAGTTTAAGTACGGAAAAAAAACGGGATCCTGGCGGCACTTCCGAAACAGAACCCATCCCCCCATCGCAGCATTTTCCATCTAAACGCGATCCTCACATGGAAGATATACCCAAAAAAGGGCTAGGTTCCGGTATTATTGTAGAAGAGCATGGTTATATTTTAACGAACAACCATGTTATCGATGGTTTTTCTGAAGATGAAATCACAGTGATTACCTATAATGGAGAACAATATAAAAGCGTCAAGATCATTGGTATCGACCCTAATACCGATCTTGCTGTTATCAAAATAGAAGCAGAAGGTTGCTTACCGGTTAAATTCGGTAATTCAGAAGATGTACAAGTGGGCGACTGGGTTATTGCAATTGGTAGTCCTTTTGGGTATCACCAAACAGTTTCTATGGGTATTATCAGCGCCAAAGGAAGAACTCACGTTATCCCATTTGTGCTCCCTTTTATTTATGAAGACTTTTTTCAAACGGATGCGGCTATTAATCCTGGAAACAGTGGAGGACCGCTTGTTAACCTTAGGGGAGAAATAATTGGAGTGAATACCGCTATTGCCACTCGGTCCGGAGGTTTTCAGGGTGTAGGATTTGCCATTTCTGCTAGTATTGCAAAAGAAACAGCTGAAAATATCATAACTACAGGAACTGTCGTACGAGGGTATTTGGGTGTAGGAACTCACGATATTAATGACGATTTGGCAGGGGTACTTGGTCTAAAAAACAAAAAGGAGATTATTCATCGTTTACAGTTACCAATAGAAAAGGGAGCATTTGTTTTAGAAGTTTGGAGTGATACCCCTGCATCAAAGGCTGGCATTCTTCCCGGCGATATTATCTCAGAATTAGATGGGAAAAAAATTGAAAATACAACAGATCTTCAGCATGCTATTCGACATGCAAAGGTAAACAAAGCGATTATTGTAAAGATCATACGGGATGGTGCAGAAAATGCGTTAGAAGTTGTGGTGGAACCACAACCGGAAGATCTTGCAGGCAAAAGTTATACTGCTATTCAAAAACTGGATGAGCCAACAAAATTTTCTTTAGGGTTGGTAGTAAATGAGCTCCTTCCTGAAATCGCAAAATCACTAGGTTTCGAGGGTGAGAAAGGTGTCCTGGTCGTTGATGTCGAATCAGATAGCCCGGCTGAACATGCGGGTATAAAACCCGGTGATTTGATTACAAAAGTAGGAACGAGAGAAGTAGACTCCGTTATAGAATTTATGGCGCTTATGGATGAATTCTTAGATAAGACCGGGGCAGTAAGTATATTTGTAAAAAACAAAGGATTTGTAACACTAAAATAAATGAAACCAAAGAAATATCTTACAGGAATATCATTAGGAAGTTTTATTTGTTTTGAATAATTCCTGAAACCTGAACACCAAGATCAATCACCGATAGTATTCATTCTTTATTCCTTATTTCTCTTCGGATACATGGGGAATCGTTGGCAGCTCTTTTGTAATATAGTCGCACTCCGGATATTTACTACATCCAAAGAATATCCCGCCTTGTTTTGATCTGCGTTGTATTAAGTCGCCACCGCAATCTTCCTGAGGGCACTTTACTCCCGTAGGAAGAGGCTTAATATTTCTGCATTTGGGATAGGCAGAACAACCCATGAACCGGCCTTTCTTACTAAAGCGAATAACCATAGAACTTCCACATTTCTCACATTTTTCATCGGTTGGTTCAACCTTTGTCGCCTCACCACTAAGAGATTTTGTATTTTTGCACTCCGGATATCCGGAACAGGCCAGAAATTTTCCATGCCGGCCAGTCTTCACAACCATAGTATTGCCGCATTTTTCACATTTCTGCTCGGTCGTTTCAGGTTGTGCTGGCTCACCTTTCTCATCGAGAGGAAGAGTGCTTTTACATTTAGGAAACGCTGAGCATCCCAAAAACTTCCCGTGCCTCCCCCACCGTATAACCATAGGTTGCCCACACAAAGTGCAGACTTGATTACTTTCTTCAGGAGTACCCTTTACGCTCTTCATCTCTCCCATTGCTTTTTCCAAATCCATTTTAAAAGGATCATAAAATTCTTTCAGCACCGTAAGCCAATCAATTTTTTCATCTTCAATTTTATCAAGTTCTCCTTCCATATGGGAAGTAAATTTTACATCCATTATTTTAGCAAAATGCTCAATGAGCTTTTCAGTAACCAACATCCCTAATTCCGTGGCATAGAACGCACGTTTCTCTTGTTTGACGTATCCCCTATCTTGTATTGTAGAGATAATGGTAGCATAAGTGCTTGGCCTCCCTATTCCCATCTTTTCTAAAGTTTTAACAAGAGAAGCCTCGGTAAAACGTGGAGGTGGTTGAGTAAAATGTTGGGTAGGTGATAATGTTATTAATTCAAGCCCTTGATCCTTTTCCAACGGCGGGAGGATTTGTTCATCCTTATCTATCTCGTGTCCTGAAATGAGGGTATGACCATCAAAAAGTAATACCCTCCCTCTAGCCTTAAAGGTATACAATCCTGAAATTATTTCAACGTCTGTCACAGCATAGAGAGCGGGTTGCATCTGACTGGCTACAAACCGTTTCCATATCAGTTCATACAGTTTATATTGGTCTTTTGTTAAAAAATCCTTTATAGATTCAGGCGTATATTCTACCACAGTAGGCCGAATAGCCTCATGGGCGCCTTGCGTGCCTTGTTTATTGGATGCATGTATATTAGGTTTTTCCGGGAGATAATCCTTACCATAGGTATCAGCAATGTGTATCCGGCAGGATGAAAGCGCTTGTTCTGAGATATGGAAAGAATCCGTCCTCATATACGTAATAAGTCCGACAGTACCCTGTGTACCTATGTCAATACCTTCATAAAGCTGCTGGGCAATAAGCATTGTTTTTTTTGCACTGAATTGCAGCCGCGTAGACGCTTGCTGCTGTAAAAGACTTGTTGTGAAGGGCGGTGGTGCGTTATTACGTTTCGTTTGCTTCTTTACGCTCGCAACACGATATTCTGCCTTTTGAAGTTCATCAACAATGCCTTTCGCCTGTTGTTCATTTTTTATTTCAATATTTTCATTTTTAAATTTTTGAAGAATGGCCTTAAAAGCCTTACTATCTTCAGGTTTATCTGTATTCTCTGAGATGCGCTTTAATTCAGCAGTAATCTTCCAGTACTCTTGTGGTGTAAATTCCTTAATCTCTTTTTCACGCTCCACAATGAGCCGAACAGCAACGGATTGAACACGACCGGCGCTAAGCCCCTTCGTAATCTTCTTCCAGAGTAAAGGACTTAACTGATAACCTACCAGTCGGTCAAGTATCCTTCGCGCCTGCTGGGCATTCACCTTAGCCATATTGATAGGGTTAGGATGCTTAAAGGCTTCCAGGATAGCGTCTTTTGTTATTTCATTAAAGGTAACCCGATGCACCTTTTTCTCGGGTAATTCAAGAACTTGAGATAGATGCCAGGCGATAGCCTCCCCTTCACGATCAAGATCGGATGCGAGATAAATAGCGTCTGCTTTCTTTGAATCACCAAGCAATTCTGAAACTAATTTTTTTCGGCTGGGAATTACTTTATATTCAGGTGTAAAATTATTTTCCACATCAACTGATAGTTTCTTTTCTGGCAGGTCTCGCACATGCCCCATCGATGAACAGACAAAGAAAGACGAGCCAAGAAACTTACCAATCGTCTTCGCCTTTGCAGGGGATTCAACAATTACCATATTTTTTTTTGTTTTTGCCATCTTTAATATTTATAACCTCAAAATGAAGAATTTAATCAGAGGTTGTAAGAAGTGTCAAGATATTTTTTTTGATCACTGCAAAAAACCATTTGATAATTATAAAAATTATGGATAAAATAATATTTTTATTATAACTTTTCAATTTCACTATTGATACTATTCAATTAAGAGGAAAATAAGGAGATATGGTTTCGAGTTCTTGGTTCAGAAGACATCAGAAAACAGTTTATATCATCATGATCTTTTCAATGGTTGTATGGGGTGTCAGTTACTCTGCAATGGAAATGATACCTAAAAAACCCGTTGGAAAGGTGCTTGGCAGGAAAATTACCCAAAATGAGTTTGCAGATATGTTGCGCAGATGGCAAAGATTGTTCTTCTCACAGGCAAACGAATCTATTGTTTCGTTAGTATGGAAACAACTCATATTTGTGGAAGAAGCCCAGCGAATGGGAATTATGGTGACAACACAAGAGATCGAAGAGGGTATTCAGAGACTTGCCTTTCAGATGTTCGGAACGGGAATGAATATGAATAAATATAGCCTTATACAATTCCTCTGTAGCAATTTCAAGCTTAATCAGGATGATATAGAGCGTACCTTAAGGGAAGCATTACTCGTTGAAAAGCTGGAATCTGCAATGCGCGCATCAACAAAAATGACAACGGAAGAAACCTGGCAAAGATACTCCATGGAAAATGAGCAGGTAAAGTTCAAAGCACTTACTTTGAGGGCCAGCGGCTTTCTAAATTCTGTCAATGTAACGGAGGATGAAATCCGCTCCCATTATGAGAAATACAAAAATAATGAATACAACGAGGAATCCCATCAACCAGGCTACAAACTTCCGGAAAGAGTTAAGATGGAGTGTCTGATAGCAAAATTTGACGACATGGAAAAACAGGTGTCCGTTCCAGAGGATGAAATGGAAAAATATTATGAGGACAACAAGGAAGTTCAATTTAAGATTACAGAAGCAGATACAAAACCTGAAGATACAAAGGCGGATAAGACCGTAAGTGAAGAAAATAAAAACAATCAGAAGAAAGAAAAGAAGAAAAACAGTGACGAAGGTAAGGAACACAAAGAGGAAACCGTAACGACCTACAAATCTTTTGATGAAGTAAAGGGGGATATCCAAAAGATCCTTGTAAGGCAAAAGGCGATAGAAAAGACTACCGAAATTATGACGAAGCTAGACGAAGAAATATACGAATCTATTGATAAAGAAGAGCGCTCAAGCTTTAAGGATCTAGCAAATACCTATAAAGTAACCTATCAAATTCCGAAAGGGAAAAAAACCGGGAATGAATTTCTTACCGAGAATGATTTATTAGAAATATTCCCCGGATCAGATCAGATTATTCAGGCAGCTTTCGACAGAGAGAAATACGAACCTTCTGTCCCTTTTGATTTTGTAGAAGGCAAGGTTATCTTCCAGGTTATTGATAAAAAACTACCGGCGCCGGCGCCTTTGGAAGAAATACGAAATCAGGTAGTAACTGGCCTCAAGCTGGAAAAGGCCTTGCTCAGAGCTAAGGAAGTTGCCGAGAAACATGCGGGAACAGCTGCCAAGACGGTTTCTTTTGATGACATGGTAAAATCAATAAAGGCAGAATGCGGGCAAATCGATATTCCCGTTTCTGAAATCGATTATATTACTCGTCCTATAAAGCTTTTTAACAAAGACTCAAAGTATATTGAAGCACTCAAAGAGGACAGACCAAATGTGGCAAAAAAAGCATTTGAATTGAAACCCGGTCAACGAGGGGTTGCAGTAGAACCTTTGGGGGAAAAGGCTTGCTATATCTTAGAGGTAATTGATAAAAAACCTGCTGATAAAAGCGCTTTTGAAAAAGATAAAGAGAACATAGCCAAGCGATACCTGTTTGAGAAACAAGAAGCTTTCATCTCCGAATGGCAGACCGATATTAACCGACACATGGAGATATACACAAAATTTCAATAAAATGAAAGCCTGTTGAGTAAAACAAACCTTGGAAAAGATCTATGGGATAAAGGAATTAACCAGAAAAATTCACAATCCTGTGGTAACCCTTGGGATGTTCGATGGTGTACACCGGGGACATCAAAAAATTATTGAGAGCGTAAGGCATTACGCTTCGGGGAAAAAGGGTGAATCGGTAATAATCACCTTTGATCGTCATCCGAAAAGTCTTCTGGAGAACAGGCATCCTTCCTTTATCACCTCTTTAGAACATCGATTGGTATTATTTGAGCGTCTGGGGGTCGATTATATTATAATACTTAATTTCTCCCCAAAACTTGCACAAATGACTGCTGAGGATTTTATCCATGAGATATTAGTCGGCTGGCTTGGTGTAAAATGCATTGTTCTGGGATTCAATTGCCGTTTTGGGAAAGACCGTGAGGGAGATATAACATTGGTCCGTACCTTGGCAGATACCTATAACTTTGAAGTGTATGAGTGCCCACCGGTAATATACAAAGATCAAATAATTAGTAGTACGGCTATCCGCCAGGCAATTTTAGAAGGAGCGTTAGAGAAGGCGGAAGGTATGCTCGGCAGACCTGTTTCTATTCTGGGCACCGTAGTAAAGAAATCTGGTAGAGGAAGGATATTGGGCTATCCTACGGCCAATTTGAATCTACATCATGAAGTAAGACCACCGAGGGGCGTTTACGGAACAAAAGTCCACTACACTGGACAAGATTATCCGGCATTGACCAATATAGGCTTACGACCAACATTTGCAAAAGGATCCTTTCCTGATGAGGGTGAAACACTGGAGATTGAAGTCCACATCCTTGGTTTCCAGGGTTCACTCTACGGGCAGGATCTTGAGGTACAATTCCTCTTTAAAATAAGGGATGAAATGCCATTTGAAACCGTGGAAGAACTCAAGGCACAGATTGAAAAAGACAAGGAGACGCTTCTCCGGAAGGCATTCCCTAAAAAAACGGAGATGTAGGACGAGGCTTTAGCCTTGCCTCCACGCCTGCATGCATGGCCAGGGATAACAACCCCAAAAGGTTACCCTACAGAATTGAGATTCCTAAACATTAGGTTAAATCTCTTCATATACCCATACCCTTCCATTCGCCACTACCTCATCAACTCTTTTTACCAGCCTTTTCTTATAAAGATTTAACAACCTTGTACCACTGGTATTAGCCTCAAGCTTCTTAATCTCTGAGAGATCCTTTGCTGTTATTCTGCCTTTTTTCAAGATAACATCTAACGTATCTTGAAGATAGTTATGTAATTTTCCCATAAGAATCTTCCCTTTATCCTCCATCTTCGCAATTACGGCAAGGTCTTTTCTATCAAGGGCAACCTCTATATTCTCTTTTTGATTCTCATTTAAACCAACAAGTACAATATATTTATCTCCATATTCACCACTTAAAAGCCTTGATATGAGCTTTGCCACGATCTCATCGGCGCATGAGTAATCAATTACCCCTATCCTTGAAAAATCAAGGGCAATAATAGCTCCATCCTCCTCTTTTACAATGTCCCTCTCAACACGTTCCCTTATTACCTGGCCCGATGGTCTTGTCACAAGATCGTTTGAACCATTTTTTAATTCTTCTTTCAAAAATGTATACAAATTATATAAATGCATTTTAGGATCAATTGTTTTCAATCGTTTCCCATTTACCTTCTTTGGCTAAATCTGCGCAGAACTGTGAGCGCGTTATAGCATTATTTTCAAGACCCTGCACGATACAATAGGCAAGTAACTCTTTTACATCAACATTTACTTTTACGGGCTCAAACCCGCTTTTCTTTATACTTGAAAAGGCTTTTCTAAAAGACTTGAGCCACCCATCGTACGTAGCATCAAGCTTATCCCTATCAGTTGCCGTTTGTAGTAGTAACTGATATTGCTCTTTTTGATAGTAATCAATGCAAATAATAGCTGCCATGCTCTTTACTCCCCTATGAAAAGAATTTCCTCTATCTCATTTTTACTTAAAACGTACTTATAATTCTTCCTCTGTATCTCATGTACCGTTCTCTTATACTTACTGAGTATCTCTGCAAGTTTTTCTACAGAAGGAATCCCATCGGAACGATAGGAAACAACGATAATACTATCCCGAAATTTTTGAAACAATTGGTCAAATGCAGCATGGATCTTATTTTTATCAGCCCAAACTGATGGTTTTATTTTTAACCTCTTATGCTTTGACCTGTAATCGATCATATCAGGCCAAGTCTCGTAATTTACAAGGCCTTCAAGAAAATGATAAAACCCAAGATAATCGATACCAACACCCTTCTTTGAAATATAAGGCGTATCAATGTATACAAGGTCGAAATCCTCTTTCACATCAAAGACATCAAGGTTTAATGCTCGATTCTTTTGTCCATGAGAAAAGACAGCGTTGTTTGCCTCCTTAACAAATCTTCTAAAATGAGCCTCAAAAGGTGTATCCCAGGTTGCCTTATTTCCAAAATTCCGCTTAATATCAGCAAATCTCAAGTAAAGATTCTTTCTATGAAAGAGATTAAACGGTCTTTTGGCAATACAGGCCTGAAATAAAGCAAAATATGCCAGGGCTTGTTTATAGGTATCATTGAGTAATCTGATATTTATCACGACCATATCTATCCAGCTATTTTCTTCATCTGTGTAATAGATATCCTTGAAGGTTTCCGCTATAAAACCGGGATAGATTATTCCCGCGTGTCTCGTAAAAAGAAAATCTATATCTTTTCTGGAAAGAGTAACACTATCATTTTCTATCAACGCCATCCCGACATAATAATTGAATTTCAATATATCATTATAGGTAACGATTTTCCCCTTCTGCTTAAGCATATAAGCCACGCTGCCCGTTCCGCCAAAGGCGTCCAAAGCCGTTTGAAATTCCAAATCCTTTATCCCTTCCCATATCCAATCGGCAATCTTAAGCTTACTGCCCTGGAATCGCGTTGAAGGGAATTTTGAGTCCTCAATAAAAGCCAGTTTTTCATTAAAAGTCTTTGTCATATGAATAAAAACACCGGACGAGATTTACTATAGTTATAGTAATGTTAAAACAAAATGTCGCTTTATTTTCGAGATCATAATAGTACAAATAGTACAAAAATGCCCTATAATTCAGAAGTGATAACAGATAAAATGAAGATGATCTCTATTTCAAGCCCGAAGGGCTGTCATGATTATAGATAATGAATAACCGCAAAATCAATAACCTTGAAGGGGTGAAATAATTATCAGAAGACAACGGCAAATTCCCAGGCAATGGCAGGTATACACGGGTTTTCTATGCCACCCCTTCGGGGTTCAAATCCTTTCTTCTGCTTTTTTGCTATAATCATACCATCCCTTCGGGATTATGAGACAAAAATATCTTGATTATATGTAACTATTCAGGTAGTTTGAGCAAAAAACACTATATATGGCAAAAAACCCTTGAATTTCACTTTCTGTCTATAATAGCGGTACAACTTATATCTAATTTATGTGATTTTGACCGTTCTATGCCATAGATGGTAGGCCACAAAATCATGCTGAATAGTTACGATTATATAGGAATTTCCATTTTATGTAAGCGGTTTTCTGGGTGGCACGGACAAACTCCGTTTGTCCGTGCTTGTTTCAATACCCACGTGGGTAGGGAATATAACACACTGACAAACAAAATTTGTCAGCGCCACCCTTGACTAAACAATAACTTGATACTCTATCACTCCGTCTCTTTTGGGATGAGGAAAAACTGATCTGTACTTTCTGGGAAATTTTACTCTACTCTGTGACATTTTGTTTTGAGATTACTATATCTTCTCGTTATAATTGAAGGAGTTTATCTACAAGTTGCTCGATACCTGTAATTTCTTCCCATCCGTGATTTTTGACTGCAACCTCGCCATTCCAATAGTAATAAACATTTCTGTTTATTTCAGACATATTTCCTTTGCCATAGCAATTAAAAAGATATTTGTGAATTTTCTTTTCTAAGGTTTCTTCATCCTTTGCATAAAAGGCCTTTTCAAATACTTGTCCATATTCACCGCAGATGAATTCGAAGGTTGCAAGATATAATTTTTTATCATTGAGGGTTATTACACTTTCTTCACTCATAGTATTTACTCCAGTTCTTATAAATGGTTTTATAAGATTATTTAATTGCATGTTTTGCTTATTTTACTAACTTTGCTAATCGAAATTGTGTATATCTATCATGTTAGTTGTGTAGGATAGGTTGATAGTATCTTCTTTGAAATTTACATAAACATCTATGGTATTTTGCTTATATTTTGAAAGGTCGGTTATAACCTTTTGAACTTCCTTAAGAGGAATAAGTAATACACCACCTCTTGGAACTAAAAGGTAACCATTTCCTGCTTGTAAAGAATCCTTAAATCTATCACGGAAAGTAATTTGCCAATATTTTGGATTATCTTTAGGTTTAGGACTCCCAGGTCTAATGTATGTTTTTTCACCGTTTAAAATGGCTTCGTCTGCCCTCCACTTATCAAGTTTATAGCCTTTCTTTTCCAATATTGTCTTCAATTCATCTCTATGAACTTCCTCCTGTCCTGGCTTTTCAAGGAGTTTAACAATCAAATTCTTTTTCATAAGGAGAAAATCAAACTCATCCTTCAGTGCCTGAAATAAGGATCTTTGCTGTGGATTATGTTTCTGTGGTTCTCCTTGTGCAACAACTGCATATCGGTTTGCTTTGAATAATGAAATTAAATATAATTCCAATGATTTTCTTATGACGGAATCATTAAAATCAGACTGCAATGCCGATCTACCATCATTGATAATGACAGCCCTATCCCAATATTTAATTTTATTTTCAGGAGAATTTAAGTGAGTTTTAAGCCTGCTACAAACATCTTTTGCTTCTCCAATATCTACCTTCCTGGATGTAGCATCAAATAGGATGTAGATACCTGGATATTCAAGATTTCCCCATTCTTTCTTTAGTGTTCCCAATGCTTGCATTGTTTTCGGAATATCCCAAGAACGTAAATGGCCTGTAGTTCTCGCCCTAATTATTCCATCACCATTTTTTATATCCTGATGATATCCAAATTTATCTTCCATTATCTTGTATTCCTTTTAGTTTCTTTTTAGAGTAATTATTGTTTCTCTCAGTCTATAATTTCTTACCTGGCCGGACCGGCGATCTCGTGCCTTTTCTATTTTCTCAATGGTAAGTCCAAGCTCCGTCCCGATTTTAGCTAACAACAAATCTGTAGGCACATAAACATCGGCAATTAAGCTATCACCAACAACAAGAATAAAACGACTATTTGATTTAAGAGATTTTGTAACTACACTTATGACCTTGTACATATCATCAAAGTATTTATGTACGATATGAGGCATATCGCTTCGGCGATAATTACCTCTCCTTTTTATATTTTTCTCGATATTTGCTTTTATTTCTTCTATCCAACCATTTGAATATTTAGCGTTTGACTGAGCAAATGTCTTGATTAATCCTTTGGAAACGTTGTCACAAACAACAAGACTATCCTTTACTTTTTTGGCATCCTTTGTCCCTTGTGTAAAACCAAGCCATGCCATTTCAATCTTATAATTCATAACATAGTCAAGTCCATTCATATACGGTGGTGAGGTAATGACAAGATCAAAAAAGTGCTCATGCCTGTATTTCATCGCATTGACAAGTAAGACATTACTTTCTATAAAGATATTCTTTTTATATCTCGTTTGAAGAATTTCAAGGTCTTTGCAAATATCTTTAATCTTATGCTCCATGAGTATCCATGGAGCGTTGTCGGCTACTTTTTTGCCTTTCCAGTATCCAAGGCATGGAGTTCTTTTAAGATTACTGCAATCGATCAAAATTGAAGAAAATGCAAGCAGGATAAGGTTTTTGACCTTCATTTGTTCTTTGATTTTTGTAGGAATAGCATCAATTCCGCCCTTGAGAAATTCTAAGTTACTTAGCACTCCTGGATTGAATTGATTCTTAGATTTAAGAAACTCAGGGGCAGGCGTTTTCAAGTCTTTAGGGACAGATGAAAATATTTTCAGGAGTAATTTAGGTTCAATGTCCCATGAATTAACCTTTACATCTGCAATAAATTGGAGGAGCGGATTTAACTCAGTTCCTGTAGACTTGTAGCCATTTAGTTTGCTTTGGGTGAGGACGGTTCCACAGCCAGCAAAGGGGTCAAGAATAATGGGTGATTTATAATCATCTTTATATTGGTCGAGTATTGATTGTACAAATGCAGCAGAAAACCCCTGGATATAAGGAGCCCACCTGTGAACATGTTCGCCAAAATTCGATGTGAATTGTATCGGCTGTTTTCTTTCAACGATCTCAACACCTAATTCTTTTAGGTAAGGTTTTGAGTCAATATCGCATGAGCCACCAAATTTTGGAGAAGAAAGGACGTTCTTTCTTCTGACATCAATATTATCGTTTATACCTGGCAATCCTAGTTGCATAAACTTTATTAATTGTCCTCTTTCAGAGGTTTTTCAATAGTAACATTGTTTTTTGTATCTTCTGTGTAACTCCTCGATACTGTTCCATAACTTATTGGTTTTGATCTGTTTAATTCTTTTTGAACTGAAACAGTACCATAGCTTTGAGGCTTGTCTTGGCTACTTTGGGTTGAATTTTGCTGTGAATTATTTTCTCCCGATGGTTTTTCTCTAATATTTTCATTATTGCCCATGCATGGTCTCCTAAAAATTTTTCAAAAATATAATTAAAATAACAAATAAAACAGCAGCAAATAAACAAACTGAAACTTCAATTAAAAAAGTGCCTTTTTTAAATGTATCAACCAATTCGTCAACAACTCGAACATTCATTTTTAAAGCATCTTCGTAAGTAGCAATCAGCCTACCTCCAACTTCTTCTGGTTCTTTTTCTAGCTCCGTGTTAAAAATAAGTTTCCCATAATCGATTCTTTGAAAGGTCTTTACACGGATAATATTCAGAAAAAGAAGTATTGATCCTATAATTACAAACATAGCAAAAACTAGTAATGGCGTGGTTAAACATCTGTGCCAATCTTGTTCAAACACTGCTCTCAGAAGAAAAATTATTGCTGTTAGTAAAATACTAGCGACTGTTAACATTATTTGAACTTTTGAAATTATATGCTTGTTTCTATTTTCTTCAGATTCAAATTCCTTCTGAATGACATTCGGAACTATCTTTACTGTTTCAGGATTGTATTTCATTTATCATCAAACTCTTCAAAATGCACAATATTATTTGGTTCATTCTCAATCCATACACTACTTCCCCAAGCAATATCTTCAACAAACCTTCTAAAAACAGCACGGGAAGGAAAGGCGGTAATATAACTGATTTTGTATCCCAATTTACTTGATTCTAGCGTAAATTCCTGTAATTGCTCAAGACGTATATGATTTATCGGACCACTGCTTGTTACTGCTTCAACAATCACAAGATGTTTTTCATGTTCAGAAAGAAGAATAACATCTGGTAATGATTCAGCAGTATCAATGGGAAGATTCAAACGTCTCATTAATACTCGATTTTGATAGCCTTTTCTTGGTGCTGTATCCCCAAGATACACCACTTGTAGCTTACTTAAAAAAGCGTGGCTAAATACTTCAATGATAGCCTTTTCAAGGATGTTGTGTGCACCGGGACTAAGAGAAAAGGTATCTTCACTATTTATTTGTACACAAACAGTATTATACTGAGATACCTTACGTGTGTGTCGTTCTCTTAATTTTGTTGATTTAATTTGTAGCTCAGCAATAAGATTTTGCTGCTTTTCAGGATGTTTCTCAGAAAAAAGACGTTCAAAATTTGGATGGAGTCTATAGTATGTATTTGGGTCATTAGTGCTGAGTTGATGCCTAACCACAAGACCATAATTCAAGAGAGGTGCAAGGGAGGTCTTTCTGTATGCTTCTCGTGTATTTTCTGCAACCTGTTTACCCAATTCATTTCTAGCGAAATTCAAAATATCATGGATTCTGGCTCCTTCGCACAAACTTTTATGATCAGCTAACAATCCCTTTCTTTCAGTTTTATCGGACAATGCCATTATGCATACCGCTGTTTGTTCAGAAACGAACCGATGGGGAAAATTTATTTTCTCAAGAACAGTCTTAATCTCCTGAATTGTCATATTTCCTCTCGTTGAGGTGATTCTTTATAAAGCGAAGCTCATTCATATTTAGACCATAAGCTTTAGCCACTAAAACATTCAATTCTGTAAACAGCTTTTTTCTCTTTGCTTCCTCAACTACCTGAATTTCTTTAGCAATCTCTGCAATTTTATCATCGGATTTGCCTGTTGGTATGGGAAGAAGATTCAACTCTGTAGCCGAAACTTGCGTGTTGCCGTTCATGGTACGGAAAAAGAAGTCAACAACATCTGAATTGAGGATGCCAAGGATAAAATAGAGATCGATTGTATTACTTTCATTTGTAGGCTGAATAATATTCAAATGGTTTTCAACGAAATATCCATCGTGCTCTTTTTTACACAACTCTTCTGGTATGCAAGCTATAATGCGTGACGGTTGCTCATCTGCCGTAACACGCTGAACAAGGATACAAAGGCCTTTAACAATAAGCTGTTTTGTCTTTGAATTGGATTTCAGGAAACAAGGTCTTGCAATACCCATTCTATTAAAAGAAAAACTAAACTTCCCGACATCCGTTGCCCATACTAACGGCAGGGTATCTGGCTCTTTCTGTGTTGATAATAATGGTTTAACCCTGTTCCAAACAATCTGTCCTGTCTTTGCCCGATAATTAATTTGATTTCCAGATAAGAGAGGACTTCCCTTAATTATCTTGCTAAGAATGTTATATACATCCAAAGAATCAGCTACGAACCATACTGTTGTACCATTAAGCTGTTGGACTACTTCATTTCTATCAACAATTACTGCCCTATGCTGATCTCGTATATCCTCCAGAGTTTTCACGAGAGAAATATTAATTTTCTCATCGTTCTGTTTCCCTCGTTTCAGTGAAAGAATCATCGTACCATGAAGGACGCCATCAAAAATATTTTTTCGATCCGAGATATTAACGATTTCCTTTATCGCTGTTTTTTTTTCAATAAACTCCCTGAGATTTTTAAAATAAAGTCCCGAAAGCATTGAACGGGGAACTATGAAACCCAATCTCCCATGTGTCCTTAACATCTCAATACCTGCATGAATAAAGAGGGCATAAGCATTGGGATGCCCGTAAATAGACTCCGTAAAAGTATTCTTTATATTTTGTTCCAGATTTTTTATTTTATAATAAGGCGGATTGCCTACAACAAAATCAAATTGATCCTCTAACGGTATGCTGATTCTGTCGTAGAATAATGGAATACTTTTTCTCCTTGAAGCTAACAAATGCAAGGTGTCAGCACAATGGATAGGCAGGGGTTTTAATTTTGCGATAGTATTCTTGGAGATAAATTCAAGGATGGGAGGCGCAAGGAGCATCGCCAAATTTAATCGGGCAAAGAAACAAGCCTTTGGGTCAATATCTATTCCACAGATAGCCGAAATAATCATTGGATACCATTCAGATATAGGTATGGCAGCTTTTTTGAGGGCGTTCAAGTAAACCCGGCATGCCTCTCCCAAAAAGGCACCTGAACCACAGGCAGGGTCTATAAGCCTCTTTTGTAAAATACTTTTCGATGGAATATATTCAACCGATTTTACTATATATCTCACTATCTCAATTGGTGTTGCATACTGCCCTAATTGTTTTCTTAATTCAAGAGAAACAATGTGGAGATAATCCATTATTGCAAATTCTTTTTTATGATATTCATCCAATATTGTTTCTTCATTGATTTGCCACGTCGGAGGATTGTCAGAATTAGACTCGCTCCCACATAAAAGTACTTTACATACAGTACTTATTTGAGACTTACTAAGTCCAAGACCAAGTTTATCATTTTCATGAAAATAATAAGAGATAATAGCTTTGAGGAATTTTTGTTCCAGAGGAGTATCTATGAGAGGTAAAAAGTGTTGAGTCATTATTTTAGATATAGGAAGCGGTTTTTTCTGACTTCAGAGGAATACAACACTTATTCAATAGATTCAATTGAATTCATTATAAACAAAATAGAACCTAAGTCAAACAAAATATCTTGGAGAAATGAGAATTAAATTTCTGGCAGGAGGATGTTTATCTGGGCGCCAGGAAAATAAGTAAGATGGAATTCTTTCTCTCTTCCCCATGCCCACTCAGGTATTATAGAGAGTTTCGCAGTTCCCGAACGGACGGAGAGTTTACCATCCCATTGATTGACAAAGCGTCTTACGGCAGCCAATCCGTGTCCTCTTCCTTTTTCTGCAAATCTGGATGCACCGCGAAGGAGGGCATTTTCAATAGCATCAAGGTCATTCTTTAAGGTAAACCGTTCAGATAAGGATTTTTTAAATCCCATACCAATATCCATAACGGCAATCTTTACAACATTTTTACCTATGTTCTGGAAAAAATATTTCTGGATACCTACAAACCCCCTGGCCTTGCTATGCTCAATGATATTCTGGCATACCTCTGAAAGTGCAACGATAAAACCATGAATTGCCCTCTCATTATAATGCAGATGCCTGTTGAGGATTGCATGAGCACGCTCTTTGACCTTACGAACAATGAAATGGATATCATCTGACTTTTCTATCGGTGTGATCTCAAGAAGGACATCTGAATACGAATTTCTCAGATATTTCTCCAAGATCTCCGGTCTTGAAGGCCTGAGGTCAAAATAGTTATAAGCAAATCGAAAGAAATCCATCCTTTCAAGATATGTAAGGACTTCTTCTGAATGGGGTAAATATATGACTTTCCGAATATTCCTTGATTTACATAATTCTCCTAATTCCAGAAGGCCAACCATACCGTAAGGATCTATAAAGGTTACATCCTGAAGATTGATTTCTTGTAGCTCATTGAAGGTAGATAGAATACACTCAAAAGTATCTTCTGTTACTTGAACCATTATTTACTTATTATGTTTTTCAAGTTGAGGAAAGAAAACAGTATAATTCTAAATCCGAAGGAGAAACTTTTTGGGAATCAACGTTTTCAAACAGAAGCTCAGGGTAAGTATTTTCTCCTGTTTTCTCTTGATAATCTTATCACTTTTGCTCATCAGATTTCGTTACTATACCCTCTGACCAATTGATAATAGCCCCAATATCCACAGGTTCGCCGCCTATGGACATCTTATGTTGCCGTCCTTCCAATAATTTTTTCTCTTCCCCTTCTATCAATAGAGTAGCCTCGCCATTTACGGCTGTCACAATAGTAACAATATCCTTCGCCTGGATATTTAAAGTACCCTTATTCATCCGTATCCGCCCATTCGGGGTATCAACTTCTAAGGGTATTTCCGATTCCTTCATCGAAATGAGGATTTGACCGGTTTTTAGTTGCATCTTCCAGGAATCAAAAAAATGCGCTTCAGTATTTGTGTCCATCCCTACATTCACCCCCTTTTTTGTAGATAAGACGGTTCTCCCTCCCTTGCCAGTTTTCAGGGTAATACCTTTCTGAAAGGACATATGGCCTGATACCTTCTTCCACCCTCTATCGCCCGGATATAAAATCTGAATATCCCCATACGGATTCGACACATTAATCTCTCCACCCCTATGGGTAAAATAAAAATATACCCCAACCACAGCAATAGCTCCACAACCAACAGCGGTACCCAGGAGAATAAATCCTTTTTTTGTAGGTCTTGCGATAAGGATTCCTAGTTCGTAGAGAATGATCATGGGAACTGCAGTCATAGTCTGTGTAAAAGGATCGGGTGGAGTAACTATAGCAGCAATAATAAATATTACTAAGATGGCATACTTTCTCCATGCAATGAATTTGTCAGGGCTAACAATTCCAATCTTCGACAGGAGTAGCATAACGAGAGGCAATTGAAATACTAATCCTAATGCCACAGTCAGCATGAACACAAATGAAACATACTGCTGCATGGTAATAATTGGTTGTATTCCCGGACCAAGAATACCGATTAAAAATTGCAGACCAAAGGGTATAAGTAAAAAATACCCAAAAACTCCTCCTACCACGAAAGCAAGGTATGAAATAGGAAGGAAGAGGAGTATATATTTTTTCTCTTTTTTATAAAGCCCTGCCCTTACAAATTGCCATATTTGGTAGATGACAAACGGATAAGCGATAAAAACCGATGTTATAAAACACAATTTCATATAGGCATAAAAACCCTCCTGATAGCTGAGCACCTGTAACTCAGATGAAAGGCCTGCCTTTCCCATAGCAAACCTATGGGGCTTTTTGGCTATATCCAAAATCTGCACTTTAAAAAACCAACAGAATACGAAGCAAAGAACAATGGCGATAATGGAATAAACCACCCTGCGTCGCAGCTCTTCAAGGTGTGCGCCTAAAGTCATCCTTATTTTTTCGATTTCATCAATCTCTTCTTCTCTCGTTACCTTTTCCACATCAAACCTCTGTGAATTATAATAAATCGATACACATAAAAATTTCTCTTTCTCGCCTTATGATTTATTTTTCCTTTGAGACCATAACAAAAAACAAGCAGTTTATCATACAAACATACCTCTAAAATTACAAGAAAACAATTCAGGAGAAAAGCCTTGAAAGATTTCATGGTATATGCTACTATTTTGCATATAACAATCTATTTTCTTGGCTATCTATGAGGGGAACTCTCTGAAACTTATGGGTATTGAATTCTGTGGAAATTTAATTGGCACAGGGAAGAAATTTGGAATTGTTGTTAGCCGATTTAACAATTTTATAACAAAGCGTTTATTGGATGGTGCACTAGATGGACTTATCAGGCACGGTGTAAAAGAAGAGGATATTGATATTTTCTGGGTCCCTGGCTCTTATGAGATACCAGGCGCCGCTCTTAAAGTAGCACAGAATGGAAAATATGATGCGGTAATTTGCCTCGGCGCTGTTATCCGCGGCGAAACACCTCATTTTGATTATATTGCAAGCGAATCAGCTAAAGGTATTGCACAGGTTGGTTTGTCTACCGGTATTCCAACTATTTATGGCGTTATTACAACAGAGACCTTGGAACAAGCCATTGACCGGGCTGGAGCAAAAACTGGCAATAAAGGCGCAGAGGCTGCTTTATCAGCCATAGAAATGGTAAACCTTTTTGATCAAATACAATCCTGTATAAAATCAGCTAAAAAGGTTTAATCAGTTACCTGTTTTGCTCTCCTCTCCCGCACCCTACTTATAACCATAAAGAAATGCATTTTTTATTGATTTATTTTTTTAATTGCTCTTACTGAAAATTGACTATTCTATGCGTAATAGAACGATTGCTCGTGAACTTGCCCTTCAAGCTCTTTATCAACTTGACCTGCGTGGTGACGGAATATTTGATGAGGTCGATACCTTCTGTAAAAAAAATACAGATAAGCCTGACATATATAGATTTGCCATATTGCTTGTTGACGGTTGCCGGTCACATCTCAAAGAAATAGATGAAAAGATATCCAGTGTTACAGAACATTGGGAATTACACCGCATGGCCATTATTGATAAAAATATTCTCCGCTTAGGAGTCTACGAACTTTTGTACAGGGACGATATTCCACCAAAGGTTTCAATTAATGAGGCCATTGAGCTTGCCAAAAAGTTCAGCACGAAAAATTCAGGAACTTTTGTAAATGGAATTCTCGATAAGATCTACACACAATTCGGAAACGGAGAGTTGAAAGATAACGTTTCTGATCCTGTTTTCCAGAATATAGTAGAAGTTAATTATGGAAATTCCGATTTACACATACATACAAATTACTCCGATGGTACAATGACACCTGAAGAGGTAGTTGATGAGGCGCTTCTGTCTGGTGTTTCAACTATCGCTATTACAGACCACGATACTATTGAGGGTGTTGGTATTGCGCTCCGTTACGGAAATAATAAAAACCTGAATATTATTCCTGGTATAGAACTCTCTTCATACCTCAGTCCTTCAGAGGTTCATATCCTTGGATATTTTATCGACATCCATAATACCTCTCTGCAAAAGATGTTAAAACGAGCTCATGAAGACAGGTTAAAACGTATTTATACTATAGTTGAAAAACTCCATAACCTGAATGTTGACATTGATGCGGAGGAAGTCCTTACCTTAGCAGGGAAAGGCTCGCCAGGGCGTATGCATGTAGCAGAGGTAATATGGAAACATGGTTATTGCAGCACTATTTTAGAGGCATTTTTAAAATATATAGGGGACAATGGGCCTGCATACGTTCCTAAAAAAACGTTTACACCACGAGAGGCTATTGAATTGATTAAAGAGGCTCATGGAGCATCAGTTCTGGCCCATCCGGGACTCACCCAAAGAGATCACATTATTGAAGATTTGGTAAAAGACGGTTTACAAGGAATTGAAGTATATTATCCAGCTCATTCCCCACAAACTATTAAGAAATATCTCAAGATAGCAGAAAAATACGATTTGGCCGTAACCGGTGGCTCTGATTTTCATGGAGAGAGAAAAATAGACACCCCCATTGCTAAAGTTACGGTACCAGAGGAGTTTGTTCATAAGCTTAGACAAAAATGCTCTTCTCAATGAAGAGGTTTACCTTATACATTATTTGTTAATATTAGTTTTACAAATAGATTCCAATTCAAAGGACACCGATTATGCAAAGTTCTTGAAAAGGCAGCTCTTATTGTAAAAATCTATAGAGGAGATAATAACCTATGGGACTGGCCTCAAAAAAAGGCAAAAAAGCCATGGTTGACAATAAAATAGAAATGATAGAGACTCAAAAGATAAAAACGGGTTTGAAAAAAAAGCGAGTCAGCTTTTGGTATCGGCTAAAAAACTTCACAGTAGAATCTCGAAAAACGGTCATTATAGAAAATGGTGTTGTAAGATTAGTTCCCATCGAACCTGAAGTTTCTGTTATCGAAGAAGAAACTGCTCTTATTGAAATTGATACCGAAGAATCCCCTATTTCACCCGATACTCCTGATACGCAAGGTGCTATAAAAAAACCTGTATCAGCACTATCAGAAACAGCAGTTATAGAAGTTGATACTGAAGAAATCATTTCTACTCCAACAGAAACGACAGTTATTGAAACTGAAGAACAGGTTTCTGTCCTGCCAGAAACTGCTGTAACTGAAGATGATGCTGAAAAACAAGCTTTGGCTTCATCTGAAACTGCTGTTATGGAAGAGGAGGTCGAAACACCCATTCCATCCCTGCAAGAAACGGCGGTTATAGAAGACAGGATCAAATCTGAAAAGCTAAAAAAAGGATTAGAAAAAACCCGGAACCGTTTCTGGTCCCGATTAAAAGGTGTTTTTTCTTTTAGAAGAACTATCGATGAATCTGTGCTTGAAGAACTGGAAGATATCCTGATTGGTGCAGATATAGGGGTAAAACCTGTTCAAAGACTCATGCAGGAAATACATGAAGCATGGAAATCTAAAACAATAAATGAAACAACACAAATACATGATTTCATAAAAAGTAGATTAAAAGAAGATCTACAGTCCTGGCAAATCGATATTAATTATGCTCCCACACCCCCAACCGTCATTATGGTAGTGGGAGTTAATGGTGTAGGAAAAACTACATCCATAGCAAAACTTGCAAGTCTTTTCATCAAAGAGGGTAAAAGGGTAATGGTCGCTGCAGGCGATACTTTTAGGGCTGCAGCAGCAGATCAATTGGATATTTGGAGTAAACGTATCGGAGCAGATATCGTAAAACATCAAACCGGTTCTGATCCTGCAGCAGTAACTTATGATGCATTAGAAGCCAGTATTTCAAGGGGTATTGACATATTAATTGTGGATACTGCCGGACGCCTTCATACCCATGAGAACCTTATGAATGAATTAAGTAAAATAAAACGAGTTATTTCGAAAAGATCTCCCGGGGCGCCTCATGAGGTGTTAATGGTACTCGATGCTACAACAGGGCAAAATGCAATTTCCCAGGCAAAAATGTTTAAGCAAGCTGTTGATATTACAGGAATATTTCTTGCTAAAATAGATGGTACTGCAAAGGGCGGCGTTGTATTAGGCATGCGTAATGAAATAAACATTCCCGTAAAATTTATCGGATTGGGAGAAAAAGCGGATGATATAGAAAAATTTAATCCTGACGCATTCGTAAATGCCTTATTTGAACAGTAGAAGACCCGACCATGCAAAAAGATAACATTCTCTTCCATATCTTCCGTTTTGATCCCGATAATGATAAAAAACCCTATTTGCAGGAATTTAAAATTCCCGTCACACGGAAAGATCAAACAGTACTTGAGGGGCTGTTTTACATTCAACAGCGATTGGACAACTCATTAGCTTTTCGCTCCTCCTGCAGGGCTGCAATTTGTGGTTCCTGCGCCATGCATATCAATGGAAAATATCGCCTGGCCTGTAACACCTTAATATCGAAACTTACATCAGATATCATTACAATACGGCCACTTGCCCATATGGCTATTCACAAAGACCTTTTTGTTGACATGGGGCCTTTCTGGAAAAACTACGAATATATAAAACCGTACCTGATGCCTAACAAACCATTACCAGCAACAAGAGAACAGATCCAGAACCCGGAAGAAAGATCGAGAATAGACATCCTGATTGATTGTATCCTGTGCGCCTGTTGTCATTCTTCATGTCCTGTTACAGCATCACACGAAAAGTACCTGGGTCCGATGGCTCTTCTTAACATGGACCGGTTCGTATCAGATACGCGGGACGGCGCAAGAGAAGAACGGTTGACAATGGTAAATAATGAACATGGGGTGTGGCGTTGCCATACAGTCTTTAACTGTCAGGAAGTATGCCCTAAAGATTTAAATCCATCTGGCTCTATTGCTCACTTAAAAATGAAAATAGTTAAAAACAAAATTTAGAGAGAAATGAACCACATACAGGCAGATGACAGAGAAATAATTTTTTCAGTTTTCTTTAGCTCTGCGGTTGATTTTTGATATTACTTATTTATCAAAGGAGGAGAATGAGTATGGAAGAAAAGAAAAAAATTATTGTTGTTGCCAGGACAGAAGGTATTGAAATCATCGTGGAAGATGAGGCAGATGCTGATAATTATGAGTTACTGCTTTCGAAACCCCAGGCAATGGAACTTGCTATGAATATTTTAAATACCCTGTATAAAACAGGCGTAAAGATGTAGGTAATAAAATGGAAGTAAATAGTAATTCCATAAAACGCATCTGTGTATTTTGTGGTTCCCGGCTGGGCGCGCGTCCTGTTTATACAGAAATGGCTCAAAAATTAGGCAAGACTATGGTATCGCAGGGAATTGGACTTGTGTATGGCGGAGGCAGTATCGGCTTAATGGGCGTTATTGCAGACGCTGTTTTGAAAGAGAACGGAGAAGTTATTGGCGTTATCCCTAAAGCTCTTTCTTCCCGAGAATTCGCACATCAGGGTCTGACAGAACTCCGATTTGTGTCAAGCATGCATGAGCGAAAAGCCATGATGGTAGAATTATCTGATGCCTTTATTGCAATGCCCGGCGGTTTTGGAACATTTGATGAACTCTTTGAAATTATCACATGGGCACAATTGGGAATCCACATAAAGCCTATTGGCTTATTAAATGTGGAAAAATATTTTGATTTACTGCTGAAATTTGTAAACTATGTATTACAGGAACGCTTTATACAAACAAAACACCGTCAGTTATTTACCGTATCCCATGATCCTGAAAAACTCTTACACGAACTCATTCACTGTAAAAGAGGCAAACGCCTTCCCCAATTTATTAACTGGAATGAGACCTAGTTTAAAATTTTTTCCGTAAAAGGTCTTAGAGTTAAAAAAACGAAATATTTTTAGCCTATCAGGATCTAGCTCTATACAATAGATAAGAATGAATAGCAGTATCTCTATCTATTGTATAGAGAGATAGATTCTAAGAACTCTTTTATTGGCTCACACCTACCATCAATTCTTTAAAAAGCAAAGGATACTTTATCAGCCCAAATACTATTTGGATAATCCTTCATGATCTTCCGCCACGCATTTAACAATGCATCAACATTATGAGTTGCCTTGTACTCTGAAACACCCAGCCAATATTGTGCCTCAGGCGCAATACCGCTCTTCGGATATTTATCTACCACAGATTTTAATTTAGTGCTGGACGTTTTATAATCATGCTTTTCCAGTACCATCTTACCTAAGCCAAATTCCAATTGCGGAATAAATTCATCAGATGGGAGAAAACCATGAAAACGATAATATTCGGTACCATCAGAATCTAAAACAAGAATGGTTGGCGTCCAAAATATGCGGTATTTATTCAGAAGGTCTGAATTGCTTTGTGTACTGACATGTAAAGGGATGAAGTTTCTGTTGATGTAATCGGTTACTGCAGCATTTGGATACGTCACGGTACCCAGGGTTTTACAGCCTGCTCATGTAGGAGAAAAGAAGTCTAATAAAATCGGCTTCTCCGCTTCTTTTGCTTTTTTTACCGCTTCTTCAAAGGTATTTTCCCATGGTATCGTTGAAAGCTTATCCTTAGCATCCGCAATGAGTGTTGTTGCAAAAGGAACGAATGTAAAAACAATAAGATAAGATAAGGTATATTCTAACATGGTTGACCTCCTTCTTTTGGAAAAAATATGGGAAGGATTAAAAGAAACTCATAATTAGATTCATGCCAAAATAATGTTACAAAGTCAATGAAAATTCATTATTGGTTTTCTCTGTCCTTTAAAAAGGCATCCATATCAGCCTTTATACGTGGACCATCAGTCTCTTTAGCCTTATTATAACACAGAATACAAATATCTCCCTTCACGGTAGTCATCTTTTTCCACTCGTCTTTTTCTCCGAGGAAACAACCACATTTCCAGCAATTGGCCATGGTATATCTTCCTTATTGAATTGGTAACAATGTAACAAATAATTCTACAAATCTTTCTACAAGATAGGCGAGATATTCTATATCAATATAGGCCTCTGCACTTGTATCTAAAAAGAGTTTACAGCTGGCTGAAAATTCCTCGTCAGCCCCCCAGAAGCATAAATACAAGGGTATGCGTGGTAAGAGATCAAAACGACAAATATAATCCGCCTTCATCCTGCCTATGTCCTCTACCCCGCCCAATTCCTTGCATCGGGCCTTTAAACCTCCTGTATTCTTATTAAAAGTTGCCGCAACCTTTTCTTCTGCGCTGCGTTGAAATACCTTTACATGAGAGGCTGTATCAGGAAAATGTCCTAACGTAACCCAATCCCCGGTCAAGGGTTTATTTCCCTTTCTCCGGATATAGTCGTAAACAATAATCTTTGCCCACGAGTCATGACAATATTTACCATCTTCAAACAAACCCTCCTTCCGCATCTCGTAAGGTTTATTCATCATATTCAGCCTTATAATCTCGTACCCATGCTCAACCTCAAAACAGCCGCCGATAGCAGCAGCAACCTCCCTGAAATTCAAATGCCTTGCCTCATTCTCTAATTCGCTACTTACACGCTCATAGTTATCTTCCATAGTAAGGGTAGTTTTCCGGACAGATAATTCCTTATCTTCCTTCCTGATATAAGGACAATCCTGTATCTTAAGTTGTGCATTTTTTACTTTCAGCGCAAAGGCCATACAGGTAGGCACACCGCATTTACCACAATTGGTTTTTGGTAATTTCTTATATATCTCAAGCATAAATCACAAAAGGATAAGGACTATGGCATTGCAGTCAATTTACATTTCTATTTTGCTTTTCGTCTCTTTTTTATTTCCTCTACTATAGTCTTAACATCCGTGTCTTTTAGATTAGGATTGTGATATTGAAGACAACATGCCTACTTTTTGTCTTTTCTCTGCATCAGGAATATTAATAATTTCAATATCAACCGCTTCACTACTTACAGAAATATTCTTTTTTATCTTTCTATTTATGACTGAATAATCCATCAATTTTTGGTCCTGCAGTCTTTTGAGTTAGCCCAGATTTAGTATCAAATAGTCCAATCCTTCCATCTTTCAACTTAACGATAAAATCAATATAAAATGGTTTTTTCTCTCCATTACTATATGGCACGGTAAAAAATTTTGTGTCTCTATCACCATTTTTAAACCACATCTTCCTTATTGATATGTTCGCCCGAAAGCCAGATAGCCAGTTTCCCATTTTCTGTTGAAATCCCATGTGTATCCTTTAATACTCTAATCACCTTCATGCAGAGCATTTCCATTGCCTGTTCGGTAAGCTTCTTTTTATTCTTGTCTGTTGGCTCAGCGTCAGCAAAGTCAGTCCTGAAGTACTTGAGATTTCCACCGAAACCTTTAATATCAGAACTTCCATTTTGGTAGCCATTTATAACTTTCTTTATTCTAGGATAACAAACCTCAGTACAAATATTATTTTCATTATTTGTACAAAGTATGACAGGATTACCCCAAGTGACAAATAAAGCGTATTCATGTGCTTCCATCATATACTTACTTTGCCTCCTGCCTTCCGGCTTGATACAAATACAAACCCTACCAAGAAACCTTGCATTGAGATTCTCTAATAAGCCGAGTAAACCAAATAGTTCGTAATCATCGATTGTGACAATCTGCACACCATCTTGCTTTAGTAAATTTCTTGCTATGCATAAGCGTGAAAACATCATTGATAACCATCTGCTATGGCGATACGGATCGTTCTTGTCAATATAACTGAAAGGGCGTGATAATTATCTCCCTCGATGAGCAAATTTACAGGTTTATTTGGATCAGAAATTATTTCTTTGCTTTTTTACTTCCTTGAGAATTGGGAGTTTATTTTTACATATCTCAACCACTTCTTCTGGTTTTTTTCCCATACAAGGCCATACTTTTTCTTCTTTTTCAATTCCTTCCTTAACCGCTCAATTTCCGCAATAAGCTCATCTTTTGTTAGGTCCGTTAAATTCTTTGTAGGCATAGTTGTTGATAAGTTTTCTATAATATGCCTTTTTCTTTAAAACTGAAAAACCCATCTTTTGAAATAATTATATGGTCTGTAACCTCTACGCCCAATATTTTACCGGATTCTTTTAACCTTCTCGTTATTGTCATATCATCTTCAGAAGGTGGTTCAGGATCACCAGAGGGATGATTGTGGGCAAGAATTACCGAGTAAGCACTATGAACAATTGCCTCTTTGAACACCTCTCAAGGATGCACTAAACTGGAATCAAGAGTACCAATAGAAACAGTAGAAATGCCAATAATTTTATTGCGCGTGTTCAGGAGGAGGATAAGTTTAAAGTGTTCCTTTGCCTTGTCTTTAATTTTCGCTTGTAGCGCCTTAACTACGCTCTGTGAATTTTTGAAATCAATATCTTCCACTTCAGACTCTAAGTACTGTCTTTTGCCAAGTTCAAAACATGCTTTAATCTGAGCGGCTTTGGCAAGACCAATGCCTTTTATCAGTCGTTCCCTTGGTCTTTCAGGCTTTGGCAAATCATGAATAGTAAAAGAATTTCCTTTTTCCATATTTAATTATTTCTCTAAATTGGTATTACTAACTTCTGTATTACTTCTGATTTGAAGCGAAGTATAAGCCATTTAAAAAATTATTTCAATGGTATTTTAAATCAAACAACAGCGTGTTGATTGGAGCATGTTTTTGTGAGGTAAAGGATAAATGACTGAAACTTATTGGGTTGAATATACCGCATTTTGAAATTGCAACTTTAGTGTATACAAAGTTTTAATCCAGTGAACGTCACTTTATCTAGTTGTAAACACAAAAGGCATCCAATAACTAGTTCGAATGCCTTTTGAATAGAAAGGTATTACTTAAAAATTATGGAAACGAAAGTCATTTTACAAGCAAAATACGGGCAAACAAGTTTATCCATGCCACCTCTAATATTGCAGCTCTAAAACATAAAACTTAAACAGTTGCCCGTGATACAGGTTGCTGTAATGAGGCCTGCGCTGCAGCAAGCCTGGCAATAGGTACCCTAAATGGCGAACAACTTACGTAGTTCATTCCAATCTTATGGCAGAAGGAGATAGTTTGAGGATTTCCACCATGTTCACCACAGATACCGACTTTTAGATTGGACCGGATACTCCTTCCTTTATGAATCCCAATCTCAACTAATTGCCCTGTTCCTTCCTGATCCAATACCTGAAATGGATCTTTTTCAAGAATACCTTTCTCAAGGTATTCCGGTACAAAAGATCCTACATCATCACGGCTAAATCCGAATGTCATTTGCGTAAGGTCATTAGTTCCAAAGGAAAAGAATTCTGCATGTTTTGCAATTTTATCAGCTATCAGGGCTGCTCGCGGCAATTCAATCATAGTGCCTACCATATATTCAATTTGCATGTTTTTTTTCTGCATAACATCTTTGGCAATTTTATGGACATTATCCTTTAATACACTGAATTCCTGTTCTGTACTAATGATAGGCAACATAATTTCTGGATATACGGTAATACCCTTTTTCTTCATATTACATGCAGCTTCAATAATAGCCTGTACTTGCATGTCATATATTTCAGGATAGGTAACACCTAAACGGCAACCCCGGTGGCCTAACATAGGATTCAATTCGTGAAGCGCCGACACTTTTTCCTGTATCTCTTTAAGACTAAGTTTCATCTTTTTTGCTATTTCCTTCTGGTTATATTCCTCCTGCGGCAAAAATTCGTGAAGAGGTGGATCAAGGAGCCGTATGGTAACAGGAAGCCCATCCATTGCCTTGAATATCTGCTCAAAATCCCGGCGTTGCATAGGAAGTAGGTTTTTAAGCGCAGACGAATATGAGACCAGAGGCTCTTTAAGTTCCTTTTTAACCAACATTAATTCTTTCTTAAGAACATCTGCTTTATCATTCGCTGCCTTTGCCAACTCCTTTTCCAGGAAGCTAATTTTAGCTTTTAAATTTTTTACGTCTGGTGCGGAGAGTATCATTTGCCGAACTGAATCAATTCTGTTTTCTCCAAAGAACATATGTTCAGTTCTGCAAAGTCCAATACCCTCTGCGCCCAACTCACGCGCTTTTCTTGCATCCTCCGGGGTATCTGCGTTCGTTCGTATCTTAAGTTTCCGGTACTCATCTGCCCATTCCATAAGGGTAGCAAAATCTCCGCTCAATTTGGGCTCTATGGTAGAGACTTGCCCTAACATTACTTCTCCGCTACTGCCATCCAGGGAGATGTATTCTCCTTTTTTTATTACCCTGCCATTTACTTTAAAATTTTGATTTTTATAATCAACATTAAGCGAGCCACAGCCCGCCACACAGCATTTGCCCATTCCTCTTGCCACCACGGCAGCATGAGATGTCATACCTCCACGTGTTGTCAGAATACCCTGAGAAGCATGCATTCCACCGATGTCTTCGGGCGAGGTTTCTTTTCGTACAAGGATTACTTTCTCATTCTTCTCGGCTAATCTCTCTGCATCTTCGGCACAAAAAACAACCCTACCTGTAGCCGCGCCTGGTGAAGCAGGAAGCCCTACAGCAACAATCTCTCTTTTTGCTTTAGGGTCAAAGGTTGGATGTAATAACTGATCGAGCTGGCCGGGATCGATACGGGAAATAGCTGTCTTTTTATCAATAAGTCCTTCCCGAGCCATATCAACAGCCAGCTTTACCGCTGCCCTGGCAGTACGCTTACCAGTTCTTGTTTGTAACATAAACAACCGGCTTTCCTGAATGGTAAACTCGATATCCTGAACATCCTTAAAATGATTTTCGAGTATGTTCTTATATTTAACGAGCTGACTATAAGCATCAGGCATCTCTTTCTCCAGATCAGCAATTGGCTCAGGTGTACGAATACCTGCAACAACATCCTCACCCTGCGCATTAATGAGGAATTCACCGTAGAATTTATTCTCACCCGTTGAAGGATTCCTCGTAAAACATACGCCCGTAGCAGAATCATTCCCCATATTTCCGAAAACCATGGCTTGAACGTTTACTGCTGTTCCAAGAAGGCCTTTAATATCATAAAGTTGCCTGTATTTTATAGCACGGGGATTATTCCATGAGGCAAACACAGCATTTATTGCCTTTTGGAGCTGAACCTTTGGATCATGAGGAAAGGATTCACGGGTCTTTTTCTTATAGATTACCTTAAACTCCTCAACAATATTTTTCAATTGTTCAGCGGTAAGTTCTGTATCGCTTTTTACCCGTGTCTTTTTTTTGTATTTGTCAAGAATCTCTTCGAAATGATGACGTTCTACCCCCATAACTACGTCACCAAACATGGTAATAAAGCGTCGGTATGCGTCCCACGCAAAACGTTCGTTACCTGTTTTTTTCATGAGGCCCTTAATAGCGTCTGGATTTAATCCAAGGTTGAGAACTGTATCCATCATCCCCGGCATAGATGCTGCCGCGCCACTACGCACAGAAACCAGTAAGGGATTCTCTGCATCACCTAATTTTGCACCCATTAATTTCTCGAGTTGAGAAAGATTCCGTTCTATCTCTTCGGCAAGACCCTCAGGATACTGCTGGTTTTTCTTGTAATATGCATCGCAAACCTCTGTTGTTATAGTAAAGCCAGGAGGGACAGGGATACCTAGGTTTGTCATTTCTGCAAGGTTGGCTCCCTTACCACCAAGGAGGTGTTTCATATCTGCGCTTCCTTCCGCAGAACCATTGCCAAAAAAATAGATATACTTAGGTGACATCCGGACTGCTCCTTTCAAATATCGATAATGTAAAACACAACGAATACCATAATTTATGAATTTTATTTTTTATTGTGTAAAAATATACGATTTGAATGCTAAAATAAGAAGAACTTCTGTATCTCATTAAAGAACAAAATATCTCGTTAAATTAAAGGAACTAAAACAATAATTATATACTGATTGGTTTTTTCATTAAATAACTTTAAATATTGGTGAAATGATTTCTTATGCTATCAAAAACAAATTTATCTATCAAGGAAATTTCACTATAAATTCATTTCGCTAAATCTTTCATTATCAGGATAACTTTATGGATCGAAAATTAAACAAAAATCTTTCCATATTTCCCCTTATTAAGGGAAGACTAAGAGGTATCTACTCTACCCTACGTTTGTTTACTGTTTATCTTATGAATTTATTGAACAATTGTTTTTTCTTAGTACTTAAGGTAGTAGGTGTTATCTTATTGAGAATACTTTATCATATCCAAGTTGAAAATAGAGCATGGATACCACTGAAAGGACCCCTTATCGTGGCAGCAAATCATTTTAGTTATATGGACCCCGTGGTCCTACAGGCAATGTTCCCAAGGCGTATTTTTTTTATGATGACTGAACAGTTTTATGAAGGACGCTGGAAATGGCTTTTTAAATTATTTCACTGTATCTGTGTAAGAAAGAAAGGCACGAATATTGCTGCACTTAGAGAGGGAATTGAGGTACTTAGGAAAAATAATGTTCTTGGTATCTACCCTGAGGGAGGCGTAAGTAAAGAAGGTCAATTTCAAGAGGGAAATCCCGGTATTGGTTTTCTGGTAAAAAAAAGCAATGCACCTGTCATCCCCGCATTTATTTCCGGTACATATGAGGCACTGCCGAAGGGCGCAAAGATACCAAGAATTTTCAGAATTAAAGTAATTTTTGGCAAGCCTATGACATTTGAGAAGATAAAAGGTACTACAAAGGAAGAGATCGAAGAGATTACAAGGAAGATCATGGAGCAAATTAAAAGATTATCACCATGTCTTACACACTAAACATTCTATAGGAAAAGAGTATGAAAATAATTACAAATATTTTTATTTCTATCCTTTTTGTTATATATCAATCTTCTACGAACGATATTGTTTTCGCAAATCAATGGGGATTAGAAGAACAGGCAACGGAATATGATAAGTGCGATAGCGTTATACTTCACTATGATGGCAAGTCATGGAATCATGTCTATGATGGATTCAATATGTGGCTTAGCGATATTTATGGGTTTTCCGATAACGATATCTTCGCAATTGGTAAAAATGGCGCTATACTTCACTATAATGGTAAATCATGGACTATCCAAAAAGACATTCATATTACTTACCACAGATTAAATAAAATATGGGGTAGCAGCCGAGAAAACATCTATATTATAGGAGACCAGGGTACTATTCTTCATCATGATAGATCTGGCTGGGAAAAAATTGAAATTGGTATTGGAGATTGGCTAACTAGTATATGGGGCCTTAGTGAGAAATATATATTCATTGTTGGTGTTTTGGGGAAAATATTACATTATGATGGAGAAAAATGGAGAGAACAATATAGTGGAACCCTTAACTGGCTTTATGGAGTTTGGGGCGCTAGTAAGGATACTATTTATTCAGTCGGAGATTACGGTACGATACTTCGATACGATGGAAAGACATGGAATACTGCTGTTCAAATTACGAATAAAAGGCTTATGAGTGTTTGGGGAACCAGCCCTAAAAATGTATTCGTGGTAGGAGCGGATGGCCTCATTTTCCATTATGATGGTATGGATTGGAAGGGACAGAGAAGTGATACAAATAACTGGCTGAGAAGAATATGGGGCGTTGATAATAATAACATCTTTGCAATAGGAGATTACGGTACGATACTTTATTATAACGGCACAAAATGGAGCCGACAAAAAAGCAATACCGATTACCTTTTGCTAGGTATATGGGGAAACAGGAAAGATAATGTATATATTGTGGGATACAATCCAAAAGGTCATCTTTAACATATTCTCAAGATATATTATCTAAAACAAAACGGTGGTGTGTATAATGGACTGGATTTTTCGGACCAGTAGTTAAGAATCATTTTTGGTAGGATAGGAGATAAAAGGAGGTCCGAAAAAGGAGGATAAGAAAGAGTTTTCATTCAGAGTTTATGGCAAAAGTAGCCTTGGAGGCAATAAAAGGAGAAAAGACAATAGCAGAGTTATCGTCAGAATACGAAGTACGCAGGACACAGATAGTAAATTGGCGAAAACGAGCATGGGAGGGGATGGTAGAGATATTTCAGGGGAAAGGGGAGGAAATTACGAGAAGAGAAGGAGAAGGTGATAGATGAGCTTTACCGTCAGATAGGCCAGTTGAAGGTGGAGAACGAATGGCTTAAAAAAAATCTGTACCGCTTGAGCGTTGAAGAGAAGAGGAGGTTACTAGAAGGAGAACATAAGAGACTAAGTATATACGGAAGCAGTGTGAGCTTTTGGGTCTGCATAGATCAAACATAATGAGGTTCATTATGGAATTTTTCGTGAGAATGAGTAAAGAGAGGATTTTATTATTCTCATAAAGGGGAACAATAATGAGCAGGGATGAATTTTTGTGGAGGCACAGAAGGGTAATTTATTTATCAATGCATCTAAAAATTAACAATAAATAGTCTTGACAAACCCGTCCACTTTAGGTCTTCATTTCCTTGCTTTCGTCATACTCATGCTAAGAAGATTTGCTGAGGTGATATTTCAAAGTGCATAACACCGCTCTAGCGTGACTTTACTAAAGTAAAGTCAAAATAAAGTCCTAAGGTGTTGAGATATATGAGGAAAGCGAATTTTTTAGTTGTATACACTGAAAGGGATT
>JAANMX010001031.1_pt1 | contig 33623 bp, 31 predicted proteins | sample 7279681 | NCBI WGS metagenome assembly JAANMX01 (sample SAMN14094542, study PRJNA606508) | bioreactor metagenome | isolation source: A lab-scale SPAN reactor treating ammonium-rich wastewater day 351 | place: Ireland: Galway | collected 2018-01-01 | reverse complement strand
GGAAGGAACGACACGGGGGTCGCGCGTCAGCCCGATGGCGAGAAACACCACCAATACCAGGAACAGGCCCAGCGGAATCAGCGCCTTTTTCATGCTGCCACACCTGCGATGGCCGCGTTGGCAGCGGCCGTTGCACGCTTCTTGCGGTAGCGGCGGTCCAGTGCAGCAAGGCCTCCGCCCAAGCCCATAAGCAGTGCGCCACCCCAGATCCAGCTCACGAACGGCTTGTAGTACACGCGCATGGCCCAGGCAGGGGCATCGCCACCCTCGAGGCGCTCGCCCAGGGATACATAGACGTCGCGGGTCAATCCAGTGTCGATGGCGGCTTCCGTCATGGGCATGGTGGACGAGAAATAGGTGCGCTTTTCAGGGTGCAGGGTTCGGAGCACCTTGCCGTCGCGGATCAGTTCGACATCGCCCACGTCGGCGCGGTAGTTCGGGCCTTTGGCCTCGCTGATTCCGGTGAGCTTGAAGGTGTAGCCCCCGACCGAAACGGTGTCGCCCACCGCCATGCGCACGTCCTTTTCGGTTTCATAGCCGGTCACCATGGTGATGCCGACCGCGCAGACTGCAATGCCGATGTGGGCGATGTGCATGCCCCAGAACGACCAGGGGATGGACTTCCACCGGGCGGTGTCCTTGAGGTGCCGGACGATGTGCAGCACCGACGACAGCACGATCCACAGCGCCAGACTCAGCCCCAGCGACGCTGCGGCGGACCAGGGGCCGGCCAGCAGCGGCAGGGTGCACCCCAGAATGACGGACACCACGGCCGTGGCGCCCAGCTTGCGCGCCAGTTCGGCGACGCCGTCGCTCTTCCAGCGGGCAAACGTGCCTACCACCATGAAGATCAGGACAGGCACCATGATCGGAACAAACACGGCGTTGAAGTAGGGCGGGCCCACCGACAGCTTGCCCAGGTTGAGCGAATCGACGATCAACGGGTACAGCGTGCCCAGCAGCACCGTGGCGGCTGCCGTGGTCATGAGGACGTTGTTGACCAGCAGGAAGGTTTCACGCGAGACCAAGGCGAACGAGCCGCTGGAGCGGACCTTGCTGGCCCGCATGGCAAACAGCGTGAGCGAGCCGCCCACCACGACAAACAGAAAAATCAGGATGAAGACGCCGCGCCGGGGGTCGGTGGCAAAGGCGTGGACCGAGGTCAGCACCCCCGACCGGACCAGGAAGGTGCCCAGCAGGCTGAGCGAGAACGCCGTGATGGCCAGGATGATGGTCCAGTTGCGGAACAGGCCGCGTTTCTCGGTGACCGCCAGCGAATGGATGAGCGCCACGCTCACCAGCCAGGGCAGGAAAGAGGCGTTTTCCACCGGGTCCCAGAACCACCAGCCACCCCAGCCCAGTTCGTAATAAGCCCACCACGAACCCAGGGCGATGCCCAGGGTCAGAAACACCCAGGCTGCCGTGGCCCAGGGGCGCGACCAGCGGGCCCACGCGGCATCGAGGCGCCCGTTGAGCAGGGCGGCAATGGCAAAGGCAAACGGCACGGCCAGGCCGACATAGCCCATGTACAGCATCGGGGGATGGAACACCAGACCGGGGTCTTGCAGCAGGGGGTTGAGGTCGCGCCCGTCGGCAGGGATGTCGATCAGGCGCAGGAACGGGTTCGAGGTGACCAGCATGAACAGCAGAAAGCCCACCGCCACCAGCCCCAGGATACCCAGGACGCGCGAGACCATGGCGTCGGGCAATTGCCGCGAGAACAGTGAAACCGCCAGCATCCAGGAGGTGAGCATGAAGTGCCACAGCAGCAGCGAGCCTTCGTGGCCACCCCAGACACCGGCGATGCGGTACATCGCGGGCAGGCTGGAGTTGGAGTGCTGCACCACATAGACGACAGAGAAGTCGTTGGTATAGAACGCGTAGGTGAGGCAGCCGTAGGCCACTGCGGTCAGCAGCCACAGGGCCTGCGTGCCGGGCCGGGCCAGCGCGATCCATTCGCGGCGGCCGGTGTGCCCGCCCGCCACGGTCAGGATGCCCAGCGCGAGCGCGACGAAGAGCGACAGGATCAGCGCGAAATGGCCTAGTTCTGGAATCATGGTTATTTCAGCGTTTCAATGGTCTTCTGCGCCTGATCGACCGCATGCTGCGCCTCGGGGGGCATGTAATTTTCGTCGTGCTTGGCCAGCACCTCGGTGGCGGTGAACAACCCGTTGTCGGCCAGCTTGCCTTGCGCCACGACGCCTTTGCCTTCGCGGAAGAGGTCCGGCAGGATGCCGGTGTAGGTCACCTTCATTTCCTGGGCCGTGTCGGTGACGATGAAGCTGACGGTGAGGTCCTTGCGTTCGACGGAGCCTTCCTTGACCATGCCGCCAACCCGGAAGGTGCGGTTCTTGGGCGCTTCGCCCGAGGCCACCTGGCTGGGGCTGAAGAAAAACACGAGATTGCTCTCAAAGGCATTGAGTACCAGAAAGGCCGCGAGTGACAGGGCTGCCAGCCCGCCCGCAATGATGGCTGCGCGTTTGTGACGTGGTTTCATGATCAGTTGGATTTGGACTCAAGTTCGCTGCGAAGGTTTCGCAGAATGTGCCTGCGCTGGCTGCGAATCAGCAGGGACTCCACCAGCATGACCAGGGCGGTGGCGCCAAAGCTACCCCATACATACAGGGCGTAGCCACCCATGGCAAAAAACTCGGAAGCACTATTCCACTGCATTTTTGACCCACTCCGTGTGACGTTCCCGCTCAAGAATGATGTTGCGCACCCGCGCCAGCGCTGCGGCGATCGCATACATCCAGAAGGCGACCACCATGATCAGCATGCCCCACAGCATGGGCGCGGCCATGGAGGGCGATCGCGTCATGGAGACCGACGCGCCCTGGTGCAGGGTGTTCCACCAGGAGACCGAGAAATAGATGATGGGCACATTGACCACCCCCACCAGCGCCAGCACGGCGCAGGCCTTGTCGGCACGGCGCGGGTCGTCAATGCTGGACTGCAAGGCCAGAAACCCCAGGTACAGGAAGAGCAGGATCAGCGTGGAAGTGAGGCGGGCATCCCAGACCCACCAGGTGCCCCACATCGGCTTGCCCCAGAGTGCGCCCGTCAACAAGGAGAGAAACGCAAACAGGGCCCCGGTGGGGGCGAGGGCGGCGGCCATCATGCCCGACAGGCGTGTGTTGAACGCCAGGCCGAAGCCTGCCCATGCGGCCATCACCAGATAGATGAACATGGAGATCTGGGATGCAGGAACGTGCACAAAGATGATGCGGTAGCCCTGTCCCTGCTGTGCATCGACGGGGGCCACGAAAAAGCCAATCCACAGCCCCACGGCCATCAGGACGGTTGCGAGGGCTGCAAACCAGGGCCACAGTTTCCCCGCCAGAAAATAGAAGTTCTGAGGGGCTGCGTATTTGAACCAGTGGATGCTGTTTGTTTTCATTCCAGGGAAATTTTCAAGGCAGCCGTTGTGGCAAAGGGTGCAAAAAACAGGGAAAGAACCAGCAGTGCCGCCAGCAGGGACAGATGTCCGCTGACGCCCAGGCCGGAGGCGTAGGCTTCCACGGCGCCGGCACCGAAAATCAGGACGGGAATATAAAGCGGCAGTATCAGCAGCGAGAGCAGAACCCCTGCACCACGCACACCCAGGGTCAGGGCAGCGCCGATGCTGCCCACCAGGCTCAGTGTGGGGGTGCCCAGCAGCAGGGTCAGCATCAGAAGGCCCAGCGACGGGCCATCGAGCCCGAACTGCAGGCCCAGAACAGGGGCCATCAAGACGAGCGGCAGCCCCGACAGCAAAAAGTGGGACAGTGCCTTGGCCGCCACCAGCAGGGTCAGTGGCGTGGACGACAAAGCCATTTGCTCCAGGGAGCCATCGGCGTAATCACTGGCAAACATTCGCTGAAGAGATAGCATGGCAGCTAGCAGGGCACTCACCCACAACACACCTGGTGCCATGCGCAACAACAGCGCCGACTCAGGCCCAACCCCCAGTGGGAAAAGGCTGGCAATCACCACGAAAAACATCAGCGGCGTCAGAACCTCGCCCTTCTGGCGCAGTGCCAGCGAGATTTCACGCCGCAGGATGGCAAGCATGACGGTTCCCAGGCCGATGGGCTTGACTTGTGTCAATTTCATGCGCGCAGCTCCAGGATTTGTGCAGGAATCGCGCTGATCTCCACCGGCTGATGGCTGGTGAGTACCGTCACCCCGCCTTCAGTCAGGTGCTGTGCAATCAGTTCGGTCAGCATGCCGATGCCGGCCTCGTCCATGGCCACGAAGGGTTCATCCAGAACCCACAGCGTTGCCGGGCTCAGCGCCAGGCGGGCCAGGGCGACACGCCGTTTCTGGCCCTGTGAGAGGTGGCGAACAATGTGTTCTTGCCGTCCACCGACGCCGAAACGGGCCAGAATGGCCGGAATCTGCCCGGCGTCCGGCACAAAACCACCCAGCGCAGCCGTGAACGCCAGGTTTTCATGGACCGTCATCGACTCCTGCAGGGCATTGAGGTGCCCCAGATAGCACAGGTCGCGCTGGAAGGCCGTGCGCTGCGAGCGAATGGGCGTTCCATTCCAGAGAATATCGCCGGATTCGACCGGGGCCAGACCACAGAGCATGCGCAGCAGACTGGTCTTGCCGATGCCGTTGGCACCCACCACGTGAAGCCAGTGCCCTGATTGCACGGTGCAATCGATGCCTTGGAACAGTTGGCGCCCGCCTTTGCTGCAACCCAGGGAGTCAAAGCGTAGTGTCGATTCTGGTTTCAATTCGTGGCTTTCCGGTCACAAGCTTGCATCTTAAGTGAGTGTGGCGCACGATTCATGCGCCCCCGGGTGGGGATCGGGCAATGGTTGGATTGTGCGTACATTTTCTAACCCTTTGATGTATTTAGGATGCTCATTTAACATAGATCAAGTTCCCAAGAGAGACAGCGCGCCCATAATGGTCTTACTCGGATCGACTTGTTGTAGCCGTCACCGGGTTTTGAATGCCGCCTCTAGGCGGATTGGCTGCAAGGTACCTATGGAGTAAGAACGATGACATTTCCCCGCCTTTCGAGCATCGCTGCAGTGGTGATGCTGACGGGCCTTGCAGTTCCTGCAATGGCTCAAGACAAACCTGTAGCGCCCGCACTGACGGCCGCTGAAAAAGAGACAGCCAAGAAGATCTATTTCGAGCGTTGCGCTGGCTGCCACGGTGTCTTGCGCAAGGGTGCCACCGGCAAGAACCTTGAGCCGCACTGGACGAAGACCGACAAGGACGGCAAGGTCACCGAAGGCGGTACGCTGGCACTGGGCCAGTCGCGTCTGGAAAAAATCATCGGTTACGGCACTGATGGCGGCATGGTCAACTTCGATGACATCCTGACCAAGGAAGAGCTGACCCTGATGGCCAAGTACATCCAGAACACCCCGGATGTGCCACCAGAGTACAGCCTGAAGGAAACGATGGATTCCTGGAAGGTCATTGTTCCGGTCGACAAGCGTCCGACCAAGCAGATGAACAAGATCAACCTGAAGAACCTGTTCTCTGTGACCCTGCGCGACACGGGTGAAGTGGCCCTGATCGACGGTGACACCAAAGAAATCCGCAGCATCGTCAAGACCGGCTACGCAGTGCACATTTCGCGCCTGTCTGCTTCCGGCCGCTACGTGTACGTGATCGGCCGCGACGGCCGCCTGTCCCTGATCGACCTGTGGATGGAAAAGCCTGAAGTGGTTGCTGAAGTCAAGATCGGCTTTGACGCCCGCTCGGTGGATACCTCCAAGTTCAAGGGCTTTGAAGACAAGTACGCAATCGCTGGTTCCTACTGGCCCCCACAGTACGTCATCATGGACGGCGACACGCTCAAGCCCCGCAAGGTGGTGGGCACCCGTGGCATGACCGTGGACGGCGAATACCACCCCGAGCCCCGTGTGGCCTCCATCGTGGCTTCGTTCATCAAGCCTGAATGGGTGGTCAACATCAAGGAAACCGGCCAGATCCTGCTGGTCGATTACTCCGACATCGAAAACCTGAAGACGACCACCATCGGTTCCGCCAAGTTCCTGCACGATGGCGGCTGGGATGCTTCCAAGCGCTACTTCCTGGTCGCGGCCAACGCCTCGAACAAGATCGCTGCGGTGGACACCAAGACCGGCAAGCTGGCGGCCCTGGTCGATACGGCCAAGATCCCCCACCCCGGCCGTGGTGCCAACTTCGTTCACCCCAAGTTCGGTCCCGTCTGGGCCACCGGCCACCTGGGTGCCGACGTCGTGACGCTGATCTCCACGCCTTCGGAAGAAGCCAAGCACAAGCAGTTCAAGCAGTACAACTGGAAGGTTGTGCAGGAAATCAAGCACGTTCCGGGCAACCTGTTCGTCAAGACCCATCCGAAGTCCAAGCACTTCTGGGCGGACGCTCCCCAGAATCCTGACAAGGACCTGGCCGAGTCCGTGGCAGTGTGGGACATGGCTGATCTGTCCAAGCCCAAGGCGATCCTGAACGTTGCCAAGGATTCCGGTCTGCCGGAAACCAAGGCTGTGAAGCGCGCCGTGCACCCCGAGTACTCGGCTGACGGCAAGGAAGTCTGGATCTCCCTGTGGGGCGGCAAGACCGACCAGTCGGCCATCGTGGTGTACGACGATGCGACCTTGAAGGTGAAGAAAGTGATTACCGATCCGAAGATGATCACCCCCACCGGCAAGTTCAACGTGTACAACACGCAACACGACATCTATTGATAGAACAGCCTTGATCTGAGGCATGGATCGGGGGGCGAAAGCCCCTCGATCTGCGCGTCTCCAAAGCGAAATATGAAGTGGGGAGAGATTTGATGGCTGGAAAACTTGCAACCCTGTGGGCCAAACTGAAAAAACCAAGCGTGAAATATTCGCTGATCGGTTTGCTGTCGACAGGCTTCATCTCTGGCATTCTGTTCTGGGGTGGTTTCAACACCGGGATGGAAGCCACCAATACGATGACGTTCTGTATTTCGTGCCATGAGATGCGCGACAACGTCTATCAAGAATACAAAAAGACCATTCACTACAGCAACCGCACGGGCGTCCGTGCCACTTGCTCAGACTGCCATGTGCCCAAGGACTGGACCCACAAAATCATTCGAAAGATCCAGGCCAGCCGCGAGGTGTGGGGCAAATTGACTGGCACCATCGACACCAAGGAAAAGTTTGAGGCCAAGCGTCTGGTCTTGGCCGAGCGGGAGTGGGCACGCATGAAGTCGGTGGATTCGCGTGAATGCCGCAACTGCCACAGCTTTGACAGTATGGACACCGAGAAGCAGAAAATGCGCGGTGCCAAGATGCACAAGATCGCCCAGGATGAAAAGCAAACCTGTATCGATTGCCACAAGGGGATTGCGCATACCAAGCCCCAGGGCATGAAGGAAGATGCAGACGAAGATCTGTAAGCTTGTAGGGCGTGCCCGCCCGTTTCGGGCGGCCGCCTGTAGAGAGAACACCTACTAGGAGTAATCGATGAAAAAAACCACCCTTTCCATGATGCTTTTGGGTTCGCTGCTGGCTGTGGGAACGCAGGCAGCTTTTGCTGCGCCTGACTGGTCCAAGGTTCCCAAGCGCGACGTCCATGTGTTCCACCCCGGCGTTTCGCCCATGGAGTGGGTTGGCAAGAAGTCGGACCACAGCGGCACGGCCGGCCTCAAGAAGGGCGAAACCTGCGTTGGCTGCCATGAAGAGAAGGGCGCACTGAACTTCGACTTCAAGCGTCTGGCCGGTAAGGACATGGAGCCTAAGGGCGCCCCCAAGACCATGAATTACCCCGTGGCCGTGCAGGCCGCATACGACGCGAGCAACCTGTACATCCGTCTGACCTTCAAGGCACCTGGCGGTGGAGCCGACCAGGGTGACAAGGAAAACGAAGTCAAGGCGACCGTGATGTTCCCGGATGCCCAGGTGCAGTTGGCCAACCAGGCCGGTTGCTGGGCTTCCTGCCACAGCGATGCCCGGACCATGCCCGGTGCCGATGACAAGAAGACCAAGTACACCAAGGCTGGTTCGTATCAGCTGATGCAATGGAAGAGCGCCAAGGGCGCCAAGGTGGTCAATGGCACCGTGACGTCCGATCGCAAGATGGATGGCGGCACCCTGGGTGCACAGGCCGAAGGCAGCAAGGCGGGCGATACCTACACGGTCACGTTCACCAGCAAGAATCCGGGTGAAGGCAAGGCGGTTCCGTTCGGCATTGCCATCCACGGCGACCACGCCACGGGTCGCTTCCACCATGTCTCCCTGGGCTACACGCTGGGCGTGGGCGCTGACGGTGACGTGAAGGCGGTCAAGCAGTAATCCTTTGGCGCTGACGCGAGAACATGCTGTTCTCTGTCCTATGCGAAGGAAGACGGGTGTCAGCGGGTCTGGCGCTCGTCTTTTCTGTGGCAACCATCCTTCCGGCGTCTGCACAGCAGACCGTGGAGGTGGTCATACAGAATTACCGGTTTGAGCCCGCAGAGGTTCGTATCCGTGCGGGGGATACTGTCAGGTGGATCAATCGGGAGAAGCGCACGAGCCATTCGGTGCTGTTTGCTTCCGATCAGGGAGGCGAGTCTGAACGATTCTTCCCCGAGGAAACCTGGCAGCGCCGCTTTGATGTGCCAGGAAACTATCCTTATTCCTGTGGCCCGCACCCCGAAATGAAGGGTGTGGTGGAAGTGGTGGCTCCGTAGCTGCTGCTTGATGGTGTAGCTATTCTCCCTATCTGATTTTTTTGGATGGGGTTTGCGGCTCCAAAATTACTTGAGTTGTTCGCGGGGTTGATGCATATCAGCCTGCGTCGTATTGCGCTCCCTATATTGGCGTTTGTCTTGCAAACGGGGGCTTGACGGCTCGCGAGACAGTGATCTATTGAACTAGATCAATATAACAACGATGTATAAATTGGAGCAATCGCATGAACCATTTTCGACTGAAAAGCGTCGCGGCTGTGCTGTTGACGACCCTTTCTCTTGCGGCCTCTGCGCAAGAGCAAAAGGGCGTGACACCCGCTGAAAAAAACTACCAGGCGGGCACGTCGCCGCTGACGACGACACCGATGGTGCAAAGCACCAACCCCAAGGCGCCGCCCATGACGCAGGCGGAGTTCGATGCCGCACGCAAAATTTACTTTGAGCGCTGTGCGGGATGCCATGGTGTCTTGCGCAAGGGCGCGACGGGCAAGCCGTTGACACCCGATCTCACCGTTGCCAAGGGCACGGACTACCTGAAGGTTTTCATCGCCTATGGTTCCCCGGCGGGCATGCCCAACTGGCAGACCTCGGGCGAGTTGACCGAGGCGCAGGTCGATCTGATGGCGCGCTACATCCAGCACGATGCGCCGCAACCTCCTGAGTGGGGGCTGGCAGACATGAAGGGCACCTGGAAGGTCATGGTCGCCCCGGCCGATCGCCCCAGGAAGAAGATGAACAGCTACAACATCAGCAACATCTTCTCGACCACCTTGCGCGACACGGGGGAAGTGGCGCTGATCGACGGCGACAGCAAGCAGATCATCAGCATCATCAAGACCGGTTATGCGGTGCACATCTCCCGCGTGTCGGCCTCGGGCCGCTACCTGTTCGTGATCGGCCGCGATGGCCGTGTCAACATGATCGATCTGTGGATGGAGACGCCTACCAACGTGGCCGAGATCCGCATCGGTCTGGAAGCGCGTTCGGTGGAGACCTCCAAGTTCAAGGGCTACGAAGACAAGCTCGCCATTGCCGGTGCCTACTGGCCGCCCCAGTTCGTCATCATGAATGGCGACACGCTGGAGCCCCTGAAGATCGTCGCCACCCGAGGCATGACGGTGGATACGCAGGAGTACCACCCCGAGCCGCGCGTGGCGTCCATCGTGGCGTCGCTGTACAAGCCCGAATTCATCGTGAACGTCAAGGAAACCGGCAAATCCCTGATGGTGGACTATTCCAACATGAAGTCGCTCAAGGTCACCGAAGTGGGTGTGGCACGTTACCTGCACGATGGTGGCTGGGACTCCACCAAGCGCTACTTCATGGTGGCCGCCAACCAGAGCAACAAGATCGGCGTCATCGACTCCAAGACCGACACCGTGGCTGCCGTGGTGGACGTGGGCAAGATTCCGCACCCCGGTCGCGGCGCCAACTTCAAGCACCCCAAGTTTGGCCCGGTGTGGTCCACGGGGCACCTCGGTGATGAGACGGTCTCGCTCATCGGAACCGACCCCGTACGGCACAAGCAGCACGCCTTCAAGGTGGTGCAGACCCTCAAGGGGCAGGGCGGCGGTTCGCTGTTCCTCAAGAGCCACCCCAAGTCCACGCACCTGTATGTGGACACCACGCTGAACCCCGATGCCGCGCTGTCCCAGTCGATTGCGGTGTATGACATCAACGATCTGGACAAGGGTTACAAGGTCTTGCCAATCGGTGAATGGGCGGGGTTGCCAGACGATGGCGGCGGCAAGCGCGTCGTGCAGCCGGAGTACAACAAGGCCGGTGACGAGGTGTGGTTCTCCGTCTGGTCTGCCAAGGACAAGGCTTCGGCCATCGTCGTGGTGGATGACAAGACGCTCAAGCTCAAGTCCGTCATCAAGGATCCGCGCCTGATCACGCCCACCGGCAAATTCAACGTGAACAATACCCAGCACGACGTGTATTGATTCCTGCGGCTTTTTGCCGCGCACAGGCCTGCCACGGTGTTCGCACCCTGGCAGGTTTTTTCTATGCCAGAACGTCCAGCATCTCCTGCGCCCACCCGATGGATGCCTCCTCGTACAGGATGCCTTTTTTCAGAATCATGTGCTGGATGCGTGCTTCGCGCGGGAGCGGGCGGCCCTGCAGGAAGTCCCGTTCTTCAATGGCTCGGTAGTGCGCCAGCTTTTCCTGGTGCTGTGCAATCTGGCGCTGGATTTCGGGGCGCAGATCGACTTCGCTCAAAGCGGCGTCGGCACGGAGCTTGACCATGAATTCATCCCGCAAATCCAATGGAGGCGACGGCTCGTTGGCCCATCGGATCAATTCGTTACGGCCTGCCGGAAGCACGCGGTATTCCCGCTTGCGCGTCTTGCCGGCGTCGGGGGCCGAGCTGGATTCGATCCAGCCTGCGGCCTCCATGCGTGCCAGCTCGCGGTAGATCTGCTGGTGCGTGGCGTGCCAAAAATAGCCGATGGACTTGTCGAAACGCCGCGCCAGGTCGTAGCCCGACGTGGATTTTTCCAGCAATGAGGTGAGGACGGCATGCGGCAAGGACATGTGCTGCAGTCTATCCGGGTGATCCCTGCTATGCAACCAGTTGCATAAAAATGTGAACGACCGTACACTTTTGTGCAACTGGTTGCATAGTGCGCCGTTTTTCCTTCAGCCAACCTTTTTCAAGGAACCGCCATGACCGCCTTTCCCCACATGCTTGCGCCCCTGGACCTGGGCTTCACCACCCTCAAGAACCGCGTGCTCATGGGCTCCATGCACGTGGGGCTGGAGGAGGCCAAGGACGGTTTCCAGCGCATGGCTGCGTTCTACGCCGAGCGCGCCCGGGGCGGTGTGGGCCTGATCGTGACCGGTGGCATCGCCCCCAACGACCGTGCGCGTCCCATGCCGGGCGGCGCCGCCATGACCACGCAGGCTGAGGCCGACAAGCACAAGATCGTGACTCAGGCCGTGCACGAGGCCGGCGGCAAGATCTGCATGCAGATCCTGCACTTCGGCCGCTATGCCTACCACCCCGAACTGGTGGCGCCGAGCGCCATCAAGGCGCCCATCAGCCCGTTCCGCCCGCATGCGCTGACCACCGAAGAAGTGGGCCAGACCGTGGAGGACTACGCCAACGCCGCCGCCCTGGCCCAGAGCGCCGGCTACGACGGCGTGGAGATCATGGGCTCCGAGGGTTACCTCATCAACGAATTCATTGCCCAGCAGACCAACCACCGTGACGACGAGTGGGGCGGCTCGTATGCCAACCGCATCCGTTTCCCGCTGGAGATCGTGCGCCGCACACGCGAGCGGGTGGGGCCGAACTTCATCATCATCTTCCGCCTCTCGATGCTCGACCTGGTGGAAGGCGGCTCCACCACCGAGGAAGTGATTGAACTGGCCCAGGCACTGGAGAAGGCCGGCGTCACCATCCTCAACACTGGCATCGGCTGGCACGAGGCGCGCATTCCAACAATAGCCACCAAGGTGCCGCGCGCAGCCTTTGCCTGGGTGACGAAGCAACTCAAGGGCAAGGTGGGCATTCCGCTGGTGGCCACCAACCGCATCAACACCCCCGAGGTGGCCGAGCAGGTGCTGGCCGATGGCATGGCCGACATGGTGAGCATGGCGCGCCCCTTCCTGGCCGACCCCGATTTCGTGAACAAGGCTGCCGCCGGGCAGTCTGACCAGATCAATACCTGCATCGGTTGCAACCAGGCCTGCCTGGACCACACCTTCGGCGGCAAGATCACCTCGTGCCTGGTCAACCCGCGCGCCTGCCACGAGACCATCCTCATCCACAAACCCTCTGCCACGAAGGACCGTATCGCCGTGGTGGGCGCAGGCCCGGCGGGCCTGGCCTTTGCCACCACGGCGGCGCGGCGCGGCTTTGATGTGACGCTGATCGACGCCGCGCAGGAGATCGGCGGCCAGTTCAACGTGGCCAAGCAGGTGCCGGGCAAGGAAGAGTTCTACGAGACACTGCGTTACTTTGGCAAGCAGATCGAACTGACCGGCGTGAAGCTGCAACTCGGCCGCAAGGTCAGCGCGCAGGACCTGTTGGGTGAGGGCTACCAGCATGTGGTGTTGGCCACCGGCATCGTGCCGCGCACGCCGGAGATCGAAGGGGTTCACCACCCCAAGGTGCTGAGCTACCTCGACGTGCTGCGCGAAAAGAAGCCCGTGGGCAAAACGGTGGCCGTGGTGGGCGCGGGCGGCATCGGCTTTGACGTCTCCGAATACCTGCTGCACGAGGGCACCAGCCCGAGCCTGGACGCGGCTAAATTCTTTGCCGAGTGGGGTGTGGACACCACGGGCGCCGCGCGCGGCGGCCTCAAGGAGGCGCACCTCGGCACCATTCCACGCAAGGTGTACCTGCTGCAGCGCAAGACCAGCAAGGTGGGCGAGGGCCTGGGAAAGACCACGGGATGGATCCACCGCACCTCGCTGAAGAACCGCAACGTCGAGATGATTCCGGGTGTGAACTACCGCAAGGTGGACGACGCGGGTCTGCACATCACCGTGGACGGCAAAGACATGGTGCTCCCCGTGGACAACGTCATCCTTTGCGCGGGCCAGGACCCGCAGCGCGCGCTGCAGGCCGAACTGCTGGCCGCAGGCTGCACCGTGCACCTGATCGGCGGCGCCGACAAGGCCGCCGAGCTGGACGCCAAGCGCGCCATCTGGCAGGGCACCGAACTGGCCCTGAACCTTGACACCACCGCCCGCAAGGAAGAGGCCGCCCCCGCTGCCCGCGCGGTGGCGCCTGCGGTGGCCCAGAGCCTGAAGCAATGGCACGAGATGGTGGCCCAGGGCAATCTGGCCGAACTGCCCGCCATCCTGCACCCCAAGGCGGTGTTCCGTTCGCCCATGGCGCACACCCCGTACCCCAGCGCGCAGGCGGTGCAGCTCATTCTGGGCACGGTGGTGAAGGTGTTTGAGGACTTCACCTACCACCGCGAGTTTGCTGATGCCGATGGGCACAGCGTGGTGCTGGAGTTCTCGGCCAAGGTCAACGGCAAGGAGATCAAGGGCATCGACATGATCCGTTTCGACGAGGAAGGCAAGATCGTCGATTTCGAGGTCATGGTGCGCCCCATGAGCGGCTTGCAGGCCCTGGGCGACGAAATGGCCAAGCGCCTGGCGCCCTACCTGGCCGCCATGAAGGGCGTCAAGGCCTGATCAGAATACTATTGAATTGATAGCTTCTAGCGCTTGATGGATAAGCGCTAGAGGCTAAAAAAACCTAAAAATGGAGCCATGCATGCAGTTTGAAACGCTCGAAGTCTCGCTGGAAAATCACATTGCCACCGTGCGCCTGAACCGCCCGGACAAGGCCAACGCCATGAGTGCCACCATGTGGCAGGAGATTCGCCAGGCCTTCCAGTGGGTAGATACCACGCCCGAAGCCCGCGTGGCCGTGCTGCAGGGGGAGGGCAAGCTCTTCACCGCCGGCATCGACCTGCAGATGATGATGGGCCTGGGCCCGCAGATCCAGAACGACTGCGAGGGCCGTACGCGGGAAGCCCTGCGCCGCGTCATCCTCGACCTGCAGGACACCTTGACCAGCCTGGAGCGCTGCCGCAAGCCCGTGCTCGCGGCCATCCATGGCGGTTGCATCGGCGGCGGCATTGATTTGGTCACCTGCGCCGACATGCGCTATGCGAGCAGCGACGCCTATTTCACCATCAAGGAAATCGACATCGGCATGACCGCCGACGTCGGCACGCTGCAGCGCTTGCCCAAGCTGGTGGGCGAGGGCATCGTACGCGAGCTGGCCTACACCGGGCGCAAGTTCGACGCGCAGGAGGCCAAGGAGATAGGCCTGGTGAACCGCGTGTTCGAAAGCCGCGAGGCGCTCTACGCTGGCGTGCACGAGATCGCCGCCACCATCGCCGCCAAGTCGCCTCTGTCGATCCGCGGCACCAAGGAAATGATCACCTACGCACGCGACCATTCGGTGGCCGACAGCCTGAACTACATCGCGACCTGGAACGCCGCCATGCTCATGAGCCAGGACCTGACCGAGGCCATGATGTCCAACATGGCCAAGAAGGCACCGAGTTTCAAGGATTGAACATCTGGCTGTCCTGGTGGGGATGCCAGAATCGGGCTTGGCCCGGTGCTGCTACCGGCACCGGGTTTTTTCTGGATGCATCCCCGCTGTGACTTCCCTGGCTCTCCTGCTGATCGGCTATTCGGTGTGCAGTGCGCTGCTGCTCGCGTTCACGCACTTCCGTGCCAGCCGTTACCTTGAGCAGACCCTGTCCCGGGCCATGGGGCTCGTGCTGCTGGCCGCCCTGGGTGGGCTGCAGCTGCTGCACTTCGCCTGGCTGCAGTGGGATGTGGACGGTGTGCACAGTCCGCTCTACAGCGTGCTGCTGTTCCTCGTGGCACCGGCTTTCTTCTTGTTCAGCCAGCCCCTGCTGGCACCCAAGGAGGCGACAGGCAGGCCGGGTGCGCCATGGTGGCATGCGATCCCCGTGGCGGCAGCCGCCGTGCTGCCGTGGCCAGTGGCGCTGTCGCTGGCTTTCGTGCTCGGGGCCGGCTACCTGGTGTGGCTGGCGCGCAGCCTGTACCGCCTGCGTGCCGAACGCTCCGGCTACCGACTGGAGCTGGCTCTGCTCGGCATCGTATTCGCCATCGCGGTGGCCGTTGCCCTGCTGGGGCAGTTCCATGGGCTGCTGCCCGGCAAACTGTTCTTCGCCCTCTATGCCGTGAGTATCGGCACGGCGTTCTTTCTCGTGCAGCTCACCCTGGCGTTGCGGCCGGCACTGACCGAGGAGGTGCGGCAGACGGTGCAGACGGCCTACGCCAGCACGACACTGAACAGCGTGGATTGCGAAGCCACCTTGGCCCGGCTCCATGAGCTGATGCGTGGCGAGCGGGCCTACACCGACGCCGGCCTCAGCCTGCCGCGCCTATCGGAAAGGCTGGGGCTGACCACGCACCAGCTCTCCGAACTCATCAACACCCGGCTGGGCAAGGGGTTTTCGCGCTACCTGCGCGAGCAGCGCGTAGACGCCGCCAAAGCCATGCTGTGCGCCGAGCCCTCGGCCTCGGTGCTGTCGGTGGGGCTGGCTGTCGGGTTCACATCGCAGTCCAATTTCTACGAGGCCTTTCGCGAGATCGAAGGCATGACGCCCGGGCAGTACCGCAAACTGCACGCTGGACGGTGCATCTGACAGCCTTTTCTCCGAAATGATCATTCCGTAACTAGAATTTGTTCCAAATTGATCTGATTGAAAACATTTTTGGCGGCAATCCAGAACACTGAAGGCTCCTGTAACGTACTGGGAGCTTTTCATGAATATCCTGCTTGCCGGGGCCGACGGCTTCCTCGGCTGTCACGTGGCCCGGATGCTGGTCGAGGAGGGCCACCGGGTGGTACCGGTATCGCGTCGCCACGGCGTGGACTTTGCGCGCATGCGCCTGCCGGCCGACTGGCGCGGCTGGCTCGCCGGTGTGGATGCCGTCATCAACTGTGTCGGCATCATCGGTGAAACCCGCTCCCAGAAGTTTGCCGCGTTGCACACGCAGGCCCCCTGCGCCCTGTTTCGTGCCTGCGCCGAGGCCGGTGTGCGCCGGGTGGTGCAGGTTTCGGCGCTGGGGGCCGACGGCCAGGCGTTCTCGGCCTACCACCTGAGCAAGTGCGCGGCCGATGACTGCCTGCGCGGCCTGAACCTGGACTGGTTCGTTCTGCGGCCTTCTCTGGTCTACGGCCCGGGCGGGCACAGCTCGGCGCTGTTCATGCGGCTGGCGGCGGCGCCAGTGATCCCGGTCATCGGCGATGGGCGGCAGGTGGTTCAGCCCGTGCATGTAAGCGACGTGGTGGCCGCCGTGGTGCATTGCCTCGGCAGTCGCGCGCCGTGCCAGACGCTCGATGTCGTGGGCCCGCAGTGCTTCACTTTCGAGGAGTGGTTGCAGACCATGCGCCAAGCCCAGGGCAAGCCGCATGGCCGGGTGCTGCGGGTGCCGATGGGCCTGGTGCGTCACGCTGCGCAATGGCTAAGGCATGTGTGGCCCATGGCCCAGCCGGACAACCTGCGCATGCTGGCCCAGGGCTACCGGGCTGATCCGGCGCCGCTGTCGCGCTTTCTGGGACGTGCGCCGCGCGCGGTGCAGCCGGCGCTGTTCTTCTCGGCCACCGCGCCCTTGCCTGCCCAGGAGGGCCAGCCATCATGATCTACACCACACTCAAGACCCTGCACATCCTCAGCATGGTGCTGCTGTTCGGCACCGGCCTGGGCAGCGCCTTCTACAAATGGATGGCCGATCGCAGCGGCCACGTGGCGCACATTGCCGTGACCAACCGCCATGTGGTGCTGGCCGACTGGGTCTTCACCACGCCCACGGTGATCTTCCAGCCGCTGAGCGGCGCTTGGATGCTGTACCTGGCCGGCGTGCCATTCGATACCCTGTGGGTGGTGCTGAGCTTGGGTCTGTATGCCCTGGCCGGCTGTTGCTGGCTGCCGGTGGTGTGGCTGCAGATCCGCATGCAGCGCATCGCCGAGGACGCCGCCGCGCGCAATGCGCCGCTGCCGGCGCTCTACTGGCGCATGGCGCGGGCCTGGTTCTGGCTGGGCGTGCCGGCTTTCGTGGCCATGGTGCTGGTGGTCGCACTGATGGTGTTCAAGCACATCCCGGGGGCAGGATCATGAAAAGCCTGATGCAGCAGATGCTGGGCGATGCCTGGACGCAATTGCCGCCCGGGCTACAGGCCCACTACCGGCCCGGCGCGAGCACTGATGTCGGCCACATGGATATCGAATTTCCCGGCTTCATGCAGCCGGGCCTGTGGGTGCTGGGCTGGCTGGGCGCGCTGGTGCGCCAGCGCGGGCGCGCCATCGCCACCACGGTGGACAAGACCGAAGCCGGCCCACGCCAGTATTGGCGCCGCACGTTGCGCTACCCGGACGGCGCCGTGGCGCGCTTCGACAGCCACTGGGAGCTGGCGGGCGGCAACCAGCTCGTCGAGTACGTCAACCCCTGCCTGGGCTTGCAGATGGCAGTGCAGGTGCAAGGCAGCCAGCTGTGCTACCACGGCGTGTGCTACGTGCTGCGCCTGGGCCGGATGCGCCTCCCCATCCCCGAGTGGCTGGCGCTGGGCCACACCACCATCGTCGAAACAGCCACGGGCCCGCGGAGCTTCGCGATGGATTTCCGGCTCACCCACCCGCTGCTGGGGCAGGTGTTCCGCTATAGCGGTGCGTTCGAGTCGGTGGACGGCAGGGCGTCGGAGCGGCCGGTCAGTGGCTCGTCCCTTCCGAGCGCGTGATCTTGTTGTGCAGGTTGTACTTGCCCACGGGCTTGTCCATGGGGATGCGCTTGACTTCCTTGAACGTGGCAGCATCGAAAACGATGATCGCGCCACCGTCGGCCTTGCGTTCCCAGAGGCTGGCCAGCACGTACTTGCCGTCGCGCGTGAACTCCACGTGCGCCAGGGTCTTTCCCGGGTCGGTGCGGATGTCGGCCACGCGCTCCAGGGTGCGCTTGTCGATCACCTGCAGCGTGTCCTTGGCCTTGGGCGACATCATCGAGTCCGTCCAGGCGTAGGGCGTGTTCTCGTGGCTGCGCATGAAGAAGCCGGGGCCCAGCGTCGGGATGGTCTTGATGGTTTTCCAGGTGTCCAGCTCGATCACGGTCACCTGGCTTTCGTGCAGGCTGGGGGTGGCCATCACGGTGCGCTCGGGCGCGCCGGGCTCGGGGCGGTACTTCCAGGTGATGCCCGAGCCCAGGTGCGGCATGCCGGGAAGCTGCAGGTTGGCGATTTTTTTGCGCACGTCGAGGTGGATGACCTGGCCCTTGCCCGCCTCGCGGCTCGCACCCATGAGTTCGTTGTAGCTCTGGGTAAAGAAGAAGTCGTCGATGGGCTCCGACAAATAGGTGCGGCGCGGGTTCAGGAAGCCCGGAATGAAGGCCCCTTCCTTGTAGAGGAAGTCGTGGATGACACCGATCGGCACGTCGTCGGCCTTGGGGTTGTAGCTGATTTCCCAGACCTCGGGCACGTCCTTGAGCGCTGCGATGAAGCTCTGGCGCGGTGCGGCGTCGTACACGGCCGAAACGCGTGAGCTGCGCTTGCGGTCCTTGTTCAGCACCTGGTGCACTTTCAGCAGGTTCAGTTCGGCGTCGAGCAGCACCAGGGTGTGCGGCAGGTAGTTGGCCACCGCCACGTACATGCCGTCGCTCGAGACGGCCAGGTTGCGCGTGTTGATGCCCGCGCGCACCTCGGCCACGACCTTCAGGTTCCAGATGTCGAACTTGGTGATCCAGCCGTCGCGCGAGGCGAAGAACACGTAGCGCCCGTCGGGTGTGAACTTCGGGCCACCGTGCAGCGCAAAGCGCGAGGCAAAGCGGTGGATGGGTTCGAGCTTGTCGCCATCGAGCACCGTGACATGGTTGTCACCCGTCTCGACCACAAGGAACAGGTTCATCATGTCCACGCCCTGAAAAATGGGCGCAGGCTTGTCGGGCAGGCTGCCTGGCGCGTGCTGGACGATGCGCGAGGCCTTGATGTCGGCCTCGGTCATCGTCGGGGCGGGCACCACCGGGGTGTAGATGTGGTCTGCCAGTGCAGCGATCTGCGCGGCGCTCAGCTGGCCGGCAAAGCCCGGCATCTGGGTGGCGGCCCGGCCTTCGCGGATGACCTTGATCGCCTCGGGCTTGCGCAGGCGCGTCAGGCTTTCGGGCAGCAGTGCCGGGGCCGACTGTCCAAGGCGTCCCACGCCATGGCAGGCAACGCAATGCTGCTGAAACAGGGCGGCGGGGTCTTCAGCACGGGCGGGCAGGGCGGTGGCCAGCAGCAGGGCGCTGGCACCCAGGGCTGCCGTGGCGCGCAGCACGGCGCGGCCTGGCAGGGCAAATGGGAGTGAGAGGGCTGGGAGAGGCATGGAATATCCGTTGCGTCGGCCTTGCAGACACCGGGGCGTGCAGGCGGAATGGGTGTGGGTTACTTGGTGCCGAAAATCCGGTCGCCTGCGTCGCCCAGGCCCGGCAGGATATAGCCGTGGTCGTTCAGCTCGCGGTCGATGGCGGCGGTGTAGATCGGCACGTCGGGGTGGGCTTTCTGCAGCGTGGCGACGCCCTCGGGCGCGGCCAGCAGGCAGACGAACTTGACCGAACGGGGGGCCAGCTTCTTCAGCCGGTCAATGGCGGCGGCGGCTGAATTGCCGGTGGCCAGCATGGGATCGACGACGATGATGTCGCGCTCGGCCATCTCGGAGGGCATCTTGAAGTAATACTCGACGGGCTGCAGCGTGGCCGGGTCGCGGTACAGGCCGATGTGGCCCACGCGCGCGCCGGGCACCACGTTGAGCATGCCGTCCAGGAAGCCGTTGCCCGCGCGCAGGATGGACACGAGCACCAGCTTCTTGCCGTCGATGACCTTGCCGGTCATGGTCTCCAGCGGCGTTTCGATCTCGATGTCCTGCAACGGCATGTCGCGCGTGACCTCGTAGGCCATCAGGGTGCTCAACTCGCCCAGCAGGCGCCGAAAACTGTTGGTGCTGGCGTCTTTCTTGCGCATCAGGGTCAGCTTGTGCTGCACCAGCGGGTGGTCAATGACGTGGACGTTGCTCATGGCTAATTCACTGTGTGTAAGTTTCGGTAAACAGGCACTCAGTCTGCCAGAAATCGGGCGTAGCGCGGCAAGTCCACGTTGCCGCCGCTGATGATGATGCCCACGCGCGCGCCCCGGATGTCGAGCCCGGCATGCTGGGCACCGGCGAAGGCCAGGGTGCCGGTCGGTTCCACCACGATCTTCATGCGCTCGGCAAAGAAACGCATGGCCTGCACGAGCTGCGGGTCGCTGGCGGTGACGATGCCTTCAGCCTCGCGCTGGATGATGTCGAAGGTCATGGCGCCCAGCGCCTGGGCCTGGGCGCCGTCGGCGATGGTGCTGCGCGGAAACGGAATACGCACGATGTGCCCGGCCCGCAGCGACTGCTGGCCGTCGTTGCCCGCCTCGGGCTCGACACCATAAACACGGCATAGCGGCGCCACGGCCTTGGCCGCCAGCAGGCTGCCCGCGAGCTGGCCGCCACCGCCCACCCCCACGAACAGGTAGTCCAGCCGGGGCACTTCTTCGAGCAATTCCAGTGCGGCGGTGCCTTGCCCGGCGATCACGTGCGGGTGTTCGGACGGCGGTACCAGCGTCATGCCGCGCTCCATCGCCAGGCGCTGGCAGATGGCCTCGCGGTCTTCGGTGACCGGGTTGTAGGTGGCCACCTGGGCACCATACTGGCGCGTGGCGGCCATCTTCGACGTGGGGGCGTCCTCGGGCATGAGGATGAGCGCGGGCATGTCCAGCAGGCGGGCCGCCAGCGCGATGGCCTGGGCGTGGTTGCCGGCAGAAAAGGTGATCACCCCGCGCTCGCGCTGCTCATCATCGAACTGCGAAAGCGCATTGAACGCCCCACGGAACTTGAAGGCGCCCGTGCGCTGCAGGTTCTCGCATTTGAAGAACAGCTGAACGCCGAGCAATTCATCCGCTGTGCTTGAACGCAGCACCGGTGTGCGGTGCGCCATGCCCTTGAGGCGATGGGCCGCCTGGATGACGTCCTCGGCGGAGGGCTGGAGCTGGGATAGCAGGGTGGTCATGTCGGCATCCTCGGGTGCATGGCGAATGCGCCAAACTCTTCCCGCATATTAGACCGGAGGGCGATCATTCGCAAAAAAATCACCCTCCCAGCCAAGTGCTGCGTGCGCTTGCAGCTATGGAATTTGATGCATTCGTGGTGTCAGTCGCCTCCGCCACCGTCGCCTCCACCGTCGCCGTCCGAGTCGCCATGGCTGTCGTTGTCGGCGTTTTTGCCGCCAAGGCTTTCGCAGCCACCAAAATCGGTGGCGCTGCCGCTGTAGCTGGTGTCGCAGAAACTGGTGCCGTAATGGTGGGCATCGGCGGATCCGGGCTTGGGCTTGTGGCCGCTGGCCAGGGTGCCGGGCAGGTAGTGAAAGCCGTCCGGGATGGCGAGTTTGGCATCCAGCGCAAACAGCAGTGGCAGCCGGCTGGGTGTGCGGGGTTGAATGGCTTCGTCCTTGCAGGCCCAGTACCAGGCGCGGCGCAGGCCATCGTTGTGGTGCTCTTTCTTGCCCAGCACCACGGCGGGAGCGTATTCAGGCACAAAGCCTAGCGCATCGCGGCACCAGTTCTGATAGGTCGTGGCGTTCTGGGTGAATGCGTGCCACATGGCATCGACGGCCCTTGAGGGCATGGCCACATAGGACCCCCGGCTGCGCAGGCAGGCCAGAAAGAACTGGCGCAGACCGCGTTCGGCCAGGTCGCAGTCCTTCGGGGTCACGTTGGGGTAGGCGTCGCGCAACCTGCGCTTGAGGATCTGGGGAAACACCGACTCGCGGATGTAGCGCTCCCGCACGGCGCGGGTCCAGTGCGTCAGGCTCCACACGGCCAGCAGGGTGAACACCAGATAGACGCCCCAGCGCCACTGCGGCTCCCACCAGCCGAGCACAGCCCCCACCAGGGCCAGCGCCCACAGTGCAATGGCCAGGGCGAGGGGGCTGGCCCTGCCGGAAAGCTTCAGCAGCAGGATTTCGAAGCCCGTCATGGGTTGTCCTTCAGCGTTTGCGGCCGCCAAACACGCTGCCCAGCACACCGCGCAAAATCTCGCGGCCCAGTGTGGTGCCCATGGTGCGCACAGCCGATTTGGCCATGGTCTGTGCCAGGCCATCGCGCTTGCCGCCGCGCGGGCCGGTGGAGCCGAACAGGACATCGTTCAGGCCGCCCAGCAGGCCGCCGCCGTCGTCGTCGCCCGGTGCCTGTGCCGTGCCCTTGCTGTTGGTGCTTGCTTGTGCCGCCAACTGATCGGTACGGCCCTTGAGCTTTTCATAGGCCGATTCGCGGTCCACCACCTTCTCGTACACACCGGCCACCAGCGAGCTGGCCATCAGCGCCTGGCGCTGCTGCGGCGTGATGGGGCCGAGCTGGCTGCCGGGAGGCAGCACAAACACGCGTTCGGTCACGCTGGGGCGGCCCTTGGCGTCGAGAAAGCTCACCAGCGCCTCGCCCACGGCCAGCTCGGTGATGGCGGTCTCGATGTCCAGGCCCGGCTTCTGGCGCATGGTGGTGGCCGTCGCCTTCACGGCCTTCTGGTCGCGCGGCGTGAAGGCACGCAGCGCATGCTGCACGCGGTTGCCCAGCTGGGCCAGCACGCTGTCGGGGATATCGAGCGGGTTCTGCGTGACGAAATACACCCCCACGCCCTTGGAGCGCACCAGGCGCACCACCAGTTCGATGCGCTCGATGAGCACCTTGGGCGCCTCGTTGAACAGCAGGTGGGCCTCGTCGAAGAAGAAGACCAGCTTGGGCTTCTCGGGGTCGCCGATCTCGGGGAGGATTTCAAACAGCTCCGACAGCATCCACAGCAGAAACGTGGCATACAGGCGGGGCGAATTCATCAGCTTGTCGGCGGCCAGGATGTTGACCACGCCATGGCCGTCCACCGTCTGCATGAAGTCGTTGATGTCGAGCATGGGCTCGCCAAAGAATTGCGTGCCACCCTGCTGCTCGATCTGCAGCAGCCCGCGCTGGATGGCGCCCACGCTGGCGACGCTGACATTGCCGTATTCGGTGGTGAATTCCTTGGCGTTGTCTCCCACGTACTGCAGCATGGCGCGCAGGTCTTTCAGGTCCAGCAGAAGCATGCCGTTGTCGTCAGCGATCTTGAAGACGAGGTTGAGCACGCCCAGTTGCGTCTCGTTCAGGTTGAGCATGCGGCCCAGCAACAGCGGGCCCATGTCGGTCACGGTGGCGCGCACCGGGTGGCCCTGCTCGCCAAACACGTCCCACAGCGTGGTGGGGCAGGCCAGCGGGGCGGGCATGTCCAGCCCCCGCTCCTTCAGCACGGCGGCCAGCTTGTCGCCGATCTTGCCGGGCTGGCTGGCGCCCGTGAGGTCGCCCTTCACATCGGCCATGAACACCGGCACGCCGATGCGCGAGAAACTTTCGGCCAGTGTCTGCAGCGTCACCGTCTTGCCGGTGCCGGTGGCCCCCGTGATCAGGCCGTGGCGGTTGGCCAGCCCGGGGAGCAGGTGGCATTCGGTGGTGGCATGCTTGGCAATCAGCAGGGGTTCGGCCATTTCGGGTTTCCTCGGGGGTAGGGACGCTGGCAAAAGTAAAATCGTGCCCAGTAGATTAAATCAATACAAAGGACTCGCCGTGGCCGGACACAGCAAATGGGCAAATATTCAGCACCGCAAGGGCCGCCAGGACGAGAAGCGCGGCAAGATCTGGACGCGCATCATCCGTGAAATCACCGTGGCGGCGCGTGCCGGCGGCGGCGACCCCTCGGCCAACCCGCGCCTGCGCCTGGCCATCGAGAAGGCCAAGGGTGCCAACATGCCGGCCGACCGTATCAAGTACAACATCGACAAGGCCACGGGCAATGCCGAAGGCGTGAACTACGAGGAAATCCGCTACGAGGGCTACGGCATTGGTGGTGCGGCCATCATCGTGGACACCATGACCGACAACCGTGTGCGCACCGTGGCCGAAGTGCGCCACGCCTTCAGCAAGCACGGTGGCAACATGGGTACCGAAGGCTCGGTGGCCTTCCAGTTCAAGAACGTGGGCCAGATCATCTTTGCCCCGGGCACAAATGAGGACAAGGTCATGGAAGTGGCGCTCGAAGCCGGTGCCGACGACGTGGTGACCGACGAGGACGGCGCCATTGAGGTGCTGACCGCGCCCGCCGAGTTCGAGACCGTGAAGAATGCCCTGGTGGCCGCAGGTCTCACACCCGACGCGGCCGACGTCACCATGCGCCCCGACCTCACCATCGAGCTGGCGGGCGACGATGCCGTCCGCATGCAAAAACTCCTGGACGTCCTGGAAGACCTCGACGACGTGCAGGACGTGTTCCACAACGCCGCACTTTAAATAAAGACCCCCCAATGAAAGTACTCGTCATCGGCGGCGGCGGCCGCGAACATGCCATCGCCTGGAAGCTCAGCCAGTCGCCCAAGGTCACGCGCGTCTTCGTGGCGCCGGGCAACGGCGGCACGGCCCTGTCCAGCCACCTCGACAACATTGCCATCACCGACGTACGCGCGCTGCGGGAGTGGGCGCAACAGGAAAAGATCGGCCTGACGGTCGTTGGCCCCGAGGCGCCGCTGGCCGCTGGCGTGGTCGATGAATTTCGCGCCCACGGCCTGCGCATCTTCGGGCCCACCAAGGCCGCCGCGCAGCTGGAAAGCTCCAAGGCCTTCTCGAAGGCCTTCATGCGCCGCCACGGCATCCCCACGGCCGACTACGACACCTTCACCGATCCGGCCGCGGCCCACGCCTTCGTGGACCGCCTGGGTGCCCCCATCGTCATCAAGGCCGACGGCCTGGCGGCGGGCAAGGGCGTGGTGGTGGCCATGAACCTGCAAGAGGCCCACGACGCCGTGGACTTCATGCTGGTGGACAACAAATACGGCGTGACGCACAACGAAGGTGGCGCGCGCGTCGTCATCGAGGAATTCCTCGCGGGCGAGGAAGCCAGTTTCATCGTGCTGTGCGACGGCAAGAACGTCGCTGCCCTGGCGACCAGCCAGGACCACAAGCGTCTCAAGGATGGCGACGAGGGCCCCAACACCGGCGGCATGGGCGCGTACTCGCCCGCGCCCGTGGTGACGGCCGACGTGCATGCCCGCGCCATGCGCGAAATCATCCTGCCCACCATCCGCGGCATGGAAAAGGACGGCATTCCCTACACCGGCTTCCTGTATGCGGGCCTGATGATCGACGCCCAGGGCCACCCCAAGACGCTCGAATTCAACTGCCGCATGGGCGACCCCGAAACCCAGCCCATCATGATGCGACTCAAGAGCGACCTGTGCGACCTGCTCGGCGCCGCCGTCGATGGCAAGCTCGACCAGGTCGAACTGGATTGGGACCGCCGCACCGCGCTGGGCGTTGTGATGGCCGCGCACGGCTACCCCGAGGCGCCGCGCAAGGGCGACGCCATCACCGGCCTGCCGCAGGATGCGGACGATGCCATGGTCTTCCATGCCGGCACCGAACTGGTGGACGGTGTGCCGCACACCAGCGGAGGCCGCGTGCTGTGCGTGACCGCGCTGGCCGACAGCGTGAAGCTGGCCCAGCAGCGTGCCTACGACGTGGCGCGCGGCATCCATTTCGATGGCGCGCAGTACCGCCGCGACATCGGCCACCGCGCGATCAAGAACCCATGAGCGAGCCGTTTCACAGCGACAGCAACGTCGCCCGCGTGCGCGGCTACCTGACGGGCCTGCAGGCGCGCATCATTGCCGCGCTGGAAGGCCTGGAGGGCGAGGGCGGCGCACCCGCCGTGACCGACCCCTGGCACAAGGCGCCCGGCGAGCTGCTGCAGGGTGACGGCATCACCCGCATCATCGAGGGAGGGCGTGTGTTCGAGCGCGCGGGCTGCGGCTTCTCGCATGTGCGCGGACCCCGGCTGCCTCCCTCGGCCACGCAGCACCGTCCCGAGCTGGCGGGCGCGCCGTTCGAGGCCATGGGCGTCTCGCTGGTGTTCCACCCGCGCAACCCCTACGTGCCCACCGTGCACATGAACGTGCGCATGATCGCCGCTGGCCACCCGGGCCAGGAACCCACCTGCTGGTTCGGTGGCGGCATGGACCTCACGCCGTATTACGGCTTCGAGGAGGATGCGGTGCACTTCCACCGCAGCTGCCGCGATGCGCTGGCGCCCTTTGGTGACGACAAATACCCGCGCTTCAAGCAGTGGTGCGACGAATACTTCTACCTCAAGCACCGCGACGAGCAGCGCGGCGTCGGTGGCGTGTTCTTCGACGACTTTGCCGAACTCGGCCTTGAGCGCAGCTTCGGCCTGATGCAGGCCGTGGGCGATGCCTTTCTGGGCGCCTACCTGCCCATCGTGCAGCGCCGCCAGGACACGCCCTACGGCGAGCGCGAGCGCGACTTCCAGCTCTACCGGCGCGGCCGCTACGTCGAGTTCAACCTCGTCTGGGACCGGGGCACGCACTTCGGCCTGCAGTCGGGCGGGCGCACCGAATCCATCCTGCTGTCCATGCCGCCGCTGGCGGCCTGGGCGTATCGCCACGAGGCCGCCGAAGGCACCCCAGAGGCCGAGCTGACACGGCGCTTCCTGGTGCGGCGCGACTGGCTCTGAAGCGGGCTACTATAATTTCAGTAGCTTGAAGCGCTTTCTACGCTTGCCCTGAAGGCCAAAAACACTCCAAATGCCTTGCGGCGCGCAAGCGCAACACCTGCGGCGCAGCCCGCTGGTGACCTGCGACATTGCGCGTTATATTGACCCCTATCACCTCTGAACCTCCACCTGATGACCACCACCAAATCCTCGGAATCCGCCGCCAAGAAAGACGTCGCCAAGCTCCAGCGCGCCATTGTGGATGGCCTGGAAGATGTCAAGGCGCAAGACATCCAGGTCTTCAACACCGAGCATCTGTCGCCGCTGTTTGAGCGGGTCATCGTGGCGTCGGGCACCTCCAACCGCCAGACCAAGGCCCTGGCCGCCAGCGTGCGCGACAAGGTGAAGGAAGCCGGTTTCTCCAAGCCCCGCATCGAGGGCGAAGAGAACGGCGAGTGGATCATCGTGGACTGCGGTTCGGCCGTGGCGCACATCATGCAGCCCACCATCCGCCAGTACTACCGCCTGGAAGAACTGTGGGGCGACACCCCCGTACGCCTCAAGCTTGGTGCCGCCAAGCCCGCCGCCCCGGCTGCGGCCAAGGTGCCGGCCAAGACGGCCGCCCGCCGTGCGGCCAAGGCCGCCGCCGAGCAAGGCGTAGCGGCACAGCCCGGCCGCAAGGTGGCCGCCAAGGTGGCCAAGGCCACCGCCGCCAAGACGGCTGCCGCACCTGCTGCCGCCAAGCCGACCAGCAAGCCCGCCGCCAAGGTGGCCCGCAAGCCTGCCAGCAAGACACCCGCCACCACCCCGGCCCGCACCACGGCCGCCAAGCCCGCCGCCAAGACGGCCAAGGCCCCCGCTGCCAAAACCACCAAGGCTCCGGCCACCAAGGCCGCGATAAAGACCGTGGTGGTCAAGCCGCGCGCACCTGCCAAGACGGCGGCCAAAACGGCCACCAAGGCGCCTGCCAAGACGGCGCGGGCCAAGCCCGAGGCGGCTGCAGCCAAGACCCCGGCCCGCAAGGCACCCGCCCGCAAGGCCTGAGTCAGGTCATGCGGCTGCTCATCGTGGCCGTCGGGCAGCGGGTGCCCGACTGGGCGCAAACTGCCTACGACGACTACGCCAAACGCTTCCCGCCCGAGCTCAAGGTGGAGCTGAAAGCCGTCAAGACCGAGCCGCGCGGCTCCAAGACCATCGAGACCCTGTACGCCGCCGAGCGCGAGCGCATCGAGGCGGCCATCCCGCGCGGCACGCGCGTGGTGGCGCTGGACGAACGCGGCACCAGCCTCACCACCAAGGCACTGGCTGAGCGGCTCAAGGGCTGGCAACTGGGCGGGGACGATGTGGCCCTGGTCATCGGTGGTCCCGACGGGCTGGACCCGGCCTTCCGGCAGGCGGCGCACGAGCGTATCCGCCTGTCCGACCTGACCCTTCCACACGCCATGGTGCGTGTGCTGCTGATCGAGCAGCTCTACCGCGCCTGGTCGGTGAACGCGGGGCATCCCTACCATCGTGAATAGCAGTGCACCCCGTATTTCGCTATTAAAATAGTAGCTTTCAGCGCATATTGGGTGGGCATTGAGGCCGTTATTTGTTCAATATTTTCATGCCTGAATTCATCTACCTTGCCTCGCAAAGCCCCCGCCGCAGCCAGCTGCTCGACCAGCTCGGCGTGCGCCACGAACTGCTGCTGCCCAATGTGGCAGGGGATGTGCAGGAAGATGCCGAGGCCATCGAGGCGGTGCTGCCCCATGAGGCCCCGGCCGACTACGTCGAGCGCGTCACCGCCCTCAAGCTCGACGCCGCCGTGCAACGCCACGCCCGCCGGGGCCTGCCCGAAGCGCCCATTCTGTGCTCGGACACCACCGTCACCATGGGCGCCACCATCTACGGCAAACCGGCCGATGCGCTGGATGCCCGGCGCATGCTGGCCGAGCTGGCGGGCCGCACACACCGCGTGCTGACTGCTGTGGCGCTACAGAACGGGGCGCAGCGGCTGACGGCGCTGTCGGTGTCGCACGTCACCTTTGCCGAACTCACACCCGGCCAGATAGATGCCTATGTGGACACCGGCGAGCCGTTGGGCAAGGCCGGTGCCTATGGCGTGCAGGGGCGCGCCGGGATGTTTATTCCGCACCTGAGCGGCAGCTATTCGGGCATCATGGGCCTGCCGCTTTTTGAGACCGCGCAGTTGTTGCGCACCGCAGGCCTGCGCATCTGAACACCCCGCCCACCATGCACCAAGACATTCTCATCAACTGGTCACCCCAGGAAACCCGCGTGGCCGTGGTCGAGCATGGCGCCGTGCAGGAGCTGCACATCGAGCGCACGCTCGAGCGCGGCCTGGTGGGCAATGTCTACCTTGGCAAGGTCTCGCGCGTGCTGCCGGGCATGCAGTCGGCCTTCATCGACATCGGGCTGGAGCGCGCGGCCTTTCTGCATGTGGCCGACGTGTGGCAGCGCCAGGAGGGCGGCGAAGCCCCCATGTTCGCGCGCAAGGGTGAGCCGCAGGTGCCGATCGAGAAGCAGGTGTTCGAGGGCCAGTCGCTGATGGTGCAAGTCATCAAGGACCCCCTGGGCACCAAGGGCGCACGTCTGTCCACGCAAATCAGCGTTGCCGGGCGCCTGCTGGTGTTTTTGCCGCAGGACGACCATATCGGCATCTCGCAAAAAATCCCGGTGGCTGAGCGCGATGCCCTGCGCGCCCGCCTGCAGGCCCTGGTGGGCGATAAGTCCACGGGCGGCGGCGGAGGCTTCATCCTGCGCACCAATGGCGAGGATTCGACCGACGCCGAGCTGGCCGAAGACATTGCCTACCTGCGCAAGACCTGGGCGCGCACCAAAGAGGCCTCGCTGCGCCTGCCGCCTACATCGCTTTTGCACCAGGACCTGGACCTGCTGCAGCGCGTACTGCGCGACCTGGTGGGTGAGCACACCCAGGGCATTCGCATCGACTCGGCCGAGCAATTCCACCGGCTGCGCGCCTTTGGCCAGGAGTTCATGCCGGCCGCTGCGGGCAAGCTGCAGCACTATCGTGGCGAGCGCCCCATTTTCGACCTGTACTCCATTGACGAAGAAATCGCCCGGGCACTGGGGCGGCGGGTTGATCTCAAATCGGGCGGCTACCTCATCATCGACCAGACCGAGGCGCTGACCACGGTGGATGTGAACACCGGCGGCTACGTCGGCGCGCGCAATTTTGACGACACCATCTTCAAGACCAACCTGGAGGCGGCGGGCGCCATTGCACGCCAGCTGCGCCTGCGCAACCTGGGCGGCATCATCATCGTGGACTTCATCGACATGGCGCGCGAAGACCACCAGAGCGCCGTGCTCACCGAGTTCCGAAAACAGCTCGCACGCGACCGCGTCAAGACCATGGCGGGCGGCTTCTCGCAGCTCGGCCTGGTGGAGATGACGCGCAAGCGCACGCGCGAATCACTCGCCCACATGCTGTGCGAGCCCTGCGCCGCCTGCCAGGGCCGGGGCGCCGTGCGCACCGCGCGCAGCGTGGCCTACGACATCCTGCGCGAGATCCTGCGCGAGGCCCGCCAGTTCAACCCGCGCGAGTTTCGCGTGGTGGCCTCTCCCCAGGTGGTCGAGCTGCTGCTCGACGAGGAAAGCCCGCACCTGGCCGGGCTGTCGGACTTTATCGGCAAGCCCATCTCGCTCCAGACAGAAGCCGCGATGGGGCAGGAGCAGTACGACATCGTGCTGTTGTGAGATGGCCGGGCTTTTCGCCCGGTCCTGATTGAAAACGGGGTGGCAGGGATCTGCGCTTTCAGCCAGGAGCGGACACAGTTGACCGTGTCCGCATAGGAGTCATTCACGGTAAACCATTGCATTCCTTGGGCTGTCCCCCAGCATCCCGCTCCAAGCTTCTTGATGGTCTTTTTCCTCACCGCTAAAATAGACCCGCGCAGCCAGATTCGGCTCGCGTTACTTTTCGAGGTTTGGATGTTGGAGATTGCAGTAATTCGATAACCTGATCCCTGCGCTTGCTGGGCATCTTGGTTATCGCGATCACAAACGGTTAGCAGGTCGCTACTTGGTGGCTTGCTGTTTCTGTTCGTCTGGATTACTGCGAATCAATTTCCAACATGAATTCTTCCACGCCGAAGCAACAGCTTCATGATATGCATGCCGGTCATGGCTGCACCCCAACCCCTGACGCCCGCGATAACTCCGCTGAGTCCATTGCCAGAGTAACGGCCGTTGATCGCGGTCAATACATCATTAGGAACGCGGAGAGCGAAGTTCCCGCGAGGCTAACGGGGAGGTCCAACTACGCCAGCGAATCGCCCCTTGATCTACCCTGCGTCGGCGATTGGGTCCGCGTCAGTTATCACGACTGTGGTGCTCATGCGAGCATTACTGACGTTCTGCCCCGGACATCGTTTCTGAGACGAAAAAAACCTGGCAGCAATATCGAGTTCCAGATGATGGCCGCCAATATCGATGTGGCCTTCATTGTCCAATCCTGCCACTTTGATTTCAATGTGCGAAGACTGGAGCGCTATCTCGCGATGACCAGCGAAGGGCATATCGAGCCAGTCGTGCTACTTACCAAGACCGATCTGATCGGTCCTGAGGTGCTGGAACAATTGATATCGAAGATTCGGGGTGCCGGGATCGGTGCCCGAGTTATCTCGCTAAGCAATGTCAGCGGAAACGGCATTGACCAGATTCGCGAGCTGATTGAGCCCGGGAAGACCTACTGCCTTCTGGGATCATCCGGTGTTGGCAAAACGACGCTTGTCAATCGCCTGACCGCCAACGCCAATCTGGCAACAAAAGCCGTCAGCAATTCTGGAGAAGGCAGGCATACCACCACCCGGCGTCAACTCATCATGCTTGAGAGCGGCGGTTTTTTGGTCGACATGCCAGGCATGCGCGAATTGGGAATGCTCGGTATCAACGAGGGGATCAATGACCGCTTTGCCGGTATTCAGGCGCGTTCACAGCACTGCCGCTTCAGCAACTGCACGCATACCAGCGAGCCCGGCTGCGCCATCCGGGATTCCATAGCCAAGGGTGAAATGGATGCGGCTCATTTTCAAAGCTACCTGAAATTGAAGAAAGAATCTGAGTTTCTCGAAATGTCTTATAACGAGAAACGCCAGAAGGACCGGGATTTCGGCAAGCTTGTGCGCTCTGTGATGAAATCCAAGAGGAGGCGGGATGAGTGAGCCTTGGACCTGAGGTTTACTCGTTGAATTGGCGTTTCCCGGCTTGCCGGGAGACGTCTCTTCCCTCAAGGGAGACCTGAGAGTCTGATTTTCGTTGCGACGATTGTTCTGTGCGGGTTGCAAGCGCCCAGTCACAAGCAGTCCCAGCCGTCACGCCGAAAGCGCGTGCAGCAACTCTGTCTCGATCTCGATCTGCCGCAGGTTGTTCTGCAGTTCCGGGCCTTGCACGAGGAAGGTGTCTTCCACCCGCTCGCCCAGCGTGCTGACCTTGGCCAGTTGCACGCTGAGCCCGTGGCGGGCCAGCACGCGGGCCACGAGGTAGAGCAGGCCGACGCGGTCGCTGGCGGAGATGCCGAGCAGCCAGCGCTGCGCCTTTTCGTCGGGCCGCAGTGTGACGCGGGGCGTGATGGGAAAGCTTTTCACGCGGCGCGAGACGCGGCGGCGGCCGGGTTCGGGCAGGGGGCCGCCCTGCACGATGGCCTGCATCAGGTCATTCTCGACCATGTGCGTGAGTTCGCGGTAGTGCCCCTGCAGCGCATCGCTGACGACCTGGAAGGTGTCGAGCGCGTAGCCGTTGTTGGCGGTGTGCACGCGGGCGTCGAGGATGGAGAAGCCCGCGCGGTCGAAATAGCCGCAGATGCGCGCGAACAGGTCGCTCTGGTCGGCGGCATACACCAGCACCTGCAGGCCTTCGCCCGCGAGCGATTGGCGTGCGCGCACCACGGGCTGCGGCGTGCCCACGTGGCGCGAGAGGTGGCGCGTGTGCCAGGCGATGTCGGCGGCCTCATGGCGCATGAAGTAGCTCACGTCCAGCGTGTCCCACAGCTTCTTGTGCGCCTCGAAGGGCAGGGCGCTCAGGGCCAGCAGCACCAGGGCTTCGCGCTTGCGCGCCTCGATCATGGCCTCTGCGTCGGGGGCGCGCCCGCCCAGCACGCGCAGCGTGGCGCGGTACAGGTCTTCGAGCAGCTTGCCCTTCCACGCATTCCACACCTTGGGGCTGGTGCCCCGGATATCGGCCACGGTGAGCAGGTACAGCGCGGTGAGGTAGCGCTCGTTGCCCACGCGCTGGGCAAAGGCAGTGATGACGTCGGGGTCGGAAAGGTCCTGCTTCTGCGCCACGTTGCTCATCGTCAGGTGCTCGCGCACCAGGAATTCGATGAGCCGGGTGTCCTCGCGCGCCACGCCGTGCTGACGGCAAAAGCGCCGTGCCTCCACGGCGCCGATCTGCGAATGGTCGCCGCCCCGGCCCTTGCCGATGTCGTGGAACAGTGCGGCGGTGAACAGCACCCAGGGCTTGTCCCAGCCGCCCGCAAGCTGTGAGCAGAAGGGGTATTCGTGCGCGTGCTCGGCGATGAAGAAGCGCCGCGCGTTGCGCAGCACCATGAGGATGTGCTGGTCCACCGTGTAGGCGTGGAACAGATCGTGCTGCATCTGCCCGACGATGCGGCGGAACGGCCACAGATAGCGCCCCAGCACCGAGGTCTGGTTCATCAGCCGCATGGCGTGCGTGATGCCCGAGGGCTGCTGCAGGATGCGCATGAAGGCGGCGCGGTTCACCGGGTCGCGCCGGAAGGCTGCGTCCATCACGCCGCGCGCGTTGTAGAGCGCGCGCAGCGTGCGCGCCGAGAGGTTCTGCAGCCCGGTGGAGCTTTGGTAGAGCAGGAAGGTTTCGAGGATGGCGTGTGGGTCGCGCTGGTACAGGTCGTCGCTGGC
>JAANMX010001030.1_pt1 | contig 33645 bp, 25 predicted proteins | sample 7279681 | NCBI WGS metagenome assembly JAANMX01 (sample SAMN14094542, study PRJNA606508) | bioreactor metagenome | isolation source: A lab-scale SPAN reactor treating ammonium-rich wastewater day 351 | place: Ireland: Galway | collected 2018-01-01 | reverse complement strand
TCCGATCTTTTGATTCGACACCGTTACTTTACACGATGTGCTGCTTTCCCGCCTCATTCAATTGTTAACGTGCTCAACTATCCCGCTGAACCATGCCGAAAAGTCGAACTTCTAAAAGCGGAGCAACCCAATGAACTTTCTCGACGAATTGAATGTACCCAGGGCCATCAACGCCAGCGGGCGGATGACGGCCCTGGGGGTGAATACACTGAGCGACGAAGTGCTGGCCGCGGTGGCTGAGGCGGGGCGCAGTTATGTGGATATGCGGGAGTTGCGTCAAGCGACGGAGGAGCGCATTGCCCGGCTGATCGGCGCCGAGGACGCGATGATCACCACCGGCGCGGCTGCGGGCGTGGCGCTGATGGTGGCGGCCTGCGTCGCCGGGGACGACCTCAACCGGGTCCAGTCTCTGCCCGATCCCCTGGGCCACCCCAATCAGATTCTATTGCAGGCCGGCCATCAGGCCAGCTTCGGCGCGCCAATTGTCCAGATGATTCGGATGGCAGGGGGCCAGCCGTGTGCCGTCGGTCTGGTCAACAGTGTAAGCGAAGCCCATCTGACCGGCGCATTTGGCCCCCAGACCGCGGCTTTTTTATACGTGCAGTCCCATCACACCGTTCACAAAGGGATGCTGTCGTTGGCCCGCTGTGTGGAACTGTGTACGGACGAAGGCGTTCCCGTGCTGATCGACGCCGCCGCGGAGGAGGATTTGACCCACTTCGTGCAGAGCGGCGCGGCGCTGGTCACATTCAGCGGGGGCAAGGCGATTGGGGGGCCGACCAGTGGGATTGTGGCTGGGCGTCGGGGGCTGGTGCAGACGTGTCGGGCACAGAATGGCGGTATCGGACGCCCGATGAAAGTGGGCAAAGAGCAGATTTTGGGTCTGTGGGTAGCCCTGGAACTCTATATGCGCCGGGATGTGGCCGCAGAGCAGGCGCGCAACCGGGCATTGGTGGATAAACTGCTGGCGGGTTTTGCACCCCTGGCCGAAACCCGGCGGCTGGCCGACGAAGCGGGCCGGGGCATCGAGCGGGCGGGGATTGTGCTGACGCCGGAGCGGGCGGCGGCGCTGGTGGATTTTCTGGAACGGGGCAGCCCGCCCATCCACATCCGGGGTCATCTGGTCAATACGGGCATCGTCGCCTTCGATCCCCGTCCGTTGGCCAGGGAGGATGTGGGGATAATTGTGAAACAGGTGGGCGAATTTTTCGGTAAGAAAGCGGACGCGAATTGACGCACAAATAACCGATTAGAGAGGCGTGAAACGTGAGAACAGGGGTGCCCTCACATTTCACGCCTTGCGTGCCCAAACAGATGGACCTGTCTGGTGCGTTTAGTAGCTCTGTATAAATGTATCTACAGCAGAATCAGCCCACCTCGCCCTCTTCCTTGCGCCCGCCCCACCGCGACTCCGCGGGAAACTGGCTGTAGACCCGGCGGATGGCTCGCTTCCACATACTGCGGGCCGCCGCGGCCTGATAGACGGCCTGACGCTGGGTGTTGCGCCACCAGGTGGTTTCGGGCCGGGAGACGGGCACACTCCATTTGATGGCACAAGCTGCCCAGGTCAATCCAGCCCCGAAACCCACAAAGACCAGATTATTGCCGGGCTGAATTTTGCCTGCTTCAATCGCCTCGCACAGGGCGATAGGAATGCTGGCGGTGCTGGTATTGCCATACTTTTGCAGGTTGACAAAGACCTTCTCTCCGGGAATCTTTAACTGTTTGAGTACGCTGTTTTGGATAATCCGCACATTGGCCTGATGAGGAATCACCAGGTCCACGTCGTCCACACTCAGACCGGCCCGATCCAGAACCTGACGGGTGGCTTCTGCCATCACCCGGGTAGCAAAACGGAAGACTGCTGTCCCGTCCATTTTGATGTAGTGGCCGCCGCTGCTCACAGTTTCCAGACTGGTGGGCATAGCGCTGCCCCCGGCAGGAACGGTCAACAGATCAGCACCGGAGCCGTCGCTGCCCAGCACAGAAGCGGTTACGCCGCCGGGGACATCGCTGGCGGCCATCAGCACCGCGCCGGCGCCGTCCCCAAAGAGGACGCAGGTAGCCCGATCTGTCCAGTCCACAATGCGGCTGAGGGTTTCGGCCCCGATAACCAACACATATTCCGCGTCCCCGGCCAGAATATGCCCCCGGGCCATACTCAGCCCGTAGACAAAGCCGGAACAGGCCGCGCTCAGATCAAACGCACCGGCATTGACAGCGCCCAGCCCATCCTGGATGATACTCGCTGTAGAAGGAAAAATATGTTCCGGAGAGCTGGTGGCACAGATAATCAGGTCCACTTTGCTGGGGGGAATATCGGCCACTTCCAGGGCGGCTCTGGCTGCCTGAATACCCAGCGTGGCAGTCGTCTCGGCGGGCGAGGCGGCCACATGACGTTCCTCGATCCCCGTGCGGCTGCGAATCCACTCATCCTGGGTATCGACGATCTGCTCCAGATCAAAATTGGTGATGATCTTCTCCGGTACGTGATAGCCCCAGCCCACAATCTGGGCGAAACGGGGAGAAAAGCCCTTGACCGGGCCGGCAGCCCGTGCCCTGGGGCGGGGCGTATCCCCATTTCGATATTCCTTTCCAGAAGCACCGTTGCTGTGCAGTTCAGGCTGCTGGCTCTGCTGTTCGCTCATTGGAGTTCCCCTTCATACCGGCGCAACATTACGCATGCGTTGTGGCCGCCAAAGCCAAAGCTATTGCTCAAAGTGACCCGTACATCAGCCTGTACGGGGAGATTGGGCGTATAGTTCAAATCACAGGCTGGGTCTGGATTATGCAAATTGATGGTGGGCGCAATTAATCCGGTCTCGATACTCTTGGCACAGATAATCGCCTCGATGGCCCCGGCTGCGCCCAGCAGGTGGCCCAGCATACTTTTTGTGCTGCTGATTCGGGTAGTGTAGGCGTGTTCGCCCAATACCTGTTTAATCGCCAATGTTTCGCCGGGGTCATTTAGCTGGGTAGAGGTGCCGTGGGCATTGATGTAATCAATATCGTGCGGCTGCACACCATAGGCGGCTGCCTTGCGCAGGGCCATACGCATGGCGTCCCGGGCGCCCCGGCCCTCGGTGTGGGGCGCGGCCATATGATAGGCATCTGCGCTGTTGCCGTAGCCGATCACTTCGGCATAGATACGCGCACCCCGGGCCAGCGCGTGGCCCAGACTCTCCATCACCATCACCGCGGCGCCTTCGCTCATCACAAAGCCGTCCCGGTCAATATCAAAGGGACGGCAGGCCGCGGCCGGATCGTCATTGCGCTGGCTCAGCGCACCCATCACATCAAAGCCAGCCATCGTAATCGGCATCAGCCCGGCCTCGGCCCCACCCACAATCATCACCTCGGCATCGCCCCGGCGGATCAGTTCAAAGGCTTCACCCGTAGCCGCGGTGCCGCTGGCGCAGGCATTGACCACCGAAAAGTTGGGGCCGTGCAAGCCATACTCGATGGCAATCCGCCCGGCTGCGCTGTCCACCAGCATATTGGGCACAAGAAAGGGGCTGATGCGACGCAGGCCCTTCTCGTGTACCAGGTCCACATTCTCCACCAGAGACTGAATCCCGCCGATCCCGCTGGCAAGCACCACACCGATCAGATGAGGCTCGTCCGCGGCCAGGTCGATTTCAGAGTCTTTAATTGCCTGTTGGGTCGCCACCATCGCGTATTGAATGTAGGGGTCCAGTCTGCGCGCCTCTTTGCGGTCCAGGTAGTCCAGCGGATCGAAACCCTTGAGTTCACCGCCAAAGGTGGTGCGCAATTCAGAGGTGTCAAATTTGGTAATGGTATCGATCCCCGACACGCCGGCCAAAAGGTTTGTCCACGTCTGGGGGATATCCAACCCCAGGGGGGTAAGCCCGCCTATACCCGTAATCACGACTCGGGGTGGGCTACAGGAAGCTCCCGCGCCATTGCTACGCGAAGAACGAAGGTGATTTGCAGAATTCGCCATTATTGTCCGTTCTTTCTGCTGTAATTTATCCACGCACAGAATATACCAAAAATCAGCTACACTTGAGAACACCCGGCAGCGGGTGAAGTCGCGCATCTCCTTATGATACGTGCAGATAAAAAAGTGTCCAAAATTGGTGAATCCACGATTCTCTGCTATACTCCCAGTTGTTTGGTTGTAATGCAACCGGTTTCGCAGCCTATAATATTTTAATTGTTCAGAGTTGGAGAAAGTGATGACAAAGAAGATTTTCGGCGTGTTGGAACGCCAGAATGTGCTCCTAGATTCTGTCAGCGAGATCCGCTACACGCTTTCCGGTGAGATCGACGGGGATTTGGTGGGTCAGTGGTTGACCATTCAGGGCGAAATGGAAGAAAACCACATTGCCAATGCTACGGTTACGAATGTCGAAAAGAGCATCGGCAAAGTGACCCGCAATGGCTTGCTCGTGGACAGCGCCCCGGCCCGTGTGCCCGAAGCCAACGGTTTGGGTGCTTATCTCTATCAGCAGGCCAAAGGACGCTATATTCTTATCAGCGATGGCCCGGTAGATGCGCCTGTGAGTGGCGACTTTGCAGGGCTTGTGGGCCAAGACGTAAAGATAGCCGGCGAATTCGGCAAGTCCAACTACGTATTGTACAATGCCAGAGTAAGCGCCAAATAACGCGCCCGTCGCCAGGCAGATGCCTGCCCTTGTCCCGGCAAAGGCAGGCGTTTTTATTTGCGCTGGAAACGCGCTACAGGCAGTACAGCGCACCGATAGAGACTGGTCATTTGTTCACTCCCGGAGTGAATCTTAGCCACGAATTATACGGCGTATCAGCGAGAAACTAACACATATGGGTTAGCTCCTCGGCCAGACCGGTGAAACGTGAAACGTGAGGTGTCATCACCTGATCTCACGTTTCACATCTTTACGTTTCCGCACGCAAATCGTGGCTGGGTAGTTACGGTCATTTGTATGTGGCTTATGGCAAAAGGATAGCTCATGTCCAGTTACGTTGACGAGATCACCCTTTGGCAGCAGAAGCGCGAGAGCGAACTGCGCGACCCGGATGGCTGGCTAACCCTGGCGGGTCTTTTCTGGCTGGAAGAAGGGCGCAACACCTTCGGCGCGGACCCGGCCAATGCCCTCCTTTTCCCTGAAACGGCTGCGCAGCGTATGGGTGAATTTCTGGTCACCGAAGAGGGCGTGGAGGTCGTCATCGCGCCCGGTGTAGTTGTAACCTGTGGGGATGAACCGATCACCCGTATGACCCTGAGCGGCCCAGAGATGGAAGGCCCCGTCTTGGCCTATGGCTCTCTGCGCTGGTTCATCATCCGCCGGGATGGGCGCTGGGCCGTGCGTCTGCGGGATCGAGAGCACCCGGCCCTGGCTGCCTTTCCGGGCGTGGAATACTTTCCCATCGATCCAAGCTGGCGGGTCCCTGCCCGGTTGGTTGCCCACTCCACACCGGTAACGGTTCCGCTGCCGACAATTCTGGGTACGGTCAATCAGACCCCCTCACCCGGTCTGCTTCACTTTGTCGTACAGGGGGTGGAGCATACCCTTATCGCCCTGAACCAGGGCAAATCTGCTCTCTCTCTCATCTTTGCCGATGCCACCAGCGGTAAAGAAAGTTATGGTAGCGGACGTTTTCTGACCGTAGAGGCTGCGGACTCGCAAGGACACACGACCATCGACTTCAACCGGGCCTACAACCCACCCTGTGCGTTCACCCCCTTTGCCACCTGCCCACTCCCCCCGGCAGGCAACCGCCTGCCCTTCCCCATCGCCGCCGGTGAGAAAAAATATGGGGATCACTGATTCGGGCATCTGTGCTATACTCCCTAGACCGCAATGCGGTCAAGCCTGACTCAGGACTTTGTAACTGTCAAGAAATAACGTAGGGGTTTCGCAGACGAGATTCCGGGAATCGGCCAGGCGATGACGGGGAAGCCGAGAGATGTGGTGGCCGATTCCCGGAATCAAACCGGTGACTTATTTCTCGACGCTTACCTTGCACCGACAACCGCGGACTGTTGACTGACGCCAGTCAACCGCCGGACTGGGAGCAGGAATTGGAAGTTTTCCGATATATCCCAATCCCTATTCCCCAATCCCTATTCCCCAATCCCTATTCCCCAATCCCTTATGCTCATCTCCGACACCATCGAACGCTATCTGGACGACGCGGCTACGGGCAGCTCCTTCACCCGCCGCACCTACCGCACGGCTATGAACCGCTTCCAGGAATATCTGATTGTCAAACGGGTTGCGCCGGATGTGAGCGAAGTGGAGCGGCTGGACGTAGACCGGCTGCTGGGCTTTGCTACCTGGCTGCTGGATGAAGCGGGGATTGGTCAGCGGACACTGCATACTTATCTGGCCGGGCTAGTGGGCTGGGTCAACTTTCTGCAAGTGCGGGGATGGCTGCCCTTCACCCCCCAGGAATTGGCGCGTTTTCAGGAGGGGATCAAACGGGTGCGCCGCAATCAGCGCCCCCCGGACTTGCTCCCCCATCCCCCCCGCCAGGAGGAGATGCAGGCCCTGGTAGATGCGGCCAGAGAGACGCCCCTGCGCCGGGAAAACGATCAGCGGGAGATGCTGGCGAAATTGCGGGATGTGGCGATTGTGGAGGTCTTGCGCTGTACCGGGCTGCGGGTGGGGGAGATGGTAAAGATCAGCCGCAAGCAGCTAGACGACGAAGAGCAGGCGTCCTGGGTGGTGGGCAAACGGGGAAAGGTACGTCGGGTCTACTTTGACGACCGGGCTTGGGGGGCCATGCGTCGCTATCTTCTCGAACGCCAGGCGCTGGATGGCAGCAGCGGACGGCCGATTGCTGATCTACCACTCTTTGCCCGCCACGACCGGCGCGCCAGTGACCGGGTATTGCCCCTGACGACCGAGAGTGTGCAAAATATCATCCGCCGTCTGGCCGAGCGGGCCGACCTGGCCGCCAAAGGCATTACTCCCCACGCCTTGCGCCACTACTTTGCCACCCGCATCTATCAGACAACCCACGACCTGGCCGTAACCCAAACGGCTCTGGGCCATTCCAACCCTAACACCACGCGCATCTATGCCAAATTGGAAGACAATGCGGTGCGGGACGCGCATCGACGAGCTTTCGATTAGTGTACCTCTTGCCCATGCGCCGCTGGGGTATGGCGTCTTTCGCGCAGACATAGGCTGCAAAAATCCACCAGAATCTGACAGGTAAACGAAGGGTTGTCCTGCAAGAGAGAATGTCCGGCTCCGGGAACGCTCACAATCCGTATGGCAGGGTTTGCTGCTGTCCACTGTGCGGTTGATTGGGCAAGCCATTGGGAGCGGTCATACGCGCCCAGCGCAACCAGCAGGGGCTGTGAAAATTGAGGAGCAGAGCCGATCTCGGATTCTGGAAAATTTGCTTGCCAGGCGGCCAGAAAGTGCTCTTTGCCACACTCTTGCATGGCCTCGGCCGTGTACTCTTGGACTTCGGGCCGCAGGGAAAACTGCGCGGGCATCCGGGCCAGGATAAACCAGTAGGGCATCATCCGCAGGAGACGCCTGCCTAGTTTGCCCAGGAAGTGGCTGGTTGGGGAAAGTTGGCCGTTCAGTGGACGGCAGCTAAGCAGAGCCAGCCCCAGCACGAAATCGGGAAAGCGCTGCGCAAAATGTTGCGCGATCAGACCACCTACAGATGCTCCGATCAGAATGCCATTGGTGAACCCTTCCTGGCTCAAAATTGCGTGGATATCATCCACCGCCTGTTCCAATGAGAAGAGTTGGACGGATTTTGACAACCCGTGTCCACGCAGGTCCATCGTCAGCACACGATAGGAGCGTGAAAGTCGTTGTACCTGGGCGTCAAAGCTGCGATGGTCAGATCCTTCGCTGTGAATGCACACAACCAGAGGCGCCAACGCTGGACCGGAAATCCAGTAATGCAGATGGCAACCCTCGTGCAAAAGTCGATAGGGAAGCTGCTCCAGAGATGCCAATGACACCCCTTCTCTATCCGTATAGAGGGCAGAGGGAAAGACAAATCGATTCTTCATTGCAAAATATCCTGTTGTTGCCTGAAGTTCCATGTCGATTCTCGTTTCTGGGCTTTGCGCAGATTGGCAAAGGGGTTAGCGTTATCATATATCTGTGAAATAAAGTAAATACCGTTAGGTTGTTGTTTGCTTTGTACACTATAACTGAACACAGGCTTTCCGTCAACATCAAAACTTCTGACAATACGCTGAATTTTGTATTGGCCCATTCGAGCCGGACCGGGGGCAGCAGACAAAAAGAGAGGGAGTGCGGTAGCTACCGCACTCCCTCTCTTTTTGTTCGTGTGATCTGTACAGATTTTACCAGCGTCAATCAGTCTTTTCAGCGACATCAACGCCCTATTTTAGGTCAGTATTATCGGTTGAAGAAGGTGGCCTGTTGAAAGCGCATCCCGGCCAAAATCTGCCCGACCCGCTCGTTGGATAGCGCCCCGATGTACTCACCAGACAGTTTTTATCTACCGCAGACACCTGTGAAACGATCACCACACTCTGTCTGCTCAACTCGCCTTCGCCCAGTTCGAGCAAAACATTGCCCGGTTCGTTGGCGCGGCTCAGGTTGGAAGTCAAAGCGCAAACGACCACAGAGATGTGTTTCCATCTTCCTTTCCATAGGGTGCATCTGCCGATCTTGATTTTATCTCTGCCAAGCGCCAAATTGATTCGGCGAACACATCTTCCCCGATTCTGAAATATACCCGGAACCAGGCGATCCGCACCACACAAAAACAGACGATTCGAGGCTGAGCATTCCGCCCAATTCTGAATCGTCTGTCGCTGATCCCCAGTCCCCAATCCCCGCTCTACCGCAAATGGGGAAACGCATCCGCGCCGGCGTAGATCGCCATTACATCCAACTCTTCTTCGATGCGCAGAAGTTGGTTGTACTTAGCCACCCGGTCGCTGCGGGCCGGTGCGCCGGTTTTGATCTGCCCGGCGTTGAAAGCCACCACCAGATCGGCGATGGTGGCGTCTTCGGTCTCGCCGGAGCGGTGGCTGACCACCGCGGCCCAACCGGCCCGGTGGCTCATCTCAATCGCCGCGATGCTTTCGGTCAGGGTGCCGATCTGGTTGACTTTGCAGAGGAGCGCGTTGCAGGCTTTCTCGGCAATCGCCCGCTGGATGCGGGTCACATTCGTCACCAGCAGATCGTCGCCCACCAGTTGCACCCGGTCGCCCAGTTTCTGGTAGAGCAGCTTCCAGCCCTCCCAATCGTCCTCGGCCATGCCATCTTCGATGGAGATAATCGGGAAGCGGTTGGCCCAATCCACCCACAGATCGACCAATTCGGCGCTGGAGAGGCTGCGCCCCTCAATGTCCAGCTTATATAGTCCGGTCTTGGCGTCGTAGAGTTCCGTGCTGGCCGGGTCCAGGGCAATAAAGACATCCTCGCCGGGGCGATAGCCTGCCTTCTCGATGGCGGTCAGAATCACTTCCACGGCTTTGGCATTGCCGCCCAGACTGGGGGCAAAGCCGCCCTCGTCGCCCACATTTGTGCTCTGGCCGGCGTCGTGGAGTACATTTTTCAGGGACTGGTAGATTTCCGACCCCCAGCGCACGGCTTCGGCGAAGGAATCCGCGCCCACAGGCATCACCATAAATTCCTGGAAGTCGGTGCTGTTGACCGCGTGCTTGCCGCCGTTGAGGATATTCATCATCGGCACGGGCAGGGTGCGCGCACCCACGCCGCCCAAATAGCGGTAGAGGGGCAGCCCCACCGCTTCCGACGCTGCTTTGGCGATAGCCAGACTCACCCCCAGGATGGCGTTGGCCCCCAGATTGCCCTTATTCTCAGTGCCGTCCAACTCCAGCATATATTCGTCGATGGCGATCTGGTCCAGGGCGTCCATTCCGATCAGTTCGTCGGCCAGGGTGTCGTTGACATTCTCCACGGCCTTGAGCACGCCCTTGCCGCCATAGCGTTTTTTGTCCCCATCCCGCAATTCTACGGCTTCGTGTGCGCCGGTGCTGGCCCCGCTGGGCACAGCCGCCCGGCCCAGCGCGCCGGAAGAGAGCACTACTTCCACTTCCACAGTCGGGTTGCCCCGGCTGTCCAGAACTTCCCGTCCTACAATTCCTTCGATGATTGTCATTGCTTATCTCCGTGAATAGAGTTGGTTGATTATCTGTGGTTACCTGTTCAGCCCCACCCCACCCTACCCCTCCCCATTCTAGGGAGGGAACTGGATCGACTCCTCCCCCACAGTGGGGGAGGTGGGTAGGGGTGAGCAGTTACGCTGTGGCTACCCGGACAGTGCGGCCGCGTGCCACAGGCTGCGCACGGCTGGAATGGCCTGTCGAAAGCCCTCTTCGCCGGTTTTGCTGCCCTCTTCCACACTCAACCAGCCATCAAAGCCGTGTTGGTGAAAAAGGCGGAAGATGGCTGCCAGAGGGGAGACGCCGCTGCCCGCAACCGTCGGCTCGAAGACGCCTTTGCGGGCCATATCCGCGGCGTGGATCACCGCCACCCGGTCGATCACCTGGGCCAGAATGGGCAGGGGATCTTCGCTGTTGACCAGATTGTTGGCAGTGTCAAAGAGCAGTTGCAGACCGCTGCCTGCTGTCCGGCCCACAATTTCCAGGTAGATGTCGGCGGGCAAAGAAAAATCGTAGTGGGTCCACCCGTAGCCGATGGTGTGGTTTTCGTAGGCCAGAACAATGCCGGCGGTCCGGGCCTCCTCGACACAGGCGGTCAGCCCGGCACAGGCCCAGGCGATGCCCTCGTCCCGCTGCACCCCGGGGTGATTCTGCCCGGCAGTCACCCGCAGATAGCCTACGCCCAAATGGGTGGCCGCTTCGATACAGGAGCGCAGTTCGTCGGCCTGGGCGGCGCGCACAGCCGGGTCCGGGTGGGTAAAATCGGTGTATGTCACCAGCATTGGAATAGCGACACCCGCGTCTTCGGCCTGGCGGCGCAAGGGGGCCAGGGAAGTTGCATCCCGCCCGGGCAGGTGGGCTACGCTGATGTCGGCTCCATCCAGCCCTAATTCGGCGGCAAAGCGAAACCAGTCGGCCAGGGAGCGACGACCAGCAGACAGGTCCGCATAGAGGGAAACGGGCAGACAACTCATCCGCATAGGCTATTGCCTCCGGTCAATGCCAGCCGTCTCGAAAGCGGCGGCGAGGGTGGCATAGGTCTGGCTGGCAGCCAGCAAGGGGTCGTAATTGGGCCGCCGCTGCACCATCACACTCACTTCGGCAGAAATATAGCCCGTATAGCCGTAGCGCTGCATGGCGTGGAGATAGGCCACGTAGTCGAAGATACCTTCGCCGGGGATGAGGAATTGATGGTTGGGGGCGCGCCCGGTCTCGTCCTTTACGTGGGTATGCACCGCGTGTGGGGCCATTGTGGAGACCGATTCCTCGATGCTGAAGCCCATCACATTGAAATGGCTGATGTCGAAGTTGACTTTGACGTTGGGCAAGCCCACCAGTTGGATCAATTCCACCATCTTTTGGGGTGTGTCCACAATCGAGCCGACGTGGGGTTCCATAGCAATCGTCACACCTCTGGTCTGGGCATATTCGGCCAACTCCTGGGTGCGCTCTACCAACTGCGCTTTGCGGCTCTCCCATTCGTCGGGCTGGCTGCCGGCGGTAGTGTCGATGGCGGGCGGGCCGTCGGGTCCGGCCCAGTCAACCGCCAGGTCGATGGTCTGTCGGAGTCGTTTCAGATTGGCGGCGTGGGTTTTGGCGTCTGTTTCCATCAGGCTGGTGTGACCGGCGATGGCGGGCAGGCCCAACCCGTGCTTTTTGAGCAGTTTGAGAATGCGCCGCCGCTCGCTCTTTGTCAGGCTGCTCAGCTCTGTGCTGTAACCGGGAATCACAGTCAATTCCACACCGTCGAACCCCAGTTCGGCCAGATGGGCGAGGGCCACATCGACCGGAACAGTGGGCATTCCCCACGTGCTATATCCCAACTTCATTGTTGTTTTTCCTTCATTGCAGAGAGTCAGCAAAAAGAGTCAGCAGTCGCCAGTCCAAAGTCGGGCCTGGCAATCGTTCGGTCAACCGGGAGTGTAACTGTTCAGTGACAACACCCTACCCCTCCCCATTCCAGGGAGAGAACTGGCTCGACTCCTCCCCCAAAATGGGGGAGGTTGGGTGGGGGTGAGCAGTTACTCCCAAGAAAACCCTATCCTTCTATTGTACGAAGCAAAGCAGGAAAGTGCAAACAGAACCCCCAGATTGATTTTTGTTTTGCATAGGCACTTTGCATCTGCTTGCCATTTGACGGACAATTGACGCAGTTGGCCTGTGCTCCGTACCAACACCCACATACACCCACCTACACCAGACGAGAGAGTGTTATGAACAACAGACCCTATCGAATGATCCAAGTCGGCACGGGCGGTCAGGGCCGGGCCTGGTGCAGTCGTTTTCTGCCCCCCAACATTGCCGATGGCCGCATAGAAGTGGTGGCCGCGGTGGATATGAACCCGGCCGCGCATAGCAACGCCCAGGAGCATCTGGGCCTGTCGCCGGAGCAGTGCTACACCGACATCCGCCGGGCTTTTGCCGAGAACCCAGCAGATTTCTGCACAATCGTCACGCCGCCCGCCTTCCACGAAAGCGTGGTGGATCTGGCCCTGGAACACAATCTGCACATCCTTTCCGAGAAGCCCATCGCCGACACAATGGCGGGCGCGGTGCGTATTGCGGCCAAAGTCAAAGCTGCGGGCAAAAAGATGGGGGTGACAATGAGCCATCGCTTTGACCAGGACAAGACGACCCTGCGTAATCAACTCCGTTCCGGGCGGCCCGGTTCCCTGGACTATCTGGTCTGCCGTTTCACCTGCAATATGCGCCGCTTTGGGGATTGGGGCGCGGCCTTTCGCCACACAATGCACGATGCGCTGATGATCGAGGGCGCGGTGCATCATTTGGACATTCTGGCCGACTTGGCCGGAGCCAAGTGTGCGACGCTCTACGCGCAGACGTGGAATCCCCCCTGGGGCGAGTATGGCAGCGGTTCCCAGGGCCAGGTGATGATGACCTTTGAGAACGGTGTGCGCGCCACCTATGAAGGGGCCAAGACGAACGCGGTGGGTCTCAACGGCTGGGGCCAGGAATACTTTCGTGCAGAGTGCGAGCACGAAACGCTGATTCTGGACCGGCGGCGGGTGGAGCGCTTTGTCTACGAGCCGAAGGTCTACAAGCGGGAAGGCGAAGGGGAAGAAGTGCCGCTGCTGGAGCAACCCAAATGGATGAACACCTGGCTGGTGGCCCAATTCCTGGATTGGCTGGACGGCGGACCGGCTATGGAGACGAATATCGAAGACAATCTGCAATCGGTGGCGCTGATCTTTGCCGCTATCAAGAGCAGTGAGACAGGGCAGCCTGTGCAGGTGCAGGAATTTCTGCGCCAGGCGCAGGCCGCGTTGGGGTAACGCTGTCAAGAGCGCAGAAGATGGAAATGCTGTGTCCTGGACTGCTGCGCCGAGACGGTCCGCCCGGAGAAGATTGGGTAGTTGCCAGCCGGGGCAGACTCCTTTTGTCGGCTGCCCCGGCTGGGTTGACGATTGGGCTTTGCTTGCCCTGCGATTCAGCCACAATGCTTGACACTCCGCGTTAGGAGATGTATGCTTACCGAACACATTTTGCGACACTATTCCCTCTGTGTGGCCCTCCCATTCACTTCTGCATTGGCAGGGGATGGCATTTTCCCGTTCTTACCTCATTTTACATTTTTTACGTAGGGCTGATTCGGCTGTTTTTGCACGCGTTTTCGGTACGATTTTCCGTAACTGTTCAGCCACCCCACCCTACCCCTCCCCATTCCAGGGAGGGAACTGGAGCAACTCCTCCCCCACAGTGGGGGAGGTTGGGTGGGGGTGAGCAGTTACGATTTTCCTTTGTGGAGGCTTCCGATGGTACGTACATTTCCTTATGCCCGAACCGTACGCTGGCTGCTGGTGGTTGCAACTGCGCTTCTGCTCTCTGTCAGCCGACAGAGCGGCGCGATCGTCCAGGCAGGATTCCTGGCCCAGCTACCTGCCGCGACAGAGGCAACCACCCACGTGCTCAGCTATCAGGGCCGTCTGGCCGATCCGGCTACGGGCGCGCCCAAAGCGGACGGCAGCTATTCGATGACCTTTCGCATCTATGACGCGGCCACGGCCGGCACAACTCTGTGGACGGAAATCAAAGATGTGACAGTCAGCAAAGGATTATTCTCCACTCTTTTGGGTGATACGGCCGCGCTGGCTTCCACAATTTTTGATGGCAATGATCGCTGGCTGGGGGTCAAAGTCCTTTCGGATACAGAGACGACCCCGCGTATGCGTATGGCCTTTGTGCCTTATGCGTCCTGGTCGATCAATGCTGGCAACCTGGGCGGGCAGAACAGCGCGTTCTATCGCAATGCCAATAACCTCAACGCGGGCACCGTAGCCGATGCCCGCATCGCTGATTTTGTTACCCGGGATACTGAAGTGATGGGGATTGTCACGGGGGCAGATGGCACGGGGTCTGGCCTGGACGCGGATTTTTTGGATGGACAGAGTTCAGCTGCATTTGCAGCGGCCAGTCATAACCACAGCGGCGCTAATATTACGTCTGGCACGGTCGTCGACGCCCGTATCGATCCAGCCATCGCACGGGACAGCGAAGTGATGGGGATCGTCACAGGTTCGGACGGCGCGGGGTCAGGGCTTGACGCGGATGCACTGGATGGGATGGATTCACTGGATTTTGCCAAATCGGGCCATGCCCATTCCGCAGGAGATATCACAGCGGGCAATCTGGCTACTGACCGGTTTTCAGCATTGGCCGATCTCAATGCGGAGGGTTCCATCGGGGCCGGGGCAGGACAGGTGGCCCAGGGGTCTCATACCCATACGGGTCTGCCGGTTCAATTCAATACGATTGATTCTACCTGTCTGGGTAACATAAGTTTTGGTACAACCTTCACAAAAGTGGCAAATATCGGCAGTTTTACAAAGGTTCATACTGCTTCCACTATGGAAGTTATTTTCAATGGACGAATTGCTGTGATTACCTCTTTGTCTGGCAGTGGGGCACGTTTTGAGTTGAGAGTGGACGATACGGTTCCCACCGTGGGGCGTGGGCGAGCGAGTTTCAAAGCTTCTGAGGTAGGCAGCGATGGAAGGTGGGTAACAATGACCGGATTCTGGGCTGGTCTGGCCGCCGGAAGCCATACGGTCAGTATGTGGGTGGCAGCGTCCAGCGGAACGGGTAATGGCGCGATGCTCGATCCAGGCTGCTGGAGTTCAGATGTTGTGATCACCAAAGAATATATGGACTAATACGTCCGCTTTACACGACCTATTTGCGAGGAATTATCTGTGAATCGGATTCGGAAGCTATCCTACGTGATAGGGATTTTTCTAGCGATTGCGCTGACTGGTGCGGCGTTGGGACAAATCTCTACCAACTTTGACCTGCGCTGGTGGGCGCTTTCCAGCGGTGGCGATGCGCGTCAATCGACTAACTACCGGATTGATGACTCGTTGGGCCAAATCGTCGATGCGGCCGTCAGTGGCAACTATCGGGTAGAAAGCGGTTTTGCGGGCGGTGCATCCACACCCGCGGCCACACCCACCCGCACACCGACAACGGTCAATACCAGCACGCCGACACCGACTCGCACGGCCACACCCACCCGCACGCCGACAACGGCCAACACCAGCACACCGACACCGACTCGCACACCGACAACGGCCAACACCAGTACACCCACACGAACTTCGACACCGACGACTGTGCCAACCGGGGGTGACAGCTTTGAGATCGACGACACCTGTGCCCAGGCCAAAGGTATCAGCATTGATGGCGGCGGGCAGAGCCACAATTTCCACGTGGGGACAGATGTGGACTGGGTGAAATTCACCGCCCAGGCCAACAAAACCTATATTATTCAGGTGGAAAATGTGGGGAGCAAAGCCGATGCGGTCATCTTCCTCCACGACACCTGCGCCAGCGACCCGGCTACCTCTGGCAACAACGCTTTCGGCTCCACCGTGCGTCTGGAGTGGGACTCTGTAAAAAACGGCGACTATTTCATCCGCCTGCAACAGTTCGACGGTACACTCTTTGGCGCACAGGCCAACTATACGATTGCGGTGGCAATCGACAATGTGCCGCCCTCTGCGCCCACCAATCCCCGCTGTGTCTCCATCGACGCCACAACTGTTGGTGTGCAGTGGCGCAAAAGCCCGGAACGGGATGTGCGGAAATACCGCATCAGCTACAGCAACCTGAGCGGCACCTTCGCAGGCTCGGAGGATGTGGATGGGGCCGAGACCACCTATTATGAGTTGGGCAGTTTGACTACAGGCAGCAGCTACCGGATGAGCGTACAAGCCCTGGACTTCTCTGCCAATAAAAGTCCGGAGTCTGGGGAAGTCCAGTGCATCGCCCAAACCCCGGCGGACGCCACCCTGCCCAGCCTGGTCATCCAGCAGCCGACCAGTTCGTCCACCTATACCACCACCGCCGAGAAGATCACCCTGACCGGTCTGGCCGCGGACACGGGCAGCAACCTGAGCCGGGTACGGGTGCAGAATGTGACCAAAGGCGGCGAGAAGTGGGACTACACCCTGAGCGGAGCCAGCGATACCTGGCGGGTGGAGGATATGGAGCTGGGCGCGGGAGACAACAGCATCAGCGTCAGAGTCTATGACGCGGCTGGCAACAGCGCGGAGCAGACTGTTCTTGTGAAGCGGCTGGGCAGCAGCCCCGGCGCGGTGATTATCATCGCCGGCCACAACGAAACCTTTGGCTTGCAGACGAATATCTACAACTCCACCAACCGGGCCTACCGCATCTTCGAGAGCGCTGGCTTTACCGACGACGACATCTATTACCTGGCCCCGGTGGCCCAGGACGCGGACAAGAACGGCGTGGCCGATGAGGTGGACGCCACGGCCAGCCCAGCCGCCTTCCAGCAGGCAATTACCGTCTGGGCCAAGACAAAAGTGGGGCCGAACAACCCCCTCTTTATCTATATGATGGACCACGGCCTGGCCGACAGATTCTGCATCACTGGCTGCGCGGGGGCCAACAGCATCACCCCGGACGAGATGGACGGTTGGCTGGATACCCTGGAAAGCCAGTCGGGGGTCACGGAGGTAACAGTCGTCTACGAGGCGTGCGTATCGGGCAGCTTCATCCACCACCAGGGCGGCGGGGTGGGGGACAGCATCAGCAAACCAGGGCGGGTGATCATTACCTCTACCGGTTTCAACAACAATGCCTACGCCTCGGCCCAGGGCGCCTACTTCTCGGATGCCTTCTTCTCCTGTGTGGCGGACAGCGGCAACCTGAAAGCCTGTTTCGACCAGGGCAAGGCCGCGGTGACGACGACCGGTGTCAACCAGACACCCTTCCTGGACGACAACGGGGATGGGGTCTACAACCCCGTGGGAGATGGCAGCGTGGCGGTGAACCGCCATGTGACCCGCTTCTTCAGCTCCGTGCGCCCGGTTATCGCCAGTGTGGATGTGCAGAAGAATGGGGCGAATGGAGTTCTCAGCGCCACAGTGGAAGAAGGGGCTGAACAGACGGAACTGGTCTGGGCGGCTATTTATGGGCCAACCTTCCAGGAACCGGCGGATGTGACCATCAATCTGAATGTGCCCGCGCTGAAATTGGAGCCGGTGGCCGGGCAACCGGGCAAATTTAGCGTCAACTATACGAATGGTTTTGTGGATCCCGGCGACTACCGCATCATCTTCTACGCCCAGGACCGGCTGGGGCTGAATGCAGTCCCGGTTTCGCCCGGCCAGCAGCAGCTTTTCCTGCCATACATCAATCGGTAGCTGTAGGTGCGGTTTTGAACCGCACAGAGCAGGGGAAGCCGTCAACGTGCGGTTGGAAACCGCACCTACGGAAATACAAAGAAGTCCAGGCAAAATGATGACATCCAACCTTCCTGTTTCCCATACATCCTCCCAACGACGCCAGGTGACCCCGCTCTGCGGCGCGGCGCTTGTCATCTTCTGCCTGCTGGCTATCTTCTTCTGGACAGTTGGACAAGACGCAGCCCAGGCAGCGCCCGACGCTGGGCCAGACCTGACGGTGGAGATCAGCCTCGACCCGCCGGTTCCCGCCGATGGGCAGCAGGTGACCATTCGTTTTATCGTGCGCAACAAAGGCACAAGTTCGACGGCTGGGGGCTTCACAGCCTATCTCTACGTGGACCCGGTGGATCGTCCGCCCACCCTTGCCACGCCAGGACGCTCCTACGGTTTTGCCGCGCTGGGTGCAAGCGCGTCGGCTCAGGGCGAGCGCACCCAAACCATCAGCGGCAAAGGCTGCAATCACATCATTTATGTCTGGGTGGATCGGGACAATCAGATCGCCGAGGAGAACGAGCAGAATAATCTCATCGCCCTGCCCTTCTGCGTGGGGGTAGAGTGCGAGGTGGACAGCCACGAGAACGACAACCAGTGCAGCGCGGCCAACTGGATCTTTGAGGGCGCGACCGAAGCCCGCTCCTTCTGTCACCCCACGGATCGCAACCTGACCGACGAGGATTGGATCAAATTCACAGCGCTGACCGAAGTCACCTACACCCTGGCCGCGTCGAATGTGGGCCAGCACGCCGCACCCCAGATTGCCCTGCGCAGCGCGTGCGGCGGCGCGGAGATTGCCAACGGATTGACCAGCCTGGCCTGGCAACCCCCGGTGGCGGGGGTCTACTACGCCCGGGTCCAAAATAGCAGCGGGTTGCAAGGGCCGCTCACCGCCTATAGCCTGACCCTGACCAGCGCGACTGGGCTGACCGATAATTACGAACCGGACGACACCTGCGCCACGGCCCGGGAGATTCCCACAAATAACACCAAACAGACCCGACTTTTCCAAACACCGGGGGATACGGACTGGCTGCGCTTTACCACAAAAGCCGGGGAGAGCTTCGCAGTTGTCAGCAGCGGCGCGGGGGTAGGGGTCAACCCGGTCATTACCCTTTATAGCTCTTGCAACCAGAGCCGCAGCAGCGCCAGCGTAGCCCAAAGCGTAAACCGGGTGGAGGCCAGCAGCCCCGGCGACCAGATTTACTATGCCCGCATTACCAACCAGAACCCCAACCGTTTTGGTTCCAGCGCTACCTACGATATCGCGGTGCTGGCTTCCACCTGTGTCAGCGACGACCAGGAGGAGGATGACAGCTTTGCCCAGGCCCGCCCGGTCACTGTCGGCGCGCCGGCCCGCACCCATAACTTCTGCCCGGCCGGGGAGCAGGACTGGGTGCGCTTTACAATGACCGCCACACAGGTCTATGTGCTGCGCACCAGCAATCTGGGCTTTGCCGCAGACACAGTGCTGACTCTGCACGACAGCCAGGGCAACCAACTGGCAACCAACGACGATTATGACTACGTGCGGGCCTCGCGCATCGTCTTCGAGCCATCGGTCAGCGGGGAGTACTACGCGATGGTACGTCACCGCCACCCGGAAGCCGCGGGGCCGAACACCAATTACGACTTTGCGGTGGAGACCGGTTTCTGTACCCTGGACGGAGGCGACGGCAACAATGGGGACAACGGACCGGGTGATGCCGCACCTCTGACGGCCAACACAACACCCCAGGCCCACAACTTCTGCGCCAACCCTCTCTCTGGCAGCCAGGGGGATCAGGACTGGCTGCGTTTTCCCGCCACCGCCGGCGGTGTCTATCGCATCTCGACCAGCAATCTGGGGCTGAACAGCGACACCTTTCTGCGTCTCTATGACCGGGATGGCAAAAGCCTGTTGGCAACCAACGACGATACAGGCAGCGGACGCTCGGCCACAATCGTCTTTACCCCGACGGTTTCCGGCGACTACTTTGTCCAGGTGACCCAATTCAACTCAGCCGTTTTTGGCCGGGAGACCGATTACAACGTCGAATTGCAGGCGAATATCCCGCCCACACCCACGCCCACGCCCACCGCCAGCCCGACGCCCACACCCACGCCCACGCCCCTGCCCACAGTGGACCCCTCGGGCGTGCGCACACTGATCGTCACCAACCGGCAACGGCTGGAAACGCTCTACGGCACGAGCCGGGCCAGCGGGGTGATGGTGAAGCTCTTTAGCCTGGCGGATCATCCCCGGGTGGAGGGCGCTGTTCTGCTGGTGGAGAACAATCCGTCGGTAGCCGCGGCCTACGCCGCGTGGACGGCCAGCCCGGCGTCTCTTGCGGACACTACGCTGGCCAATGGGGTAGCCGCGGCTGTACGGGCCACTATTCTCTCCTTTGCCGCCAACGCCCCCCAACTGGAATATCTGGTCATCGCAGGTGATGACCGGGTGATCCCTTTCCGTCGGGTGGCCGAGGGCACCCTGGCCCAGCAGGAGGCGGACTACGCGACCGACGTGACCGCCAACACTACCACTGCCGCGGCCCTGGCCCAGAACCAGATTCTGACCGACGACTATTACGCGGACAAAGAACCCAGCACCTGGAGTGGGGGCGAACTCTATCTGCCCGACTATCCCATCGGGCGGCTCATCGAAGATCCAGAGGAGATTATCGCCTTCATCGAGAGCTTTCAGGCCGATGCGGTCAACGACGTGTCCAATGTGCTGGTGACGGGCTACGACTTTGTGCAGGACAGCGCAGCCCTGATGAAGCTGCTCTTTGAGAATGACGGGATGACCACCGACAGCACGCTGATTGGTCCTCTCTGGTCCGGCCAGGCGCTGGAGCAGAAACATCTCCAGTCGGCCACCCGCTTCGACATCCACGCCATCAACGGCCACTCCACCCATATTGCTACGGGCACGCCGGACAACAACGAAGTGACCGCGGCTGAGGTGGCCGCGGCGACGACAAATCTGGCCGGGGCGCTCGTCTATGCGGTGGGCTGCCACGCCGGGCTGAATGATCCGGGGCAGTTGGACCTGCCCCAGGCATTTGTGCGCCGGGGCGCCAATTATGTGGGCAATACGGGCTATGGCTGGGGGGGCGGTGGCATTGTCTACAGCGAGGCGCTGATGCGCAACTACAGCCGGGAGCTGCTGCGGGATGCCCAGGCCACCATCGGCGGGGCACTGGTGGCGGCCAAAAACAGATACCGCCAGCAGAGCTTCTCCTTCCGGGCCTACGATGCCAAAGTGCTGATGCAGAGCACCCTCTATGGGCTGCCTATGGCGGTTGTCACCAGCGGCGGCGCGCTCAGCGATGACGACCCCTTCCCCAGCGCACAGCAGAGTTTCCAGCCTCCCTCTTCCTTTGCCGAGGTGAATACAGGGGCCTTTAGCTATGGGCTGCCCGGCTCCTTCGGCGCCTTTGGCGAAAGCAGCGGCAGCGATGGCCGATCCTACGATCTGGACGACAACGCCACCTTCAGCGCCGGCGCGCCCGTGCAGCCCCGCTACTATGCCGATGTGACCGCGCCGGCCGCGGGCCAGTTGCGGGGTGTTCTCTTTCTGGGCGGTGTCTACTCGGACGTAATCGGTTTTGATCCCCAAATCGCCCGCCCCCACAACGAATATGTGAATGAGACCGCGGAGCCAGCCTTTGGGGCCAGCGGGTGGTTCCCGGCTGTGCCTGTCTCCCTGCAAAACAGTGCGTCCATCTCGAACAGCGCCGACACCCTCGTTCTCTCGTTGGGCCAGTTCGATCCAAACTCCAACACCCAGCGGCTCTTTGACCAGATGGCCCTCAACACCCTCTACTCCTTCAGCGCGGACCAGACCCCGGCGGAGATTCTCTTTGTGGACGGTGTGCTGGACAGAGCCGCGGGCAAAGGGCGGGTGAAGGTGGACGCACAGGACGGAAGCGGGGTAAAGCGGGTAGTTCTCGCTTTCACCGATAACTCCCTGGCTGGGCCGCAAAGCTGGCAAAGCCGTGACCTGACCTACGATCCTGTGGCCGGTATGTGGACAGGTGAGATTACCGGCACAGTGCGCAGCCGCTTCTTTGTCCAGGCCGTGGATGCTGGCGGCAATGTGGCTGTGGCCGATAACAAAGGCGCCTATTATGCACTGACCGAACCCCTGCCGCTGGTCCCAGGCCGCGATTTACCCCCAGGCTTTTCGCTCTATCTGCCCTCGATTCGAGGAAAAGATTAAGGAAACTATACTTGACAAGATGACAAGATGACGGAGTGACAGGTCAAGAAATGTCAGTTTATGCCCGTGTCGAATATTGATTCCTGCTTATCTCTGCCCAGTGCAGGGTCAGTACGGCATCGGGTATAACGAAGAAGCGGATGCGATCTTCATCCGCTCAACTGTGGGTCCTATTCTTTTAGCTGAAAGGGAAACAAGCAATGTCAACCCAATCTCGCACGCGCAGTCTCTCCTTGCGTCTTTTGTGGGTCGTCTCTCTTGTATTACTTCTGACCCTCTTTCTCTTTTCGGCTGTCTGGGCCGGGGAGGAAGAAGAACAACCGGGCGGTGCTGGCGAACCAACAACCGCCGCCGGGGCCGATGCGCCCCAAGCCACAGCCGACGATGGCGGGGACTGGGAGCTGGGTGTTCACGGCTCCGCGGGTGATCTGACTTCGGCCACCGCGGCCGAACGGACCGGTATGGGCTTCTGGCTGGCACCGGCCAGCAACTGGGTTTGGCGCTACAGTTACGCCGAATCCAGCGCCTGGGAAGAGGATTTCAAACGCGCGGCCCTGGGTGGAACCGAAAACTCGTATATCGACGCAGTGGACCTCCAATTCTATGTAGGCCACGGCTGGCCCGGCGGCTTCACCTTTGCCAACAACACCCACGACGACGGCTCTCTTGTGCCGAATGATTGCTTCCGCTCCTGGGGGGACAACGACAATGAATGGTTGGCCCTCACCTCTTGCCAGGTGTTGGCTGACTCCAATCTGTCCAACTGGGCCGCTTGTATGAACGGGCAACACCTGATTATGGGCTTTGTGACCAACGCCAGCGCCTATAACAATGCGTCCAGCACCCAGGCCTACCACTTTGGCCGCTATATCCGGCAGAACTACAGTATGCCCCAGGCCTGGTACAAAGCCTGTGACGTGGCCCAGCGGGGACGCGTCACCCGTACCCTTATCAACGAACTGGCCTGTCTGAACGACAAACCCAATCTCGGCCAGGTCTGTGCCGATTCTTTCGACACCGATGCCTGGTATCAGACCCACGCCTGCGGCACCGAGACAGCCATAGCGGTACCCACGGCAGACATCCGCACCCTGCCGGTCTTTGTTATGGCCCCCTACGGTCTGGAGGATGCCAAGTCTGACCTCCGCACACTGGGCAATATCTTCAGCATTCCGGTCAACCCGACCCTCACCGCCAGAGTGCAGGACCAGATGGCTTCGGATTACTTCACCGGCACGGCCGGCGCGCTGGCCCTGGAGCTGGACAAAGGCAGTGGGATCTTCAGCTTCTCGAATCTGGACGAACTGTGGACCGCATCCCAGGCAGAACAGGCAATGGCCGTCAACGCCGCCTCGGCCAATTACATCGACAGCGACGATGCCCGCCGTGTTGCCGACAACTTTCTGCAAACAAACAACCTGAACGGGAGCGGCGCTACTTTCTACGAGGTGATTTCCGACACCATCTCCAGTTCCATCGACACTTCCAATCTCACCAGGGCTGCTTTGATGGTAGCCCAGATGGATGAAACACCGCTGCTCTGGCAGGTGATCTACTCCCGACGACTGACGGCAACGGTCGTCAGCGCGGCGGGCGTTGCCGCCGAGATCGAATTTTCGGTGGTGGGGCCGGGGGCCAAGCAGAAGGTCTATGTGCCTATTACAGCCGCTGTGGGCGCGGCCAGCCTGCTGGAAACAATGCCCGTTGGCGTGCAGGGCGGCTGGCGTGAGGTTGCACCTGCGATCAACGCGGCCACGGGCGACGCACTCTCGGTGGCTATCCTGACCGCAGAGCAGGTGAAGGCTCTCTATCTGGACCTGCCCGACGACGTTACCCTTAACGACGTTCCCCTGGACGTGACGAAGCGGGAGATTGTCAGCCACACCATCGCCTACTGGGAGGAGGCCAGCGGCGTAAGCCAGGGCCAACTGATCCCGGTTTATGAGTTGAAGGTCAATATGACCGAACGCCAAAGCCAGGCAGTGGTCGAGGAATTTGTCTACGTCCCGGCCAGCCAACTCTATATGCGCCCCCTGGCGCGTATCATCGACGCGCCGACAGGACCCATTATGGCCGGCACAGCGATTACCTTAACTGCGGCCGATGCCACCCAAACCCTGAAGAGCCTGAATGTTGCCAACTATGACATTGTGCTGGGCAACGGCGACTACTCCTACCAGTGGTTCCTGGATGGGGAAAAGATCGGCGATGGGCGCGTGCTGAGCAACTTCGTTGTGCCCAACAGCGCAGACCCCCGGGAGATCAGACTGACCTTCGAACTCCGGGTGACCGATATTGCCAGCCCCAACGAATCCGTGTCTACGGATCGTCTGGCATTGGCCGGCAGCCTGGGCCTCTACCTACCCTCGATTAGTCGGTAGGGGTAACTACTCAGGCTCAGGGTGCGACGCACTCGCCCCACTCATTTTGCAGTGGAACCTACTCCTGGCGAGTGCGTCGCACCCTGAGTAATTACCGGTAGGGGTAAAATTACTCAGGTGCATCACATCCCGAGCCTGAGCAGGTACCATTCTGGATTGAAACGCCAATAGGCGTGTGGTAAGAAGCAGCGGGAGGTATTTACTACATCTGGCACAAGGCGGATGTAGTAGACACCTCCCGCTGGTCTACGACAAAGGAGAAACGTCGATGGAAGATTGGCTGCGCAACGAGTGGGAGGAGTTCCGCTTACGATTGGAGAATACCGACCGTAAAGCAGCGATGGAGCAGAAGTCAGGCGCGCACTTTGGCCCCATTCACGAAGCTCTCGATCCCAGAGTAGAATCCGAGTGGCTGAACTATATTGAGGAGTTTGATCGCCAGTTTGAACAAGCCCAACGCATCCCTTTGCGTCAATTCCTGGGAGACCCGGTCGTAAAGCTTTCGGCCGATGTACCAGACGAGATGCTGGATGGGGAATTGGACGCGCTTCTGGAAATGCTGGCTGGACAGAATGTGGCAGTGGATTGCATCTGCGAAGTGGAAGACAGGGAACTCTATCGCTTTATCGTGGAGGAATTATTGGACGAAGAGATCGACGATGTACGCATCCCCGGGTCCATATGTCACTATATCTACGAAGAGTTTCACCCCAACGACATCTACGATGTGTCCGAGATGGTGCGTTCACTTATCACCGATCTTTTGCGGGGTTCGTTAGAATTTCGGGAGCATATACTCTATAATTTCAGCCGTGAGCAACTCTTTCGCTCTGACGGCCATCCCCAAAGCTGGGAGGAATTGACCCAGCACATCGACGCCTGGTTTGCCATCCGTCCCCAGGTGAAAGTCATCGAGACTGAAATAGGGGTCTGCACGGTAGATGGCGATAACGCCTACGCGGAGGCTGATGTCCGCTGGACGACCACTGCCGGCGTCATTACGCAAGGCCGCGCCACCTGCTGGCTCATCCGTAGCCCTTATGGCGGCTGGGATGTAGTGCAGGCCAGTGTGCCCGGAGTCCCTTTATAGGGAAGCGAGGCCACCTGCCACCCGCCACCCGCCCCTCTCCACATTCCCTCCACAATCCCCACATACGCTCCTAACCCGGCCCGGATAGACTTGAGCCATCACAGCAGACAAGAGGCAGCAAGCGCAGCCCGCTGTGAAGTACCGGTACAGTACACAGAGTGAACGGCTCAATTTCAACCGAATTAGGAGAAACAACCAATGAACACGCGAGTCAAGAAGTACAGTGTCATCGTCGGGGCGGCCCTGGTAGGTGTGCTGACTTTCAGCGCTATCAGCTTTGCCCAGACCCCCGACACGTCTACCAGCAGCACCCCGATTGTCGAGCGCATCCAGCAGGGCTTTCAGAATGGCTTTCAGCGGGGTGGCCCCGGTGGTCGGGGCGGGCATGGCGGGCCGGATGGTTCTGGAAAAATGGGCGAGATGCGGGGCGAGGGTCACGCAGCGCTGGCCGAGGCCCTGGGCATGACCGCCGAGGAGTTGCAGACGGCCACCCAGAGCGGCCAGACGCTTGAGGAGATTGCCGCCGAAAAGGGCGTGGACCTGCAAGCCTTTGCCCTGACCGAGGCCAAAGAACATCTGGCCCAAGCCGTAACCGATGGCAAACTGACCCAGGAAGAAGCCGACGCCAAACTGGCTGAAATCCAGACCGCCATCGAAAATAGCGAATTCCCAGGCAAGCGGGGCGGTGGATTCGGGATGCACGGGCAGCGGGGCGAACGCGACGGCGACCTGGCCGAAGCCCTGGGCATGACCCAGGAGGAGCTGCGCACGGCCATCCAAAATGGGCAGACCGTCGAGGAGGTTGCCGCCGAAAAGGGCTTTGATCTCGACGCCTTTCAAGCAGAGAAACAGGCCGAACGGCTGGCCGAAGCCCAAGAGCGATTGGCCCAGGCTGTGGAGGAGGGCAAACTGACCCAGGAGCAGGCCGACCAGATTCTGGAGCAGATGCAGAACGGCGAACGCCCGGAGTTTGGCGGACGGGGCGAACGGGGCGGTCAGCGTGGCCCCCGGGGTGGACAGAACGGTCTCCCCTTCGAACGACCGGCCAACCAGAATCGGTAAGGCGTAGTGCATAAGGTGGACAAGCCACGATTTGCGTACGGAAGCGTGAAGAGGTGAAACGTGAAGACGTGAAACGTGAGAGTATGTGACGACACCTCACGTTTCACGTTTCACCGGTCTGGCCGAGGAACTAACCCATATGCGTTAGCTCCTCGCTGGTACGGAGTAAAAGCTAAAAGGTGAAGGGGGAGCGTATGCGACATACGCTCCCCCTTCACCTTTCACGCGTCAGCCGGCGATTCACGACCCTACCCGGTGAGTTACGTCCGCTTAAACGCCTTCTCCAGCTCCCCGGACGATAGCTGAATCATCGTGGGCCTGCCGTGGGGACAGGTGCGGGGGGACTGGCATTCCTCCAACTGACGCAGCAGTTCCTTCATTTCGATGTCGCTGAGAATCTGCCCGGCTTTGATCGAAGCCCGTTTGCAGACCATTTTGACCAGCCGGGCTTCCACTTCGGCCCCCACCAAATCCTGCTCCTGGGCCAGCCCCTGGACAATCTCCTCCAACACCCGGCCCGCATCCTGCCCAGCCAGCACACTGGGCACCGTGCGCACCAGCCAGGTATCCCCGCCAAAGGGTTCCACATCAAAACCGACCGCGGCCAGTTCGGGCATAAAGAGCGTCACCTGCCCGGCCAGCGCGTCGCCCAGATGGAGGGTCAGCGGGTTCAGCAGTCCCTGGCGGGGAATGCCGCCGCCAGGAGTAAAGCGCTGGGCCATAAATTTCTCGTACATCACCCGCTCGTGGGCCGCGTGCTGGTCGATCAGAAACATCCCTTCCGGCCCCTCGGCCACAATATACATTGCGCCCACCTGGCCGACGACGCGCAGGGGGGGGAGGGTAGTGGGCGCTCGCGGCGACGGTGCAGCCGGAGGCGCGGGATGGGGTGCTGGGATGATGGGGGATGTGTCTGGGGCCAGGGGGACGGGCAGGGGCGCAGATAGCGGCGCGGCATCGCGTGGCACGTAGAGGTCCATCGCCCGCTGGGTCTGGCCGGCGGCGAGAATGCTCCCCCGGCGTTCGGCCCAGCCCGGGGGCAGCCCGGCGCTGGGGGATTCCCCGGGCACGGACCAGCCGTCGGCGTCATCAGAATCGTCGCGCCCCGGGCCCATCTCAAAGCCGGGCACGCTTGCGTTCTCCACAGCCACCCGGCGCACGGCCTTTTGCACGGCGGAGAAGACCTCCCGTGCCTCCTGAAAGCGCACCTCCGTCTTGCGCGGGTGGACATTCACATCCACAGCCGCCGGGTCCAGTTCTACAAAAATAACGCCGATGGGATAGCGGCCCACAGGCAGAAGGGTGTGATAGGCCTGAATCACCGCGTGGGTCAGGCTGCGGTCCTCCACATAGCGACGGTTGACAAAGAGATCGATCCCGCCCCGGTTGGCCCGTGTCAACACCGGCAAACTCACAAAACCCGAAACCCGAATCCCAGCAATCCCTTCCTCCCTTCCTCCCTTCCCCCCTTCCTCCCCTGCCCGAAAGTCAATCTCCTTCGCAGCCCGCACCCGATCCCCACTCCCCAATCCCCGATCCCCGATCCCCAACTTCCCCACCCCCACCATCAACCGGGCATTTTCCAACCCGTAAATTTTTGCCAGCACATCGGTCACATCCCCGCTGCCCGTGGACTGAAAGAGCAGCCGCCCGTCGTTGACCAGACTGAAACGGCGTTCGGGCCAGGCCAGGGCATAGCGTTGGACAATCGACGAAATGTGGCCGGTTTCGGTAGACTCTTTGCGCAGGAATTTCTTGCGGGCCGGGGTGTTGAAGAAGATGTGCTCGACAGTGACAATCGTGCCGACGGGCATCCCCGCCGCGCCTTCGGAGACGATCTGCCCGCCTTCGGCGCGTAGCTGCGCGCCGGCCTGGGCGCTGGTGTGGCGGCTGGCCAGGGTCAGGTGGCTGACCGCGGCGATGCTATAGAGGGCTTCGCCCCGGAAGCCAAAGGTGGCGATGCGGTTGAGATCGTCAGCGGTGCGCAGTTTGCTGGTGGCGTGGCGGTGCAGAGCCAGGGAAAGTTCGTCGGCGGGGATGCCGTGGCCGTCGTCGATCACCCGCAGCAGGCGCTGGCCCCCCTCGCGAATCTCCACGCGAATCTCCCCCGCGCCCGCGTCCAGGCTGTTTTCGATCAGTTCTTTGGCAACGTTGGCCGGGCGCTCTACCACCTCGCCCGCGGCAATTTTGCCCGCCACATCCGCCGATAGGAGGTGAATGTTCATAGCCGAATTTTCTACCTGACAGGGTGACAAGGTGAAAAAGTGTCGCCTTATGCGTCCCTTTTGAGTATAGCATCTACACTGACCACTGCCAACAGTTCGCCGCCTGCCACGTCCAGCAGGCGCACGGCCACCGGCCCCACTGCTCTGTTGCTCAGTGGCAAAGTGTAGACGCCTTTTACCAGCGCGGCCTTGCCCTTGGGCGCGTCCACCAGCCCCGCCCGAAAGACCTGCCCGTCATAGGCCGGATCGATCAGCACCGCCTGCACCCTCGCCCGCCAATCCCCGGACGACTCCACCCCGGCCTGGGAAATCAGCCCGTCCATCGCCGGGCTGCGAAATGACCGAATCTCCACCCGCAGACCGCCCTCTTCTCTCGTCACAGCAACTTGCGCGTCCGCTCCCCCTGTCACCCCTTCACCCTGCCACCCTGTCACTCCCTCATCCCCCACCCGCCAAATCTCACCTGTTGCCTCCTCACCCCCCGCCACTCGCAATTCGCAATTCGCAATTCGCAACCCACTCGTCCGCACCGCCCGCCAGTTGGCATCACAGCCGATCCAGCCGCGGCCCAGTTCCCCGGCCACGGCCACAGTCGTGCCAGAGCCGACGAAGGCGTCCAGCACCGTATCGCCCGGATTGGTGGCTGTCTCGATAATCCGGCGCAGCAGCCCCGTCGTCTTTTGGGTCGGGTAGTTCACGTCCTCGCTGGGGATCGTGCCCAGGCCGGGCAGGTCCTCCCACAGATTGTCCACGGTCCGGCTGACGACGTAGCGGCTGCGCCCCCGCTTCGTCAGGTAGTATTTGATGCCGATATTGCCCCCGTTCGAGGCGTAGACCCGGCGCGCCTGTTCGTCCACAATCACCTGACCGCTGTGGGGGGCATAGACCCGCCCAGCCCGGTGCAGCTCCACCAGCTTCTCAAAGCTGTAGCTGCCCGGATGGGAGGTGCGGAAAAAGCCCTTTTCATCCTGCATAAATTGGGCCGCGGCCTCGGCCCGGCTCAGGACAATCTCCCGCCGGGGTGGATTCCAGGCGGGCTGGCCTTCCCCGGTGCGGCCAAAAATGTGGATGTAATGGGTGCTGTGGGGGAAGTAGTGGGCGTGGACCTTCGCACCGCGGGCAGTCTGGCTGCGCCAGGCAATCGTATTCAGAAAGCACTCCGGGCCAAAAATTTCTTCCAACAGCAGGTGCAGATGGCTCTGGCGGCGGTGGTCGCAGTGCAGCCAGAGTGTGCCGTTGGGGGCCAGCAACTCCCGCAGGAGAAGTAACCGCTCGGCCATAAATTGGAGATAGCCGCCGGGCGGCCAGCCGTCCGTATATTCGGTGCGCTCGCCGATCTGGACGGCTGGCTGGCCGCGCAGCCGCACCCGACTGGTCCAGGTCACGCCGGAATCGTAGGGGGGGTCGATATAAATAAGCTGGACTTTGCCCGCGTAGCCCTGGGCCAACAGCCAGGCCAGCGAATCCCGATTGTCGCCGTGCAGGAGCAGGCCGCTTTGGGCGGCGGGGAAACGTTCGACCATTCGGGCCCCGGGGGCCGCCATTTCCAACGCAAGACGCTTGCCCGGCCACTGTAAGACCGACCCCTGTGAGATATCCGTATGGGTTGAGAGGGTAATTCGTGCTGGATTCACGGTTGACGTTTAGCCTCTGGCTTGTTATAATCGACCCACTTCGCAAAGCATATGTAATGTCTACTGTGCAATGATATCTCTGGAGAAATGAATTATTCGCTTTTTAGCAATCGTCGTCTCTGGTTTGTGCTGGGTTTTGCCCTGCTTCTACTGCTGGCCGTCTCCTATGCCCTGACAGAGACAACCCTGGGAGCTAACTTGACAACCCTTTACCTGCCACTCATCGCCAAAGGCATCAAAATGTGTGGCACGATTCCCTGTTGAGGTAGCTGCTCACCCCCACCCAACCTCCCCCACAGTGGGGGAGGAGTCGTTCCAGTTCCCTCCCTAGAATGGGGAGGGGTAGGGTGGGGTGGCTCAACAGGTACCTGTTGAGGTAGCTGATTGCATTCTCGGATGGCCCAATCAGAGACCCGGCAGATCAGCGCAAGCCGATCTGCCGGGTCTTTGGTTGCTGGACCTTCTTCCGCAGGTCGGACTGTCAGTTCGACCTACGCGCCGCCGGTCATGGCCGGGACAAAGTGGACTTCGCTCTCTGGCCCGACTGGCTCCCGCAGCCCTTTGTGGCCCACTGCGCCATCCACGGCCACACTCAGGCCGGGGCGGATGCGGTCCTCGTCGAGGATGCGGGCGGCCACGCCAGGATAGCGCGCCTCCAGCCCCTCCACAATCGCTCGCACAGTCTCCCCCTCCACCACCACCTGGCTCTTGCCTTCGGTCAGGGGGCGGAGGAGGGCGGGAATCCAGACGACAGCCATCTTTTTCCTCTCCATTACTTCTTCTCTGCCACCGCTTCCAACACCCGGTCCGGCGACACCAGAATCGTCTCGATCATCGGCAGGTCGAGGGCCGTGGGCATCCGATAGTCGAGCAGGCTGCCGTTAACCAGCAGCCCCTTCTCGTTGTAGATGTACTCCTCGTGTAGCTGTTCAGCTACCCCACCCTATCCCTCCCCATTCCAGAGAGGAAACTGGAACAACGCCTCAGCTCTCACGTTTCACGTTTCGCGCATCACGCGCCCGCCACATCCAGCACAGCCCGCACAATTTTGTCATAGCCCGTGCAGCGGCAGAGATTGCCCGCCAACCACAGACGCACGTCGTGTTCGCTGGGACTCGGGTTCTGTTCCAGCAGGGCTTTGGAGGAAATGATGAAGCCCGGGGTGCAGATGCCGCATTGCAGGGCCGCGTGTTCCAGGAAGGCCTGCTGGATGGGGTGTAGGCCGTCGGCCTCGGCAATGCCTTCAATCGTCGTGACTGTGCGCCCTTCGGCTTCCACGGCCAGCACCAGACAGGAATTGACCAGCACGCCGTCGAGTATCACATTGCAGGCGCCGCAGTTGCCGTTGCCACAGCCCTCTTTGGTGCCGGTCATGCCCAGTTCGTCCCGCAACACTTCCAGAAGCGTCTGGCGGGTTTCACACAAGAATGTGGTTTTGTCGTTGTTGATGACGGTCTGGACCATCACTTTCTTAGCCATGTCCGTTCAGCCTCCCCAGAGAATCGACGGTCGAGATGCCCCGTGCCCGGTCGATGGCGATGCGCAATGCGCGTTTGGTCAACACACCCGACAGATGTTTGCGCTGGGCAATAGTGCCGCGCATATCATTGATGGGCTTGGCCGCTTCCCAGGCAATCTGGGCGGCCTTCTCAAAGCTCTCTTCGGAGACGGGCTGCCCGGCCAGGGCGTCGCCCGCCGCTTTGACAAAGAGCGGGGTGGGCGCCACCGCACCCAGAGAGATGCGGGCCGACTGAATCGTCTGGCCGTCGTCGCTCAACACAACCGACGCACCCACACCCACCACCGCAATATCCATTTCGTTGCGGGGGATGAAGCGCAGGTAGGCCGCGCCGAAATTTTTGACCGGGGCTGGGAATTCCAGGGCCACCAATATTTCGCCATTTTGCAGGACGGTACGCCCCGGCGCGGTGCAGAAATCTTCTACAGCCACCTGGCGTGTTCCATTTGGTCCCACAATGTGGGCGGTGACGCTGTGGATGATCAGATTGGGGATACCATCGGCAGCCGGGGAGGCGTTGCACAGATTGCCGCCCAGACTGGCCCGACCCTGCACCTGTGTCCCACCGATCAGACCGGTGGAATCGCGGAGCGCGGGATAGCGCTTTTGCACATCGGCATTTTTGTTGATGGCGTGGCAGGGAACCGAAGCGCCCAGCCAAAGACCGCCTTCGGCGCTGAAGCGAATTTCCATCAATTCAGGAATCCGCTTGAGATCGACAACGGTTGCATAACTGCGCCGGCCTTCTTTCATCTGAGTCAGCAGGTCGGTGCCGCCGCTCAGTGGCCTGGCTCGTTCGCCCCCGGCGGCCAAAACAGCGACCACCTCATCTACACTACGGGCTGAAACGAAATCGAATGCTTGCAAGGATACACCTCCTATGGGATCAGGGCGCAAGTGGGTTGATTCGATACAATCGAAGCATTCGGAAATACTTAAAGGATTGAAAAGATTGGGAACACATTGGGAATACATAAGGTTGCTGGGTGGCACTACAGACCGAAAAGCGCAAAGGCAACCGACGTTTGAAAACCGGTTTACATTTCCCGCTTCACTGACAAATAATGTCACGGCTATGGCTGTTTATACCACAGAATTGTCCAGAAGAAAAACGTTGCGCGCGTAACGGGGGCATCCGATTCCGGGAATCGACCCGTCGATCGCCGGCATAGACAAGTGGTTTGGTCGATTCCCGGAATCAGCCCCCCGCAAAGCAGGCAACCGGGATTTTGCGTCTATGTAAGCGGCTGCTATACTGCACTCTGCATTTGTTACGATTTTTCTGGGCTGATGGCCTGTTGCATAGGAGAGATTCGATGGAAGCGGTTTTGATGATTGCCACAATTATTATCGCCATCACGCTGATTGGCGTTGTTCTGGTGCAGGGAGCCAACAGCGGCTTGGGCAGCGCATTCGGCGGCGATTCGGGTATCTATCGCACCCGACGCGGTGTCGAGAAGACCCTCTTTACAATGACTATCACCCTGTCGGTGATCTTCCTGCTTATGAGCCTGATAACCGTCGCGGTAGGCTAGTAACTGCCCTGAAAATAGCCATTCGTAGGTCGGACTGTTAGTCCGACCTACATTTTCATCCCCCGTGGCGCAACGAAGTCGCATGGGGAACTGTCAAGAAATAACGTAGGGGTTTCGCAGAGACGATTCCGGGAATCGGCCCCAATATCTCTCGGCTTTCCCGTCATCGCCTGGCCGATTCCCGGAA